>Ga0105099_10002406_pt1 | contig 11150 bp, 8 predicted proteins | sample PPLLak3cmMay2015_2_FD_79138 | JGI IMG/M metagenome (GOLD analysis project Ga0105099, IMG submission 79138) | Freshwater sediment microbial communities from Prairie Pothole Lake near Jamestown, North Dakota, USA - PPLs Lake P8 Core (1) Depth... | ecosystem: Environmental > Aquatic > Freshwater >...
CGGACGGTACGGCATGCTGAAGTTCGAGCAGTGGTGGTATGGACGCGGCAACGACCTCAAGCGCGTGATCGTCGTCGGCGCTCATTCTCTCGCCGCGGACATCGCCCGTCGCGTGCAGACGGACAAGAGACTCGGCTACCGACTCGTCGGCTATTTTTCCGAGGCACCATCACAAGGCATGACGGACACCGGCGCGGAACATCTGGGGAATCCCAACGCCGTCGCCAACTTCATCCGCACGGAACATATCGACATCGTGCTCATCGCCCTCCCGGAATCGGAACACCCGGCATTGAATGACCTCGTCCGCGCATGCGAAGGACTCCAGGCGGAAATGATGATGGTGCCGGGTCTGGTGGAACTCCTGACGAGTCAGGTGCGGATCCGTCACATCGCGGGCATCCCCTTCCTTGGGATCAAGACGGTCGCGCTGAGCGCATGGAATCAGATCGTCAAGCGTTCGTTCGATCTGCTCATCTCCGCCATCATCCTCATCCTTGTCAGTCCGATCCTGCTGCTGATCGCCCTGCTCGTGAAGCTGGAATCGCGCGGTCCGGTCTTCTACAAACAGGAGCGCGTCGGCCTCGACGGAAATCTTTTCAACGTGCTGAAGTTCCGGTCCATGCGACTGGATGCGGAGGCGAACAGCGGACCGGTGTGGGCACAGAAGAATGATCCGCGGGCGACGCGTGTGGGACGGTTCCTGCGCCGCTTCAGCCTCGACGAGCTGCCGCAGTTGATCAACGTGCTCCGCGGCGACATGAGCCTCGTCGGTCCCCGCCCTGAACGACAGCACTTTGTCGACCAGTTCAAGGCGGAGATCCCGAAGTATCTTGAGCGGCATCGCGTGAAGACCGGCATGACGGGATGGGCACAGGTCAACGGCCTTCGCGGCAATGCACCGATCAGCGAGCGGACGAAGTACGATGTGTATTACGTCGAGAACTGGTCGCTCGTGTTCGACCTGAAGATCATCTTCAAGACGCTGCGAGCGGTGTTGTTCGGAGAAGACGCGTATTGAGCACTGAGCCCATGAGCACATGAGCCTGTGAGCCTGAAGTCCTAGAGCCTATGAGCAGAATCATCGATTCTTTGCTCGCGGCTCAATGGCTCACCGACTCATTGGCTTATCGGCTCATTGCTCAGTCTTCAATCAGCAATCATAATTCACAAATTCTCTTCCCTCCCATGGTTTCCGCATCCATCTTCATCATTCACGCCATCGCAGCTGTCTACGCGTTCTTCCGATACAGGAAGGAGGGGATCGGTGAGGGATTGCTTGCGGTCGGGTTCATGGTTGTGATCTTCGCCGTGGGATGGACGATCGCAACGATGCTGACGAACCTCCTCTTTTCGCCGGAGTGGTTCGTGAAGTGGTTCTATCAGCCTCTCGATTCGAATTTCTGGGTTGAAGTGCGGGAGGAATTCAATCGCGACACGATCTCGCTCCTGATCCTGACGGCCGGAGAGGTGGTGTTCTACAAGATCGTTCTGTCAGACGGGAAAAGCGGCAAGTCTTACTTCAAGCGGAATTGAAACGATACAACGCAGCTCTGATCTACCTGTGGAGCTCCGGAAGGAAGCGGTTCGAATCTCCAGAGGCGTAGTTCGCGCATCGCCGCATCTTCCAGGCGTGCATTCGCTCGCTGTGCCGGCTGTACGCTGCGGACGTTCCCGTCCGGCGTCACAACCGCGAGAATTCTGATCTGTGCCTCAACATTCGTCCCCTCAGGATACTTCGGAAGATCCCCGCTGAGCTTCTTGCGCGTGCCCCCGTTCGTCCACTCCAACGAGTACCCAACCCCCTTCCCCACCCCCGTACCGGGGCCTTCCTGTCCTGATCCCGTAAACCGGCCTGCCGAAGCTCCTGGAGCAACGCCCGTCCCCCGTTCAGCCGCCCCGCGCTGGATCGCACCGCGAGCCGTTCGCTCTCCCGCCGTTCCCGTCTGGCGTCCCGTCGTCGCTCCAACCGCATCCGGTTCGATTCCCTGCTTGTCCCGGGGAAGGGATCGCAGCGTTTCGGTTGACGGATCGAGTGAACGGCGTTCCGGCAGATCAAGAGGAACGGACGGAGCCGCTGCCGCATTTTGCCCCAACGATGCATCAGCATCGGTGAGCCGCGGCACTAGGTCAGACGCGAGTCCTCCCGCGGGTGACGATTCGATCTCCGATGCCACCATGCCCCAAGCCATCTCAACTTCTTGGGGAGCACGAATTGCTTCAGGGAGGGAGAAGAAGACGAACAGCAGAAGGAGCAACAGATGAAACGCCGCTGAGGCAATCCATCCGGTTCTCAGCTCACGGGTGACCGTCGCGTTAAGGTCGATCATGCGGTTGCGTCGCGATAAGGAACTTGGTCGCTCCTGCGGACTTCGCGATATCCATCGCAAGGACAGCCTGCTGAAGACTCACGCTCCGGTCCGCCTGGATGATGATCAGCCGGGAAGGGTCGCCGTTCAAGAGCGTTGCCAATTCACCGCGCAGGCTCTCTGGCGTTACCGCTTGATTGTTCAGCGACATCGCGCCGGATTGTGCAACAGTGATGATGATCTCGCTCTTCTGTCCCTGGTCTGCGGAGGTCGCCTTCGGCAGATGCACGCGGAGACCCGATTGGATGACGAATCCCGAGGAGAGGAGGAAGAAGATGAGCAACTGCAGGACGACGTCCGTGAGGGATGCGTAGGAAAATGCGACGAGCGGTCTATTCTCGGTGCGGAATCGCATGGATCAGGACTTCTCGGCGTTGTCGGAAAGCTTCCCCGAACGGACGAGGTCCAGGAATTCTTCCGAAGCACTCTCCATCTCGAACACAAACCGGCTGACGCGAGAGACGAAGTGATTGTAGAATCCGTATGCGGGAATGCCCACGATGAGACCGAACGCGGTCGTCAGCAGGGCTTCCCAGATCCCCCCTGCGAGGTCCGCGGGCGTCGCCGATCCGCCGAGTTGTTCGATCATGCGGAATGCGCCGATCATCCCGGTCACGGTGCCGAGGAATCCGAGCAGCGGTGCGATGCCGGCGACGTTGGCCAGCATCCCGAGCCGCTGCTCAAGCTTGAAGGCTTCTTCCTTCCCCGCATTCTCAATCGCTTCGCGGACGCGCTCCGGACCTTCCGGATACTTGGTGATGCCTTGCTTGAGAATGCGGGCGAGCGGCGCATCGGTGCGGGAGCAGAAATTGACCGCGGCGAGAAGATCACCGCGCTGCAACACGCTCCGGAGACGCATCATGAATTGTCCCGCGTCAATGTGGGCGCGGCGGAGGACGAGAAACCGCTCCACAATGACGACAACACCGATGACGGAACAGAGCAGGATCGGCCACATGACGATCCCGCCACGGAGGAAGAGTTCCAGCAGATTCATACGGACCTTTGTGTCTGGGACATCACATGAGTCAGCGAACGCGCGCGACCACGTACGACGCACGAATCTCTGCCGCGGAGTTCGCGACAGCTTCCCGAACGGCATTTCGGGATGCATACTTGCCGATGCACACGGTGTACCAGTCAGCGCCCTTCATCGGAACCGTCTGAACGAACGCCGGATAGCCCGATTCCGATAGATTGGCCACGACCGATTCAGCGCGATTGCGCTCGCGGAAGGCACCAACTTGTGCCGTGAACTCGCCGGTCATCCCCGCCAATCTGGTATCACCGGAAGGTGTGCCTTCTGGCTTCGCGCCATCTGGTTTGATGGGCACCGGTTTGACGCTTTTCACCGGTTCCTGAGAAGTCGCGGCATCGGGCCGGGGCTGCTCTCCGCCCGGAGTGACCGGAGCGTACTCGTCGACCGGAGGGGTCTCGAGCATTGCGACCTGCTCGGTGTCGGTCGGGGCCGTCTGGACCTGCTCACCGCCCGGCATCGGCTCCTGCATATCCATCATGTCATCTCCCATCGCATCCTCCTCGGTCATTTCTGCGACCGCCGGAGTCGCCTTCTTGCCCCACAGCTTGATGATCCCGCGCTTGTTGAGATAAAAGACCGCCACAGCAGCAAGGATCACAATGATCATTATGATCAGGATATTCTTGCTTCCTCCTCCTCCGGACGGCCGTTTCTTGGGTGTCGGAGCAGGTGTAGGGGTTGATGGAGAGGACGAGGTTTCCAGGCCGCCGTCATCATCGATCAGGTTAAGATCTGGCATCGAAGTACCTCCTTGAAGTGTGGGAGTTGCGTCCGCGATACAACGAAATTGGGTTCACCACCGAACATCTATTCCGAGCGTTATGCTGAACGGGCGATCGCGGTAGCCTCGCCACGTTTCGTTCGAACGGTTCAACAAATTGGACAGGTCCAACAACACCACTGCATTTGGTAACAGACGATACTCCGCCCGCACATCGAGTTGCCAGAGTGTCGGGAGTGCCGCGCCGGTCGGATCAGCGACTCGGCTGAATGCTCCGAAGATGCGGGGCACGATGCTGAGCGCGGAGCCGATCGACCGTGTGTACGCCAGTTCAAGCTCCGCCTTCGGAACGTACGGAACATGGGAATCGATCTGATCAAACCGCACAGAGCGAATCGCGAATTTCGAAGCAAAATAATCATTTGGGGATAATGTTGCAACCGCGCCGACGTTGAGCGCGAAGATCGAAGCGCTCGGTGCATATGCGAGAGACCATATCCCGAGCGAGGATGTATCCAGGCTATACGGTGCATCAGCAGCATGCCGGTACTCAACCGATCCCACCGTCTGGATGCGGGAATTCCAGTTCGAAGAAAGCGAGAGCGACCACATCTGTCGGACGTCGGTCGGCCGCAGCGTCGTCTGCGTCGACACGTACGGATTCTCCGAAACGGCCATTGCGAGGGTCCGATGCTCCAGCGTCGGTGCGAATGCCAGCTGAAGGGCGTGGATACCATCGAGTGCTGTGGACGCCGTGACATGCGGATAGAAGCGAAGCAGCTGAGAGGATCCGGCACTGCGCGCCGACATGATCCGAGCGGCGATGGTCAACGACACAGGTCCGATATCGGTCAACGTCCCCGCTTCCAGGTGAAAGTACGATTGCGATCCACGACGGAAACCCGAGAGATTCCCGTTATCGATCCTGAACGAGAGTTCCCACGGCAATGCGAGCGCTTCGAACAACGTCCGTACGCCGAACCGAATTCCGCCTTCATTTACAGCCCGCGCCGAATCGGACGCTTTCATCGAATTGATGCTCAGCCGGAGAGCGTATGGAAGTTCGCCGTTCGAGAGGCTTTGGGCACCGACAGTAACATCTGTGCGCGAAACTTCCCGACGAAGGTCGGGAACCATCGATCCGAAGAAACGGTACGCGGCGGACTGGAATCCTGCTCGGGCATCCACCTGGGCATCCTGGATCAGCGGCGAGTCTCCCGAGAGGACATACGTTCCCGCGACCGAACCATTCGCTTCTGTCCGGTCGGAGGATCGCACCCAACCTTTCGTGCGGCCATAACCCGCATCGACATCAACCCGATATCGTTCGTCCGATCGTCCAACCCACGCCTCAAGCCGTGGAGTGAAGAACGTCCCGATGGATGCAAAGGCCCGTCCGTTCCATCCATAGACCGATTGGAACCCGTAGGTCGCATTTCGTTCGTTTGGACCTTCGATGGAACGGTCCCGCAGAGTGGATCGCATCGCGCGCAGAACGGGGGGGAACGGCGTCGTCACTGCATCGGTTGCCGCTCGTTCCGCAGGGGGAAGGTCTATCGTCGCCGTACCCGTGATGACATATTCGGGGATGTCGAACTCCGGCAGTGGAACCTGAGCAACGGCCTGTGAATCCCGCCTGACCGTCTCGAGCGAATCCTTCTTCATCCGGATATTGATCGTCGGTGTTTCCTTGATGTCCTGCTGACCGAAAAGAATGTCCGTGCCACACGCAACGAGGAGGATCGCGCATCCGGCATTTCGTACGAGACTCATGGCTTTTGCATCCCCAAAAGCCGGTCTTGAGCTTCCTTCACGGCCGCCGCATCACCCGCCGTTTTCACCGCAGAGCGATATTGATCCGCCGCTTTCCCCGGATCGCCAAGGCGCTCGTAGGCGATCCCCGCACCCACCGCAGATCTCGTGATCCACTTTGCGTGTGACGGGAAGACGTATCGCACCCGCAGGTACGCCTTGAGTGCCTCGGCCCAGTTCGACTGCGCGGCGTAGGTCTCCGCCACGAGGCATTGCGCTTCCGCTCCCAGTGCATCCTTACGCGATGTTGCCACGCGTTCGGCAAGCGTACGAGCTTCCTCGGGACGCGAACCAGCCAGATGGATACGGGCCAGACGGACCCGTGCATCGTCCGTCACATCCAGCGTCGGCAGATCGGTCACCAGCGCCTGGTATTCCGCCGCGGCCTCGCCGCGATTACCCGCTCGCTCGAAGAGGATACCGCGAAGGAGCCTCGCCTCGGCAACCACCGCCTTGACAGCGTTCTTCTTAATGACTCCGTCAAGAACGCCGAGTGCTTTCTGCGACGCTCCCTGATCGATGTAGATGCGAGCCGCATCCAGTACGGAACGCCCTGCTAATGTGGGCGTTACACCGGTCAACGTCGCGGTGCGTTCATATGTCTCTGCTGCCTCGGTCAGATTCCCCTGCAGGCGATACGACTCCGCGAGCCGATAGCTTGCTTGTGCGGCATTCCGCGACCGGGGGAACTTCGAAAGAAATGCCCGGTATTCCGTCGCCGCACCCGGGTAGTTCTTCTTGTTGAAGAGAAGGTCCGCCTTTTTCATCTGCAGGTCGGCCGCTGCGGGAGATGTCGGATGCTCGCGGACGAACTCGTCGATCACCGCCATCGCTTCCTGATCCTTGCCGCGTGCGATGAGGCAATACTGAATCCCGACAGTTGCATCGGCAACGAGGGGATGTTCCGGGTGGCGTTTCAGCAGTTCGCGGTAGGTTTTTTCGGCGGGTTCGTACATCTGCTGATTGTAGTACGCATCGCCCATGCTGTACCATGCGCGAGGTGCCGCGTCACCATCAGGATAGTTCTTGACGACCTTCTGGAATTCCGTGATAGCGTCGTTGAACTCTTTCCGCTTGAAACTGATCCACCCGAGAGCGTACTGGGCGTCATCCGCAAGCGGCGAGGCGGGGATCTGCGTCACCAACGCTTCGAACGCTTTGTATGCCTCGGCGTTATTCCCAGCCTTTTCAAAGCTCTGTCCGAGTTGATAATGCGCCTCATCCAATCCTGAGTGTCCGGGGAACAATCGGATCACAAGGAGATAGCTTTCAGCGGCCTTCCGATAGTCTTTCTTCTGGAAATAGCAGTCACCGAGTCGGAGGCGTGCATCGAATGCGCGAGATCCCTTCGGATACTCAACCAGGAGCTGCTCGAACCCTGCGATCGCATCGTCAAATCGCGAGAGCCGGAGTGAAGACCAAGCCGCTCCATAGAGTGCATCTTCTCGTTTCTCTCCGTCTTTCGTGGCCGCCGCGGAAACATAAGATGAACGTGCATCCGCAAACTTGCCTGAAGCATACTCCGACTCCCCCTTCCAAAAGAAGGCAAGATGCCGCCGCTCGTGCGCGGGGTACCGCTGCAGGAACTGTGCGAACAACGCAGCGGCCTGGTCGTGGTTCTTCAGCTTGTACTGGGACCAAGCCGACTGGAAGAGCGAAAGCGATCGCACCTCGTCGGACGCCTCTCCAGCTGAAGCAGCCGCCGCAAATTGCTTCTCTGCTCCGGCGATGTCGCCTTCAGCAAGCAGACACTCACCCACCATGCGCTGCGCTTCGGGTCTGAGCTCGCTTTTCGGATAGTCCTTCAGAAGCCGTTCGAGCAGGGTGCGCGCGTTCTTCCATTGCTTCCCCTCAAAGGAGAGCGCCGCCGCTTCATAGAGCGCGTTGTCGGCATACTCCCCGTTCGGGAACCTGCGCACTGTCTCGTCGTATCGCGCCCGCGCGGAGTCGTTCTTCCCGTCCAAACCGAAGGCGACGCCGAGGCGGAACAGCGCTGCTTGGCCCAGATCATCCGAATCCGCAGCGAGTGCGCGGAATGACTCAATGCTCGCCGGATACTGCTTGGTCTTCAGGTAGCTCCATCCCAAAGCATACTGCGCGTCGCGACGAAGCGGATGTGCCGGATGATCACGGAGGAATTGCCGGAAGGAAGCGATCGCTTCGGCATGCTGACCGCGTTGATACTTTGAATCGGCGAGGACATAATCTCGACGCGCTTTGTGATCAGCCAGGGTGACGTTGGAAGCCGCATCCATGAGCCAGGATTCGGCCTTGACATAGTCCTTCCGCTGGTACAGACATTCGCCCGCACGGACAATGGCCTCAGGGGCAAGTTTGCTCGCCGGGTATTCTCTCGCCATCCGCTCGTAGGCCTGAGCCGCGCGGGCAAGGTCCCCCTTCTTCTGGTACGTCCATCCGATCGAGTAGAGCGCGTAATCGCGGACAGGGCTTTGGGGGTACCCTTCCGCAGCAAGCAGATAATATTTGATCGCGTTCTCGTCGTCCCCGTTCTTGAAGTAGCTTTCTCCTATCCAATAGGCTGCTTCGCCGGCAATATCCCGGTCATTATGGCGGTCGAGGATGATTCGGAACTCACGGACCGCTTCGCTCGCACGTCCCAGTTGCAGGAGAGATTGTCCTTTCCGGAAACGTGCGTCCGGGGCGAATCGGCTTTGGGAATACCGGAGAAGAAACTCGGTGAAGCTGTCGAGCGCGGATGCATGCTGACCGATCGCAGCGAGGCATTCGCCTTTCAAAAAAGCGGCTTCATCTCGTCGGCGGCTTTTCTCGTGCTTCGTCTCGAACTGCGCAAACTGCTCGGATGCCATTTGGAACAGGCTGTCGCGATACAATCCCATTGCGAACGAGAAATCCTGCTCCTCACGAATCGATTCGCTTTCCTGAGCAACGGCGTATTGGCCAACCGACCAGACCAACAAAAGAATGGTCAGGAGGAGGCCGAATCGACTATGTAGGATTATTGGCATTGTAAAATGAGGAGTTACGACACCTTCATTAAAGCGGCATCTCAGCGAAAATCAATAACGTGCTAATTTAAGGGAAATGAGTTCCCGAATCAAGCAATTTTGGGCGTTCGGAAAGGCGGGACTCCCGGCTTCTTAATCTGCCGGGAGTGTGCTATCAATGAATAGACGCAGGAAATTGAAGGAAAGAGCCAAGATCGGAATTCAGCGTATCATCCCCTCGATAGTCGTTTGGATCGCTTTCCCCATTTTTCGCTGAAATTCAGGGTCAGTTAGGACCGCGCGACTCACCGCATTGTCACCGATCTCCAACAGAACTCTATATGGTGCCTTGTTCACATTCTCATCCAGACTGTAGAATGAGAGTTTCCCCGTGGCCAGACACCTGTAGTCGTTCCGATTCGGAGAACTGTCCCCGTGATCCTTCGCATCCTCAAGCCCTGAAACGTCGCAGACCGCTTTGACGAGTGCGCGTGCGATCTCGCGATTTGTTGCCTCATGTTGATCCCCCTCGTGGACAAAGCCCCAGCAGGCGTTCCGGTTCGTTGCACCGTTGTTGTGGATCGAAACGAACAGGTCGGGTTTGATCTCATTCGATTTGATCAGCTCGTACGCATACCCGGAGATCTTGCCGTCGATGATCGCGGAGGTGTGTTCGATCTTCGTGTTGCTTCCGCGCCGCGCATGGTGGACCGTATCGACATCGTAGCTCCAGACTTTGTACACGCGCACGTCGCCGGATGCTGATGCGATGGCCGCTTCAGCGATCGCGTTGCAGACAAGTGCCTCGTTGAATTCCCTTCCCGTCTCCGTCTGGTGCGACGGTTGGTACACGATGATGAACGGCCTCCCTTCCTTCGGAGAGAGCGTGATGCCCGGTCCTGAGCTACAACCGGAGAAAAGAACAAGGAGAATGAGCGGAACGAAGAAGGATCGAAAGTGGGTCATGGGATATGTGATATTTGGGATGGCAAATGGCAGATGTTAAATACTGATTACCGACCCCCGTTCCCCTGCGAATGATATTCCTGTATCGTCCTCACTTCGATGCCGCCGGCGCGTTGTGTTTCGATCGCCTTCACGGCAGCCGCGGCGGCGGACAATGTCGTAATAAAAGAAACCTTTTGCTCAAGAGCAGCCCATCCGATGGCGTATTCGTCGTATCGCGACGACTCGCCGAGGGGCGTATTGATGATCAGCTGAATCTGTCCGTTCTTGATCAGGTCGACACCATTGGGTCGGCCTTCGTTCACTTTGTAAACGCGCTCGCACGGTACGCCCCCTTGGTGGAGGAACATCTGCGTCCCCTCCGTGGCGATCAGAGAGAACCCGAGCAGATGGAGATCTCGCGCAATGCCCAACGCGAGCGGCGTCTTGTCGCTGTCGTTCATGCTGAAGAAGACCGTGCCGCGAGTCGGAAGCGTGTTGCCGGCGCTGGTCTGTGATTTCGCGATCGCTGCGCCGAACTCTTTTGAGATCCCCATCACCTCTCCGGTCGAGCGCATTTCTGGTCCGAGGAACACCGGCGTCTTCGGGAACTTCGAAAATGGAAACACCGCCTCCTTGACGGAGATGTGGGACACCTTCCGAAAATCATATGATGTCAGTCCCAGATCTCTGAGCTTCCTTCCCGCCATGATCTTGGCGGCGACCTTGGCCAACGGCAACCCGGTCGCCTTGCTCACGAACGGCACCGTACGCGATGCGCGCGGATTGACCTCCAACACGTAGACGATGCCATTCTTCATGGCGAATTGGACGTTCATCAATCCCACCACGTTCAGCGCCTTGGCAAGGCGGATCGTGTACTCAATGACCTCGCTCAGGTTCTTCTCGGAGATCATGTAAGGGGGAAGCACGCACGAACTGTCTCCGGAATGGATGCCCGCTTCTTCGATGTGTTCCATAACGCCGCCGATCACCACGTCGGTCCCGTCCGCGACGCAGTCGACATCGTACTCGAACGCATCCTCAAGGAAGCAATCGATCAGCACCGGATGATCCGGCGATACGTCCACCGCCTTCTTCATGTAGTCCCGGACCGAATCGCTGGTGTAGCAGATCTCCATGGCGCGCCCACCAAGGACGTACGATGGACGGACGAGTACGGGAAAACCTATCTCCACAGCGACCTTCACCGCTTCGTCAACGGAGGTCGCAGTACCGTACTGCGGATGGGGGATCTTCAACTCACGCAGCAGCGCGCCGAATCGCTCGCGGTCTTC
>Ga0105099_10002408_pt1 | contig 11144 bp, 6 predicted proteins | sample PPLLak3cmMay2015_2_FD_79138 | JGI IMG/M metagenome (GOLD analysis project Ga0105099, IMG submission 79138) | Freshwater sediment microbial communities from Prairie Pothole Lake near Jamestown, North Dakota, USA - PPLs Lake P8 Core (1) Depth... | ecosystem: Environmental > Aquatic > Freshwater >...
CCGGCGGCAACTCTGCCACTTGGAATGACAACATTAGCCTTCCTGCCTGGACTGATGGGACGTATTACTCTAAAACAAAAGCTATTGATAAAGCAGGAAATACTTTTGAAGGAAGTGAAATATCATATATTTATTCCACAAGCGCAGTGTTGACTGCGACTGTGGTTACACCGTCAGACAATTCATTTTATCGAGCTTCGAATATGCCTACTCAATTCCAAGGTCAAGCTGCCGATTCTGAAAATGTGGGCCTCAATGCCAATTCCACTCTTTTTTACATAAAACGAGGTTCTGACAATCATTATTGGGACGGCACTGATTGGGACTCAACTGCAATTGAATGGTTAGCAACCAACCACAGCGAAACAAATGACAATACCGAAATAACTTGGACATCAAATGCCGCGTTTCCTGCCTGGAATAGCGGAGAAACATATTACAGTGCAGCCAAAGCAACCAATAAAAACGCCATTAGTTACACTGGCGGACAAGTAATTTACTTCTATGATTCGATAGTACCGCAAACTGCGTCGGTCACTTCACCTGCTAACTCCGGCATCTACGGCCCAAACACAATGCCAGCAATATTTAGCGGCAATGTTGCTGATGACGCAAGCGGTTTCGGACTCAATACTAATTCTTCTACCTTCTATCTGCAAAATGCGGGAGGCAATTACTGGACAGGGTCAACTTGGACACCGGTAGAAACCTGGCTTTCTACTACCCACCTTGCTACATCTAATGGCAGTTCAACAATATGGCAGGATAACATCACTTTGCCGACTTGGTCAAATGGAATATACAATGCCAAAGTCAAAGCCACTGATAAAGCGGGAAATATATTCGAAGGAGTAGGTATTAATTTTGAATATACCAATGTTGCTCCCGATACTGCTTCCGTTACTACACCTACTGACAATGCCTACTACCGCCAAGCTACCATACCAAGTTCGTTTTCAGGAAATGTTGCTGACGGAGCAGGCGGACTCGGTCTTGACGCCAACTCCACAGAATATTACATCCGCCGTTATTCGGACGGCAAATGGTGGACTGGTTCGACATGGTCGGAAAGTTCGGCAGTGCTTCCAACAACACATATTGGAACTAATCACGACAGTGAGGTGACTTGGACTTCTAATGCAACCATGCCAACCTGGACTGATGGTGAAACTTACACTACTGCAGCAAAAGCCACCAACAAGGCCGGTTCAGCTTTTATCGGTTCGTATACCACCTATCATTACGATTCTACTCCCCCCACTTCTACACCCGTATTTACACAACAATATTATTCATCTGTCAACTGGCCGGAAAATATTTCGGGAACTGCCAGCGACACGCCTTCTTCCGGTGTGGCATCAGTGGAAACCAACATCAAAAGAAATTCCGACAACAAATATTGGGATGGAAATTCCTGGGAAAGTTCACTTACTTGGCTTGCTGCAACCGGCACAACCAGCTGGAGCTATAATTTTGCATCAGGAAATTTAACATCTGATGTATCCTACACAGTCCAATCCAAAGCAACTGATAATGCTGGCAATGTGCAAACGAGTTTTGGTTCAGCAGGATTTACTTATGACAACACCGCTCCTAGCACTCCCGCTGTCTATGACGGCAGTGTGATAGGCGTGGAAACACCGGAAGTGGAATCATTAACCACACTTTCTGCCAACTGGACTGCTTCCACTGATCCGGGAAGCGGAATTGACCATTATGATTATGCCATCGGCACCACACAAGGGGGAACCGATTTAGTCAATTGGACAAACAATAGTACTGCCACTGCTGTTACTAAATCAGGATTGAACCTCGTTGTTGACGGAATATATTATTTCAGCATTAGAGCCATAAACGGAGCAGGAACAACCGGCACTGCCGGCAATTCCAGCGGTCAAACAGTTGTTGACCACACGCCACCAATCGTCACTCTGATTACTTTTCCGCCTAACCCGACCAATGACAAAACACCAACCTTTGGCGGAGATGCCACTGACGCCATGACCAATATCTCTCTCATCGAGTACAAAGTTGATGATGGAAGCTGGACTACAATCGGCGGTCCATACATTTCAAAAAGTGAATCCTTTACTATTACAATACCCGAACTAAGCGATGGTACGCATAATGTTGACTTTAGAGCCAAGGATTCCGAAGACAATGTTTCCAATCTCGTTGGCTACTCATTTACAGTAGATACTGTTGCTCCATCAATGCCGGATATCAAATCTATTTTAGAGGGTTCGACAATTAATGATGCCACTCCGACTATTTCAGGAACGGGTGATCCTAATACCACTATTCACTTAAAAGTTCAAAGCGACCCGAAATATTACACTGTTATCGTAGATGGTAGCGGCAATTGGTCATTTACCATCCCTGATTCTGATGCTCTTGCTTATGGAGAACACACCATTGAGGCATACGCCAGTGATGCAGCAGGCAATAATTCCAGCACAAAAACCATTAAATTTACAGTTTCTGCCAAAGAATTAGCAAAAACAGGACCGGATTTGGAAATTACCTTGACAATTTCAATTATTCTAACCTTAATTGGTGTAATTGTGATTGAAACTTGGTACAGGAGAAATCGAAAAACAATAGCAGAATTTTAAGCTTTGACTAAAAATATCAAGTATCTTAATATTTATTAGTTCTAATTGTTACTGCAACCTTTACTAGTTCCCAGAAAGTTTTTATTAAATCGGTAAACGGATGGACTTTGGAATTTGATTTTTCATGCCAGTTAACTGGAACTTCTTTTATTTTAATGTTCTTTTTTTGAGCGATAGCTAGTATTTCAAAATCAAACCCCCAGCGATAAATTTTCTGGAGTTTGAACAATTCTTTTCCGACTCGGGCATCAAAAAGCTTGAAACCGCACTGGGTATCACTGAATTTCAAACCCAGCAGCACTCTAATCATAAAATTCGAAAAAACCCCGAACCATTTTCGCGAATTTATTCTGACAACTTTTGTATTCTTGTCATTAATATTTCTTGAACCGATAATTATTTCAAAACCTTCTTGAGTCCATGGCCAGAATCTCTCGATCTCATTTATTCTTGTGGCATTGTCAGCATCCATAAAAAGAATAAATTCCCCTTTTGCCGTTTCCACCCCTTTATTTACCGCATAACCTTTGCCCATATTTTTTATATAATTAATAATTCTGATGTTTTTTTGTTTATTGATATAATTTTCAACGACTGTTACGGTATTATCTGTGCTTCCATCGTCGATAACAATAATCTCGACCGGATAATCAACCTTTTTTATGTAATTCAAAACATCATCAAGCGTTTCTTTAATCCTTGATTTTTCATTATAAGCAGGTATTATTATTGAAAGTTTAATGTTGGTCATTTTTTGAAAACGTCCAATATTTATTTGCTAGAAAATTCCAAATTAAAACTATAATACTGGCGCAGGCTTTGGCAATTAAATCGCTCGGTCCAAAATAAATCAGCGCTTTTAATATTAAAGTGTTTAATATTAAACCGATGATTGATACTATCCAAAATTTTAGTACTTCTTTACCAATATTTTTATTTTTACTGACAAATGTCCAGGTCCGGTTCAGAATGTAGCTGTTCGTTATTGCTAAAGTTACCGAAATAATATTTGCATAAATATAAAACAATCCGGCATATCGAGTAAGGAGATAATAAACACCGAAATCTATAAGCGTATTAAGAACTCCAACAAGGGCAAATTTAATAAATTGTTTGAAATTTTTTGTTAATAGTTTATTCATTATTTTATATAATATATTTTTATAGAATTGCCGATCGTAGTATATGGATCGTAATTATTGAGCCAATTGTATTCCGGCATATACATGGCAGATTTGCCGATAGCAATCCACCCTTTCTGATTTGGATTATTTTTCTCGAGTTCTATAAAATTTATTCCATAGTATTTCGGCTGGAGTTTTCCCGACCAAAAATACTCCATTCTAATCGGCTCGGTAATATTATTTTCCCGCACCCAATTAGAGAGGCGCTTCATGTCCTGCCCCCAGTCAATATTTGAGTCAGCTAGTAATTTTCCCCCATTTTTTGGTCCGCCGGCAAGCTCGTTAAAATATGTCATATAGTAAGGATAAACAGAAATATTGGCATATAAATACCAGCTAAATAGAGTCATAAGCAGTAAGCCGTAAGCAGTAAGCAATTTTTTTTCGTACGTTATCTTTTCATATAATTCTGAAACGAAATAACCGATAAAGATAAAAATAAACGGATATATCGGCATCAAATGTCTGATTCCAATATTAAGTTTTGAAAAGATTGAAACAATAAAATATATTCCGACAGGCACAATCAATACCCAATCTCGAAATTCGAGCTTTCTTCTCGTGGTAACCCAATATATTATCCCCCCAAAGAGCATTATCAATAGAGACAATGGTTCTTTCACTAAAAATGCAAAAGGGAAATAATACCATACTCCACTGGAATAGTAATTCCCCAAAATATATGCCGGGCGATGAGACAAGCTTGTTGACACTACCATAATTAAACCCTTTAAATATTCGGGTAAAGGCAAATGATCCATGATTGGAGACAATTTTTGAAGCATTTCAACGTTAGCTGTTTGATTGGGAACAACAATTTCAGCAGGCGCGGTATTAATTGGAAATCCATATACAATCCAAATTGCACCAAAAGAAACAACAAAATATATCAGTGCTGTAACTAATATTTTTTTAAAAGAATATTTTTTGTCTTTTCCTGATTTAAGATATTTTATATACCAAAGTATTATCATGATTGGAACAACTAGCACTAAAGAAAATTTAACAAGAAGAGCGAAAGAAAGTAATAATGCTGAAATAAATAATCTCAAATTTTCAGGTTTTTCAATGTACCAAGCAAAACCAAAGATTGCTGTAAAAAAACCAAGCATTGCCCATAAATCAGTATTTGCCAAATGTCCATGCGTTAAAATCAGAGGAGAAAAAGAATATAAAAATAAAGAAATTAAAGCTGTGATAATTCCGTACCAATGTTTTGCAACTAAAAACAATATTAGCCCTAAGATAATCGTGAAAATTACTACTACCATTCTTGAACTTGCAACTATTTCATCAGGATTGTTCCCGGGGGTGTCATACAACCACTTATGGGCGTAGATTCTAGTTTCATTCCATGAATCATAGTAGTAATAATCCCTAATTGCCTCCTCAAAATTGCCATCTTTAGGAAAATAAGGTTTGATATTATTAAGCGGAATTGCCGAAAACATTTTCCCGAGAGGCGGATGCTCCGGATTTACTGTATATATTCCTTTTAAATACTCATATCCCGAAAGGATATGAACCGGTTCATCAGTTGTTGCCGAGTCATCGCGAGCATTTTTAATAAGTAAAAATGCCATAATGGCCAGCATTACAAAAACAATTCCGTAAATCACGAAATTTTTTGAAAATTGAAAATTAAAAATTGAAAATTTCTTATTAATCATAGTATGGTGCTTTTTCGGTTACCTTGAATCCAAGATATTTTCCTGCCATCAGCCGGGTTTGCGCATCGGTTGCGGCAAATGAACCAAAAATAATATTAGAAAGCGGCAGCATTATCGGAGAAATCATCCACTCGAAAAGTATACTCCATGTCAAATCTTTTCTTGGGCGCGGCGGCAGCATGAAAGTGGAAATAATAAGGGTAATAATCAGACCGAACATGGAGATAGAAAGAATTCTTGAGAAAATTACAGGAAAATTATAAGCCATTACCGTTTCCCGAAAAGAGGGATTTAATAATATCGGCATCCAGCCGACAAGCGCCAAAATTATCGATGTCGTCGACCAGGAAAAATGACCTTCGATTAGCCGAAAGGTCTGCATCCATTTATCTGAAAATGGCAAGTTTTTATTGCCGACAATATTTGTCAGAACATAGGGAATATCCGAGCACCCCCACGCCCAGCGCCGTTTCTGAATATATTGCTCGGTAAATGTCGCTTTAAATCCGCGGGGAGAAAGCACTGCGTCTTGATACACGGGAATAGGAATCGGCACGACTCGATAATTACCGCTAAAGGTGAAATAACTTCGCCAGTATTGGTGGCCGTCTTCAACAATCGTTTTAGTGGACCAAAAGTTGGTTTTGACAAGCGCCGCCAAACTCTGGGAATGGGCAGAAAAATTTCGAAGACGATATGGGCGCGTTGATTCAATCATCTGCCAAAACGAGCCGCCGACGGAAATGGAGCGAATAAAAATCGGCACTTGCCAGATATTATTGAAATACATTGAAAGCGGCTGAAATGATTTGCGGATAGGGTCAGGATCATCTAAATATTGATGCGTTAAACATCCAAAATACTCTGAGTGGACCCGGTTATCTGCATCGAGGGTGGTAATAATCACATTTTCAAATGGAATATCTTTTTGCTCGATAAATTTTTGCACAATTTTGCCGGCATAGGTAATGTTTGAGCCCTTCCCTTTGACCTCGCCGATTGTGTCCATTGGATGCTCGGTTGCCATGAAATGATAAAACATGTTGCCGAATTTTTTTCTGAGAATATGGGCATTTTTACGGGCGTTTTCTTTATCCCGTTCTTCAGTTGCAAGAACAAAAATAATACGATTGAGCGGATAATTCGATTCTGTTATCGCCTTCATGGAATGTAAAAGCGTTTCAATGTCCTCTTTGTAGGTGGCAAGAATAACAACATGATATATGTCTTTCCAAGTCCGGGAATATTTGTTTTGGCATTTCAAAAGCCAGTTGATAATTATATTTTTTTTATATTCTTTATAAGCAACAATGAGCCTTATGGACATGATAACTGCTCGAGCAAACCATAAAAGCGCATACAGGATGATGAAACTGGCAATCAATATCGGCCAAAATATTGACAGAAATATCGGCAAAATAAATGCCAGCCAGGTGAGCGCGCCCGGCAGGATTTCAAACAAGCGATAATATTTTTGATCTCGGTCAATTTCAATGTTCATGATATTCCTAAAAATAAATTAACGTAGTGTAGCGGAGAAGCACTAAAGCAAATATCTGCACCAAGACTGCTGCTCCAAGTAGAAAATATGGAATTATGATTTCTTTTCGCACAAATAAAAATGATAAAAAGGCGTTCACCACAAGCACCCCAGAGCTGTAAAACATGGCGTTATCACTAAAACGCGCTTTATAAATCCAGATGTACCATAAAACTAAATTTAAAATTATTCCCAATATCAAAAATATCCAGGACAGTTTATCGAGGTAAAAATAATCCCAAATTTTTTTGATTTCAAACTTCATAATTCTATGGAGCCGATAGCCAGATTCGAACTGGCGACCTACTCTTTACGAAAGCATTGCCCCGCCTGCCACTGCCTGAGCCCCCTGTCGGATTTGAACCGACGACCTACTCTTTACGAAAGAGTTGCTCTACCACTGAGCTAAAGGGGCTTAGGCGATGGCGGGCAGGTCTACCAACTGAGTCCCGACAGAATTTTATTCTGTCGAGGATTCTCGATAGGTTCGCTATCGCTAACCATCGGAACTAAGGTGGCATATATAATAATATTTTACACTTTTTCACCTGTAATGTAAACATAAAAGTTGCATTACTAATGCAACTTTTAACTTTATAAACTTGATTCACCCAGTCAAATCCCCGCTTAGCGGGATCCGCCTTTAGCGGAATTTGACAGGGTAAACTTATTACTTGATTATTGGCTAACTGTAATGAGTGGGCCGGTTTTGATAATTTTATTTTCACTCGACCGGTAGATTATTGCAATTTTTGCATCTTTAAAAACAAGAATTTTATCCCCATTGGCCGCGTCTTTAAAAAATTCCTGGTCCTTGAGTTGAGTGATATCGAGTACGGTTTGAACTTCCGGAACTTCATCTTTTGGCACATCTTTTTCAATTGCTTTAACTTTCTCCAAATACAATTCCGCTTCGCTTTTAGCCAGTTGTTCCGGGTGTTCAATCAAATCATCATATTTCTTCTGCCATTCCTGATTAGCCTTCACCTCTTTTTTGTATTTGGAATAAAAATAATAGGTTCCGAAGCAAGTACCAAGAATAACCAAGATAATAACAATATCTCTAATCAATGTTAAATATTTTTTCATAATTTATCGTTTATAAATATTATTGTTTCACACAAAGCACCCAAGTTTGAACGGTATCCCATATTGGATCTAATGCGCCTACGTCTACATTATACAACCAACCTTCTCTAAACGGTGGCACAGCTTCAATTTGTTTACGGTTCTCTTCATGATAAGAATCAAGACCACAAGCCGGCCCTACCCCGCCACACGAAGGTGCTGTCCCGCCCCCTGCAAGAGCAGTATCGCCCGCATCGCACCAAGCATCTGTATTGCTTAAATTGAGAAGTTGACTTTTAGGTGGGCTTCCAACTGTCGTTCTAATATAAAACTGACCACTCGCACCCCCAAGACTTGCCCAAGTTAAACCGCCAGAACCATCATTTCTTAAAAATGTATTTGCGGCACCCTGGCTTGCCGGCCAACTGTAAGTAATATTCTTGATTTTAATAATATCCCCACTGGAATTAACCTGAAATTGGCTGGAGGAACCAACAGAAAATGTTGCACTTGGGGAAGCCGTGCCTATGCCTACCCGTTGATTTACAGTATCAACGTCAAGCACATTTGTTCCACCAGAAGTTTGCACTTGGAAAGAATTTGTCTTGTCGCCAGTCGGCCTGAAATAATATCCTCCGGATTCGGCCGCTCTAACTGTTAGATTGCTTGCACTATCAACATTAAAATATGTATAACTATCAGAATCATAATTAAAATAAACTCGATTATTTGAACCACTTGGATCGATATAAAAATCTCCACTTACTGTTTTAATGTCTGTCCAACTAACAGCTGTACCTGGATTTTCCCAAATTCTTATTAATCCCCCAGTAGAACGATAATGCAAATTTCCATCTGATCCACTATATAATTCTGCATATGTATTTGGTCCGCTTTCGCTTTGAGTTAGCCGTATGCCTGGAGTAGCGTAATGAAATATATCTAAAGTTCTATCCGGACTTTGGGTATTAATTCCAACTCTCTGACCTGATCCAGAAGGATTTATATGCAAATGACCGCCAAGAGCGTCCATTTCAACATAATTTACTGCTGACGCAGGGGATTCCCACAATCTTATTGTTCCACTGGAGGGCCTAATATATAATGTGCCTGATGAATGAGCTTGCAAATCAGTAAAAATACTATTATCTGTTTGTGTTAATCTTAATTGAGCATTAGTGGAATCATACACGTCAAGCGTTCTATCCGGTCCGGAAGTTTCGATGCCGACTTTGTTTGCTGTTGGATTAATATATAAAAAACCACCACTCGCATCGAAATCCGTCCAGTTTACCAACGCACCAGGAAATTCTTTTATTCTTAAAACAGGGCCACCAATATCTACCCGTCCGCTTGTATCAAAAAACAATCTTGTTGCACCGCCGTCTCTGAACCTTAACCCAGTTGAAACATCGTCAATATACCATGTATCAGCACCGGTATTATCGGAAATGACAATCTCGCCGCCTTCACCGCCAGTGGTCCGAACCCGGAGATATTGAGTTCTCACCGCACCTGCAACCTCCAGAGTATCTAAAGGAGATGTTGTACCAATACCGACATCGCCTTGGATAATCATTCCATTTGAAGGAGCAGATGTTCCAACATATCCAGACCCAATACTGACATTCCCCGAGACACTTAACCTACTTGCAGGGGTAACTGTATTTATTCCAACATTTCCGCCTTGAAAAATCGCAGAATAATTTGTTGTTCCGCCAGCAGCATTTACATACAAACCACGATTTACCGCAGAAGCTCCATTCCATGTTCCTGTAGATTCAACCGATAATCCGGTTTTTGTAATGGATGCCGTGGAAGAAGTGGCGGTATTGGTTAATAAATTACCGATATAACTTGCGGTTTTAGCGCCGCTTGCAATAGTGTGAAGTTTTGATGTAGGAGTGTTTGTTCCAATTCCAACATTATCTGTGGATGTTGTTAAGCGAACCGTTGTCCCATCATCCGCCCATCCGCCGCCGATATTGGAAAATGTTTGCCAAGTAGGCGATCCATCCTCACAATCATTGGAATATTCCATCTGATTAGTGGTGGTATTATAGCGGAAACACCCTCCATCTCCGGAGACACCTAAATGAATACTCGAATCATCTAAGTATAAATCTCTCCAGCGGAGGGAATCAGAACCAAGATCATATGCAATATTAGTACTTGGACCGATACTTCCTTCAACCTGAAGTTTAAAATCTGCAGGAGTGGAATCTCCGATACCTACACTGCCGGCAAAATAGTTGTAATTATTAGCACTCCCGGCATATAGATCGTATGGAGTGTTGGTATAAGTCCCGCCAGAAGTGGAGGCAATATAAACTCCGTAAGCATTTGTTATGATAGCATCCGCGTCGCTATTGAGCATTCGGAAATAACCTCCATATGCATTCGTAAGCGATGCGCCTACACCTGCCGAATTTACTCCAGCTTCTGCGTAAACACCGGCATTTGTTAAGATATTTCCTTGAAAACTGGTTGAATCAATATATGCAGTGCTTTTAACACCAACGGATAGTCCGCTAGATGTTATACCAGAATTAACTATTGGATTAATATAACCTAAAACACCGATTGTGTTATATGGGTTATTTGCGGTAAATGTAGGAGTGGAGAGACCGCCTATTGCTATAGCGTTGGTATCAGTGACGCTTCGCACAACATGCAAACTGTATGCAGGCGAATTAGTGCCGATGCCGACATTTTCGCTGGAATCAAAAACTATTCCGGGATTACTGGAACCGGCAAAGTTGAATTGCAGATTTTGACCACCACTATTGTATTTCATAGTATATTCATCGGAAACGGTGGCACCGATGTGAAGAGTGTCTGCGCCAAGCCAAATATCCTGCCATCTTAAAGAATCGGAGCCAAGATTGTAATAGTCGTTAGTTGTCGGCAAGAGATCACTGGTAAGATAAACATCTTCCCCTGTTGGAGCAACTGTCAAATCACCGCTTGAATTCATAGAAAAATCCGTATAATTTGAAACGTCATAATTTAATCGTAAATTCTTGCCGTAAGTGGTTGGCCTCAAATATGTACCGCCATCGGTCCA
>Ga0105099_10002409_pt1 | contig 11141 bp, 12 predicted proteins | sample PPLLak3cmMay2015_2_FD_79138 | JGI IMG/M metagenome (GOLD analysis project Ga0105099, IMG submission 79138) | Freshwater sediment microbial communities from Prairie Pothole Lake near Jamestown, North Dakota, USA - PPLs Lake P8 Core (1) Depth... | ecosystem: Environmental > Aquatic > Freshwater >...
ATTAACTGGAGTTAATTACGAGCAACAAGTTAGTGGGTGGACAGCATTATAAAAATCTATTCTGATCGTATTTCACAACTATTTTTGCTTTGTATATTTTGTGTAATTTAGATCACACAAAATATAAGTCATCAGTCCATATGCGCCATCTTTTTTTAATTGGTGTTTCTCCTGTTATTTTTTCAACATCATCGGATGTCAGACAGCGATCAATAATGTATCCTATACGAATAGTCTCCATGTATAAGTATTATTTTGATTGAATTTGATAAACTGTGAATTATATCCAAAGCTGTCATTGGTATCTACTGATAACGTTTAATTGGAAGATTGAGTTGATTGACGATTTTTCGTTGATACACAATATCTGACAAATTATAAATATGTGCATTCCATGCCATTAAGTCATACTCTTCCAGAAATTTGTTTGGTGATTCCCGATTGGTCAAATTTCGATTTATTAAGTAGTTAATTCCTTTAAGATAACTATTTTGTAAATTATTGGCCAATTTTTTACCAAATGACGCACGATTTTCGCGCACTTGTTCCAATTTTTCATTGTAATAAGTTATTTTATTACGACTAGCATCAGAGAAAAAAATATTGTTTTTATCATTTGTTGATTCACTCAGATAAATTTTTTCAATTAATTTACAATCGCCCGATATATCGGATAAGGCACAATCTTTAATATACTCAATTGCTTGTTCAAAATTGCCTATTTTTTCGGTTAACATGTCCAAATAATTATCATTACCAGTGACACAAATTAAATTTAATACATTATTACTAACATTTGGTTTTTTCTCCTGAATATCTAATCGTTTTTCAACAGCAGAAATGCGTATAGATATGTTATCTTCGGGGGATTTCCTGCCTATCGAAACGCCTTGTTTTAAATCAGCTAATTGTCTCTTTAGTGATTCAACTTCATTCTCAATCATAGTATAACCTTTTTCTGAGTTTTTTGTTTTGAGATTTTTACATCTTTTCTCATCAATATGACGTTTTAGATGATGTTTCATACTGAAAGTACGCTGGCAATATTGACAGATGAAAGAAGACATATATTCTAATCATATGATTACTCCTGAAATAGTTTATAAATAATTTGTTCATAAACTATTTCCACTTGGTAATTTTTACCCAAAAAATACGATTTTATGGGTAAAATTTGGAATTTTTTACGGAGTAAACTATGATTGATATGAATCGCAAATATCCCCCCCCATGACCATAAGTCAAAGTTATTTGATACGGTTTGACCCACATGTCCGTAAATATTTTCAATTTTTTTACTGTTACCATGATTTTGAGCACTCTTGCGACAAAGTGAAATAATCTTTTCAATTTTGATTCGCATTAAGAATTTAGATAAATTTTTCTTCAATTGCATTTACTTGTTGTTTTAACCATACAATGGCACTTTGAATTGCATCTGCGTGCGATTCACCTTTAATTGTGGCAACAAGTGTATCGATAGTATTGAGTAAATCATATGTTGTAACGGGATATTCTGTGGAGATGAATAATTCTTGTGTATCAAATTTTTTATTTTTCCGAGATACAATATAACATTTGCTGGACATTTTGATGTATCAAATTATTAACATTTTTTTTAATTGGATCAATTTTTTTCATTTGTATTCAAATTTACGAATTTACTTTGAAGTGATTTTGTTAGAATTTATAATAATAAGAAATGTGTGACATAGTATATATTATGAATAGTCATATACATATAATTTACGCGTATTATGAGAAAAATGATATGTATCGGTTAAATCTGATATATTTTTTGACACATGGATACTTGGATACAATTGATTACACAATAGTTATTAATGGTTCGTGTAGTCTCAAGATACCAGAAAAAACAAATCTCCGAATTATTTATAGGAAGAATGTAGGATTTGATTTTCAGGGTTATTATACTGGTTTATTATCATTGAAAGATCGGGAAATGCTTAAACCAAATGATTATTACTTATTTTTGAATTGTACTGTTTGCGGGCCATTTTTGCCTCCATATACTCGTAGTTATTTTAACTGGTATAAACCATATATTGATCTATTGGTCAATAATATCAAATTGGTAGGATCAACGATTAATCTTGATCCATCTCCACATGTTCAGTCATATTTGTTTGTAACGGATTATCAAGGTATTACGTTATTATTGAGTAATGATTTTTTTAGAATGTATGAGAAGAGAGATGATGTAATCAAGTATCAAGAAATTGGTATGAGTCAATTATTTTTGAAAAATAGTTTGAATATTAGTTGTCTCATACCAGAATACAGTAATATCAATTATGCACACTCACACATACCTTTAAAAAAGGGTGATATTAGATTTTCCAAAAAATTACTTGGTAGAGATTTATTACCATATGAAGTTATTTTTATTAAATCCATGTGGGGTGATCCCACAAATCAGATCATATCTTTGGTTCAATTAAATCTGCCATCTATGGAGATAAAAAAATATCTCTGTCACAAAGTTTTATATGGTCAATCTATTCATAAAAATATTGATGTGACTCAAATTCTGCGGAAAAATGGGATCATCAATCTATACAATATATCACCGAACAATATGTTTAGTGATCCGTGTCGTGGATCACCCAAATCCATGTGGATATATTGTGATCAATGTGCCGAACCTATCATATTGAAGGAATATTGCGGAAAATTTCGTCCCGATAAATATAAATATGTATTTTACCAAGATAGTAAGAATTTACAATTATTGTCATACTTGGATAAGTATCTATTCAGGTGAATAGATACTTTAAGGTATCACAATATAATCCAGTATCTAATGACAAGTGTGGAAAACGTAGAAAACGTGGAAAACGTAGAAAACGTGGAAAACGTAGAAAACGTGGAAAACGTAGAAAACGTAGAAAACGTAGAAAACGTAGAAAACGTAGAAAACGTAGTAAACGTAGTAAACGTAGTAAACGTAGTAAACGTAGTAAACGTAGTCATTTTGTGTGGGGGAGTAGGTATGCGTCAATGCTCCTCATCGTCTAAAGAAAACTTTAAACAATTCATTACATTACCCGGGGAGAAATATAATTTGTTTGAGAAAACATTGATTAGATCACAACAATTAGATCAACAATGTGTGCGATTGCTCATTGTTTCAAATGAGCATCTAAAACAATATATTATTCAATCATTACATAATGTTAGGGTCATGTGTCCGGTAGTTCTCATATGTGAACCGTACATGAGAAATACTGGACCCGCTATCGGATGCTTTGTCAAATATGTTCAGGAGTATTGTATGAGTGATGAGAATCAAAAATATATTATTTTTCCATCAGATCATATTTTATCAATAGAAGCATTCAATAGATCAGTATCATTGGCGGAACAATTTGTAGAGTCAAATATTGTCACCTTTGGAGTGTATCCTCAATACCCTGAGACAAATTATGGATATATCATAGAGGGTGATAATCACAAGATCAAAATGTTTATAGAAAAACCATCGTATGATATAGCTAAAAAATTAATCAATGATCCGATGTGTTATTGGAATAGTGGTTTATATTATATGAAAATTGGTGTAATTACTGATGAATATGTGAACAAAACTCAACTCCTACCGCGTATTATTATTCGAGAATGTAAAAGTGATTCGGAGCATCTAACTCAAGTCACAATTGATCCTGAAACATATAAATTGTGTCCTAATATTCCATTTGATAAATTAATCATGGAAATTACGCATAACGGGTGTATTGTGCCTTTTCGCGGATTATGGTCTGATATTGGTTCGTGGGAAAATATTTATCAAGTTTCGCAACAATACAAGTCATGTAATTGTAGGGAAATAGACACGAATAATTGCCACATTTTCAATTATGATCGGAAACAAACAGTAGCATTACTTGGAACTGAAGATCTTTGTATAATTAATACGAAAGATGCCGTATTAATTAGTAAATTGACGAGTATTAGTAAAGTTACAGAATTAGCACAATTATTGGAGGAACAATATACGAGGATTCACGCATCAAACAAACCAGCAAAATATGTTGAATCATTGGGAATTAATGTTTCTATTTTATTTATGATTATCCTATCCTATCTACAAATAGAATTAGAGCAAAATGTAGTGATTTGAATTATTATTCTTGGTGGTATTGGTTTATCAACATATGGTTATATCTTGGTTTATCAACATATGGTCACCAAATTAACTGTTTTGTCACTTACGCGCGGTTATTGTGTTGAATTATCAACTGCTTTAGTTATTCTTATTGCCTCTCAATGTGGTTGCCCCGTGTCATCATCCATTGTAGTGATTAGCGTCTATTTGTTTGGCAAATAGTTGCATGGATTATGATGGTGATTGTTTACGCAAGGTGTATATCGTTCTTCAAATGTAGTACTAATGGAAACATTATTTTATGTTATGTATATAAAATAATGAAATACCTTTTAACTTTCACTTACGTTGTTTTTTTGCAGTTTTTGGATTGTGGACAACATTGTTTTTTTGAGTCGTAATCCTCATATTCATAACAAAATGGGAATCCTGCCCGAGCTTCATTAGGACATTGATCACCGTTTTAGAGTGCTTTACACTACATTTTATGCGCATAAGTTTTAATTTTAAAACTGTTTCTAATAAGGAAAAATCAAAAATAATTTCTAACAAAGAACATCAAAAATTATTTTTCTTCAGACAAGGAAACATAAAATTATAAAAATTTAAAATTTTTAAAAGAGAGGGTAAATTTACCTTTTTAAAAGAGAGGGTAAATTTGTTTTTTTAAAAGAGAGGGTAAATTTGTCTTTTTAAAATTTTTAAATTTTATGTTCCCTTGTTCAAAAAAATCAGAAGATTCGCCATAGTTCGCCAAATATTATCAAATTTACACAAATATATAAAAATAACTTCAATTGAAGTTATTTTTATATATTTGTGATAATCTTGCGAATAAATAAATTTATTTATTGAATTTCTGGACGTTCTCTTATTCGCGAGATTATCACAAAATAGTTTCCTACACTCTCCTAATGCACCCCGAAGGGCGTTGAGTTAGGTTTCACCCGAAGGTCCTACCCTTTTTAATCGATCCCGAAGCTAAATCATGTTTTTTCAAAATTTCTGGTAACATTGTCAAATCGTCTTCACCGACATTTCTTTCATATTGTGTCATCATTGACTTACATGATGAAATCGCACCTAAATTGTCGTGTTCTCCTAACGAGTGATAAACGAGAGTATACTACAATTGGAATGTGCGAAAGTTTCTTGATGATCTAAACTGCTGGGAATTGTCGGGGGGATCACTCGGGCATTGGGATTCGTTGCAGGTGTAATGAGTATTTTGTTTTGATAATGACCTGCTACGTGACACCGATATGGAGAAATGATTAGTGGATCTGGTTGATACCCGTAGTATTGACAGTGTGGAGCAAGTAGATTATATAATGTATGATGTTCCGCATTTTTGAGTGATACGAGTACATTATGACACGTAGTAACAATGTTTTTGATGTCCCCATTTATGCCAATGGTTATAGTGATTTTATTTTGATTAGTATTTGTTAATGTATATGTTTTACTATCATTGAGTTTCAATGAATATATGGTATTAGATGCTATTACATATTCTTTTTTACCATCTTGATTCATCAGAATCCACTGAATTGATGTAGCATTTTCAATAAAGATACGTGTCGTCATATTTATATATATATAGTCAATTGAAAATCTATCAAAATTAAAAAATTAGTTAAATAAATTTTGACATATATGTATCATATATGTCAAAATTTGCGAAACCTTCATTATTAATTATTGGATATTATCATTTGGCGGATGGTTTTCGCACGTGTGCAAATTATTTATCCAAAGATTATAATGTGTATTTTTTTCCTTTTTGTCACTACATTGATAGCAAATTCAATATTCAACGGGAGTTGATTACATATATTAATGGTGACAGATGCGAGCATTATGAGTGTGGATTAAGGGAAAATAATCCTCCAATGGATGTGGTGATTTTTTGGAATTATAAATATTTTGTTAATAGTCACGAAGGACTGAATTTGCTGGTAACGATGAAGGAAGAAATACGACATAAAGTTATTTATTTGGGATACAATTGGGATCCACTTCCTCCCAATGGAGATATTGATGTATTAAAGTTAGCATTTATCCGAATATTGAATGGATTTTTGACTTGTGATGGCAGGGAAATTAAAAATCTTAAAGAACGAGGTGAATATAATTATGTGTATTGTCCCCCCGGTTTCGATCCACAAATCACAAATTATATTTATGATCCAACGTATGAATGCGATGTAAGTATTGTTTGTACCAATTTATATGAGGATTATGGTATTTTTTCACGTAAAGATGTTCGTGTTCATAGGAAGGAAATAGTTGATTTATTATATGAAAATCGTGATAAAATTAAGTTTCAAATTTATGGACCACAAAATTTTAAGGAAAAATATGTGGATTGTTATAGGGGGTATATCTCATACAATGAATGTCCAAAAGTTTTTTCTAATAGTAAAATTAATTTATGTATTCATGCAACATCTTACAATAATTATCAAAAATATATCTATTTTAGTGAGAGATTACCCCAAATTTTGGGGTCGCGCGGATTACTGTATTGTGATACAGAATACGATCATCTACTGATACCTAATGTTAATTATATTTTGGCAGATGATCGGAATCCACTTGAACAAATTTATTTTATTTTGAAAAATTATGATTCACCACAATATCAAACAATTAAGAATGCTGGTTATGAATTAGCACAAAAAAATTTTACATGGGATAACATGCGTCAGCGGGTCAATATGGTGACTCATCGCGAAAATAGAACTACCAAAAAGTAGAACTATCAAAAAGTAGAACTACCAAAAAGTAGTTAAAATCATTTAAATTGAACATGATATACTATTATATCATGTCTCAACAGGTGGATGTACAAAGAGCATGTTTTCATAATAAAAATTATAATATTCCAGAAAATTTTGATTGGATGGCATATCGAAGTTTAAATAAGGATTTATATTTTATTACGAATGAGAAGGATGCTATTAAACATTATAAAACACACGGTTATCGGCAAAATCGTCTATATTCATATGCTTCCAATGAAGATGTATTGACAAAAAAAACACGAACCGAAAATGATATAGATATAGCGAGTGAGTATCAGAATAGGATACACGGTGTTCCAGCAAAATTTAATTGGATTGCTTATAAATCTCTTAACAAGGATCTGAATTATTTGAGAACATATCTTGATGCAGTTAATCATTATCTTAGACACGGAATTCATCAAAATAGGCAGTATTCCTATACTCAGAAAAATGAAATTATGGCACAACCAGTGGCACATGTTGAAAATGATGTCACTACTGAGAATTTAGTTGAACTAACCAAAATTAACTATGTACGCATGAATCGTCAAAATGGAATACCTGAAGATTTTGATTGGAATATATATAAATCAAGTAATCCGGATTTACAAGGTATTAAAACATATCATGACGCCATAAGACATTATCTTGAACATGGTCACAGGGAAAATCGGAGGTATAAACTCGATGCGGTTAGTACAGATAGTCGGAATGAATCAATTGAATTAATAAAATCTACTATGCCCCAAGTCGTTAGTTTGCCCCAAGTCGTTAGTTTGCCCGATAAACAAGAATCACAATTGGTTAGATTTGAGGGAGATGTGGATCAAATGATACCATTACCCAAAGGATTTGACTGGATTGCTTATAAAACACTTAATCCCGATCTACAACACCTTAAAACGAGACAAGATGCCACAAATCATTATCTTCATCACGGTTGGAGGGAAAAACGTGAATATAGATCGGAAAAATTGTATAAATCAGTCGATGTAACACACATGACAAAGGTTAGTTCAGACTATGACGGAATTGATTTTCGACCTATTAGTGTGCCAAAAGCGATCATCCCAACAATTGTTACTCAATGTGTGGAAATACCCAATAATTTTGACTGGAATGCGTATAAGATGTGTAATCCCGATTTGAAAACTATTCATAGTTTTGCTGATGCCGTGAAACATTATCGTGAGCATGGTTATCGAGAAAATCGTGAGTATGTTTTTCATAATCCAGTACAGTTAGGGAAATTACATAAGGAATTACACAAGGAATTACCCGAGGGATTCAATTGGTTATATTATAGAGTGACTAACACAGACTTAAAAGAGATAACGACTGAACAAGAAGCAATTAAACACTATTTGGAACATGGCTGGAGGGAAAATAGGAAATATAAACCTGAATCTAAATTACAAAGTAAGTCTCAATCATGTCAACATAAATCTATGGATCGTGCTAAAATAGAAAACAAACACCGTACAGTTTTATCAGAAAAACTACCAAAAATTTCAAAACCTTTACTTAAATTAAAGAAAACATCGCATATATCTGTTGAGAAAATACCCAATATTATTCATTTTATTTATGGTTTTACGGAGCAAAAACGAGAATTTGACCTAGTCAAATATATTGCTATTTTTTCGGCGTATTATTTAAATAAACCAGAACATATGTATTTTTATTACAAATTTGAACCATTTGGACCATTATGGGATAAAGTAAAACCGTATTTAAAATTAGTACAACTTGATCCACCAGAAGAAATTTATGGTCATAAATTGAAGCGTTATGCACATAAAGCGGACATTGTCCGCTTACAGGTATTGAATGAAAAAGGTGGTATTTATTTGGATATGGATACTATTTGTCTACGCCCCTTAACGTCATTCTTGGAACATGATTTTGTTATGGGTCTACAAGGAGATAATTATGGTTTATGTAATGCTATTATGATGGCTAAACCCAATACGGAGTTTGGTAAAAAATGGATTGAGTCATATGAATCATTCTCTGGACAATGGGATTCACACTCAATTAAAATTCCATATGCTTTATCAAAAACGTATCCTATTACCATTTTATCGAATGATACATTTTTTTATCCTTTGTGGGAGCCATTTGCGGATCTTATTTTAACGGACAATATTAATTATGATTGTTGCCAGAAAATTTTTCGGAAGTCCCACTGCCTACATTTGTGGGATACATGGTGTGCCCCAAATTTACGTAATATTAATGAACGATCCATAATGAAATACAATTCATTATATAACATATTGGGGCGTAAATTCGTAACGAATGATATTACTATTTTGATAATTATACAGGATTACCCTGAAGAATTTACTAATCAAATAGTGGAAGCGATTGGAACTTTTTATAAAATCTTGGTGCGTGATGATATTAAAAATTTTACTATTTATAACAATGGTAATAGTGATGAGAAATTATTTAATTATTTGAGTAATTTACCAAATATTAATCCCAAATTTACTATTATTCATGGTCAAGAAACTATGACTATACCACAAATTAAGCATCATTTAATTGATGAGGTTAAAACAGGTATTATTTGGTTTATCAATGGCGTCATTTCCTTGACAAATGATAAATTAGTGGATTTGAGTATTAGTCATATGTATGATGAGTCAATTGGAATGCTTGGTGTCAATGGTGGATATATTAACGTCTCTAATCGGATGCAACCATATCAAAATCTGAATACAAGTGAGAATAATATTAAAGTTGATTACATATGTACTTTACAAATCTTTCGCAGTGAATTATTTTTTTATAATGTGAAATTAGATGTGAGTGAACCGTTGTATGATATTGATATGGCATTCCAAATTAGAAGTATCGGAAAGTCTCTATTAATGATGTCTTCACACGATGTTAACATTATTTCAACTAATACGGATGAGTTAATAACAAGAGCAACCAAGGAAAATTGGAGCGATTTATTTAAAAAATGGGAACATTTGGGCAGTGTTCGCTGATATATTTTTAGTTAAGAGAGTGTCCAGCAATTCATTTTTCGTGATTTTACTCAAAACAAATTTCCGAATATCTCTTAATTCCATATCTCAGAGGATTTTTGATCCATCAATTGATTTAGAGATGAGTCCAAATAATTATGGACTCATCTCTAAGTATTAGGGTGTATCTGTGATGTATGTCATTCTCAGACTATTAACAGTGAGGTAAATGACTGTTACAAAATTAATTTTGTATGCTCTCTAAAATTAGCATCATTCACAGAGAATAATCAGAGCATTCGTTGAAAATAATATGTTCATTTTTCCTCAGGGGAGAAAGAGTTGGTGAGATTGATTTGATAGACCATTTGTCGCGTTCCTCCAATGGGAGAGAATTCCACATCTTTAAAATAATAGGAAATGGCATTTTTCCATGACGGTAAATGGATGTTTTCGCAAATAAATGTAGACCCGAATGAGCTATTTCTGACATGTTTGCAAAATAGATATAATATTCTATACATATTAAAATTTTGGACATATCAAATTTTATTTTCATTTGTTAACAAATGGATATACTAGAGAGTAAAATATTTATAATTTTATGAATCAAAGTATAAATATGTATATTATGAAACAGATGAAACAGATGAATGAGAACACGATGTGTGATATATGCCATAACACAATTAAAATACATCCTTTAAGAATTCCGTGCCATCATACATTCCACAAAAATTGTTTTAAAAGTAGTTTGGGTGATGTAACTGTTTTGGAATGTTTACGTTGTCCAATTTGTATGAATAACATAGCACATTTTATGTCTATTTATCATCCCCAACTGGTCATAAATTTGAAAAAACATTTGAATTGAGAGAGTCCAAAAATAATTTTAATGTTTCAAATATTAAAATTATTTTTAAATGTTGTGATATAATCACATTGTTTGAAATATTAACAATTATTAAAATTATTAATATTTCAAACATTATAATTATTTTTAAATTTTGCGATAAAAGATCGCAAAATTCATAAAATTTAAATTTTTTCTATGGAGTGATACATATAATTTTAGAAAAAAGTGAATTTGATTCATTTATAACGATGAATTGAAGAAAAATGTCAATTGGTTGTCGGATGGTCAAGTGGTTGTCGGATGGTCAAGTGGTTGTCGGATGGTCAAGTGGTTGTCGGATGGTCAAGTGGTTGTCGGATGGTCAAGTGGTTTTGTATAAAATCGCATGG
>Ga0105099_10002410_pt1 | contig 11139 bp, 11 predicted proteins | sample PPLLak3cmMay2015_2_FD_79138 | JGI IMG/M metagenome (GOLD analysis project Ga0105099, IMG submission 79138) | Freshwater sediment microbial communities from Prairie Pothole Lake near Jamestown, North Dakota, USA - PPLs Lake P8 Core (1) Depth... | ecosystem: Environmental > Aquatic > Freshwater >...
CCACTTCCTGGAGCCAGCCGGTTCTGACCGCCGAATTCACTGCCGTAGGCGTTACCCGCATGCTGGAGGCCGTCCGGGCGGTGGACCCAAAGATCCGTTTCTACCAGGCGTCATCTTCGGAGATGTTTGGAAAAGTCAAAGAAATACCCCAAACCGAAAACACGCCCTTTCATCCCCGCAGTCCCTACGGCGTGGCCAAAGTCTACGGCCACTGGATCACTGTGAATTATCGGGAAAGCTACAATATTTATGCCGTATCCGGCATTCTGTTCAATCACGAATCCCCGCGCCGTGGACTCGAGTTCGTCACCCGAAAAGTGACCCATGCGGCGGCCCGTATCAAGCTCGGTCTCAGTGACAAATTGCCCATGGGCAATCTCGACTCAAAACGGGACTGGGGCTACGCCGGTGACTATGTCCAGGCTATGTGGTTGATGCTGCAGCAAGACAATCCTGACGATTTTGTGGTGGCCACCGGAGAAACCCATTCAGTCCGCGAATTGGTGGAAGTCGCCTTCTCCCATGTGGGTCTGGACTATCGCAAGCACGTCATGATGGATGAACGTTTTATGCGCCCTGCCGAAGTAGATCTGCTCATTGGTGATCCCGGTAAGGCCAAAAAGGTTCTGGGCTGGCAGCCGCAGGTCAACTTCGAGGAACTGGTGCGTATGATGGTGGATGCTGATCTGAAAGCACTTCAGGGTGGTAAATAAGCATGCCTCACTACCTGGAAAACCGCCCCTGGGGGTCTTTTGAAATCCTGTTTGAAGAGAGCGGGCTCAAGGTAAAACGCATCACGGTCAATCCCGGCGAAAGATTGTCTTTGCAGAGTCACGAACAGCGTCAGGAGACCTGGACCCTTCTCTCGGGGCGCGCAGAAGTCGAGCTGAATAACGGTTTGATCATCTGGTTGCCCCGTCAATGCGTCTTTATCCCCAAACAAACCCGCCATCGGGTGAAAAACACCGGCACTGAACCGGTGGTGTTCATCGAAGTTCAGGAAGGTGACTACCTCGGCGAAGACGACATTGTCCGTTACCAGGACGATTACCATCGGGCCCAATAAGGTCATCTTAACAGAAAATTGTGATCAACCGATCTCCTTGACCATCAGTCGGAAGAGGCGCCGACGGATGCGATTAAAATTGACGGATTCATCGACACGGGGGTGAATACGGTTGCTTAAAACGATCAATCTCAAGCCCCCTTTGGGCTCCATCCAGGCACTGCAACCGGTAAACCCATGATGGCCGATGGCTTTACGGCTCAAGGCGCTGCCAGCGGCAGCACTGAAAGATGAATTGCGCTTGAAACCAAAAGTTCGATGCGCCGGTGACCAGGGGGTCAGGTTTTTCCAAAACCAACGACACAATTCTTCTCTTCCTTTAAAAAGCTGGGTGGTATCTGGATCACATTGATTCATCAAAACCAGCAATTCACTGGCTGTTGAAAAAAGACCGGCATTGCCGCCAAACCCTCCCTGATGACGCGCATTGAGATCGTGGGTCACACCGGGAGAAATCGGCTCATACCAGTTAAATGATCCAAATCGGTCCGTAAACCCCCGCTGAATTGCCAGTTGCAGTTCATAGACATTGCCTGCCTCGGTGGGCATAACCTGCGTAGAACCGACATATCGTGGATCTCCCCCTAAAAAAGTATCCTTAAGGCCCAGTGGTGAGAATATACGACCCTGTATCCAATTGGCTATGGAAGTCGGGGCAATGACCCATTCCCATATTTTTTTGAGAAGTGAATAACCCGGACAAGAATAGATCACCTGACGGCTTGGGAATGCGGCTCTCAGATGTGTCTCAAGCTGTTGTCCCAAAGGCTCAGGAAAAAGATAATAGGGATACCAATCCGGCATGGCTGCACAATGGGCTGCCAGATGATGTAAACGAAGTTCCGGGTGAGTCCCGGGCATCATGTCGGCCATAAATTGATCCGGGTCCAGCAGGCCATCCATGGTGAGCAGCATCAGACTGATGGCGGTCAAGCATGGTTTGGTGAGAGAGGCCAGATCGTATATGGCATCGTCCTGGTTGTAGGCACGTTTGATGAGAACTTCTTCCCCCCGGGCAGCCAGTATGGCCAGACTCGGCGTTACCCGCTGTTCAATTAAGAAACGACAGTACGCATCCAGTTCGCCCACAATATTTATTGCACTGTCTTGATGGCCGACAGAATCCGTTGGGCCAAAATCAGCGCATCCCGGGCATCTGCTCCACTGACAATGCGATGTGGTTTACCCATAATGGCCTGGCCAAACTGGGTCCACATATTGCCAAGGGGTTCTTGGTCAACAATCAGCGGGATGTCCTCAATAATATCAACACCTTTAAGATAAAAGCGTTTGACTTGCCTTTTGGAGTAATCCACTGACAGGTATTGGTTCTTCTGAAACACCCTCAGTTTGCGGGTTTTCACCTGGGAAACCCGACTGGCCGTGACATTGGCCACCATCCCTGAGTTGAACTCCAGGCGCACAGTGGCGATATCGATCTTACTGGAAATCAAAGGGATACCCGAGGCATGGATCTGAGCCAAACCACTTTTGTCCCAGGAAGCGATGATATCAAGATCATGGATCATCAGGTCCATGATGACATCGATATCGAGTGAACGATGAGAAAAAGGCCCCAGCCTTTGAACTTCTATAAAGCGTGGATTGTCCACCAGTTTATCAATATATTCCACCGCCGGGTTGAACCGTTCAAGATGTCCAACAGCCAGGACACAGCGATTCTTTGCCGCCAGAGTGATCAGTTCATCTGCCTCTTTCGGTGTCATTGCGATCGGCTTTTCTACCAGGGTATGGCAGCCATGACTTAAAAAGAAGAAAGCAATTTCAAAGTGCTTTTCTGTTGGAACAGACACCATTACGGCATCTACCAGCCCCACCAACTGCCGATAATCGCTGAAAGCCGGGCAAGCGTAACGCTGTGACAGTTCCTGATGTATATCAGTATTCGTATCCGCCAATGCGGTCAGAGTCATTCCTTCAATACCAGAAACGACCCGCAGGTGATTCCGTCCCATGGAGCCAGTACCGATTATGCCGATTCGGTTCATCACAGCCTCAATTTCAACAGTTATGGAAATTTTTCAAAATGCCTCGCCGGGTTTTGGCAATAAAATCTGTAATCAGCTGCGCCTCATCCAGCCCGGGAAACATCTGACTTATTTTTTCGATGGACTGACTGGTATTGAGGTCCTGATGAAAAAGCAGATCATATATTTCTTTAACATTATTTATGTAGGTGCGTTCAAACCCATTACGCATCATACCAATGGAATTGGGGCCATACAGACTGTAGTCTCCCCGGTTCTGGGCGATTTTGGCAAAGGGCAGAACATCCTGCAAAACAATGGTATAGCCCCCGATATAGCAGTTCCGGCCAACACGGACAAATTGATGAACCGAAGAAAAAGCACCAATCACCGCATAATCTTCAACTTCCACATGACCTGCCAGTGTCGCCCCATTGATCAGATACACATGGTTACCAATCTGGCAATCATGGGCAACATGGGCATAGGCCATCAGGTAATTGTCATCCCCAAGACGGGTCATCCCGCCCCCTTTGGCTGTCCCTCGGTTGATGGTGGTAAACTCCCGGATTTTGTTGCGGCAACCAATCTCGACAAAAGTTTCCTCACCCTTGAATGTGGTATCCTGAGGGGCCGTTCCGACAGAGCTGAAAGGAAACAGAATGGTCTCTTCCCCCACAGTGGTATTGCAATCAACCATAACATGATGCATTACCTTGCAGCCATCGGCCAGGACCACATGGTCTCCGATTACTGAATAGGCACCAATCTCTACCCCAAGCCCGACTTGGGCCTTGGGGCTGACAACTGCCGTTGGATGAATGACGGATTCACTCATTATTTTGCCAAAGCGGACATCAACTCCGCTTCCGCCGCCAACTGCCCATCAACAAAGGCCTTACCATGCATAATCACAAAGCTGCCTCGGTCTCTCACCAATGTCACTTCCATGTCCAAACGATCACCCGGCAGAACAATCCGTTTGAAACGGGCCTTGTCAATTCCGGCAAAGAAGGCCATCCGCTTCTCTTTGGGGTAACGGCGCAAAATCATGACAGCCCCCAGTTGAGCCAGGGCTTCCATAATCAACACACCGGGGAAAACGGCTTTCTCGGGAAAATGACCGGTAAACATCGGTTCATTGGCTGAAACATTCTTATACCCTTTGATGACACCCTCAGCACTAATATCCAAGACCCGATCCACCAGAAGAAATGGATATCGATGTGGCAGGATTTCACGGATGGCTTCGATATCGAGTGGTCCTATCTCGCTCATCACTAAAGATCCTGTTACTTCTTGGCGGTGTGCTTGGCGTTATACGCCTCGACCACATCTTTGCTGATATCGATGGCTTCATCGTAAGCGGTAATACCGGCGCTACCCAAATCAAAAACAATGGAAAGACCCTTCTGCTTGCGGATTTCCTGGATGATGGGCAGCACGTCTTCCTGAAGTTTTTGAAAGGCTTTGTTGCGTTTTTCAGCAAATTCACGCTGTGAATCCTCGGAATAACGTTTGACATTGGTCTCTTTGGTGGCCAGAAGGGCCATTTTTTTCTCACGGGCCTCATTGTTGAGGGCCGGGGAGTTGAGCTCCTTCTTGAGGTTATTGATCTCCACCAACATGGCATTGCCGCGCTGTTCTATTTCTTTACCCATAGTTTGCAGTTCGGCCACAATGGCTTTACCCGGGTTGCTCTGCTCAAGCACCAGCATGGGATTGACAACGGCAATCTTCTGAGTCTGAGCGCTCAGGGTCATGGCCAATAAAGTAAACAATGCTAGGGTCACGGCTGTCTTTTTCATCGCTGTATCTCCTTTAATTCACAATATAACTTAATACTCTTCTCTATAATATGATTAATAGAATGAAGGTCCAATACCAAAGCGGAACACAAAATGCTCAGCATCCTCTGCCTCAAGACGCGGGTTATAGGAAAAAATGAGGCGAAAAGGCACATTGAGCATGGGAATGAATATTTTCAATTCCAAACCCATCGACTGATAGAGGTCTTTGAGATCGATGGCTCGCCCCAGATCATAGGCGTTTCCGACATCGTAAAAAAACACAAATGAGAATTGCTGAGTGAGGGGAATCTGGTATTCTGCCTGAAAAAGGACCGACTTGGTCCCACCAAAATTTTGACCGCTGTTATTCTTGGGGCCAATTTGATAAATATCGAAGCCCCTGAGGCTGCGTTCACCCCCCATATAGAACCGTTCATAAGGCGGTATCCAGCCATCACCAAAACTTTTCATTCCTTCATATTCCAGGTGCAAACCCAAGGTGTGCTTTCGTTTCCAAAGCGGAATGAACTGAACCCCTTCCACTTTAATTTTGTGCAAATCCACGTCACCACCCAGAATACCTCCGGAATAGCGGTAATTGAACAACAGTTTCGACCCGCTTGAGGGGAAAATGGGGGAATCCACCGTACTGTAATACAGGACAGGTGAAATAGAAGAGATGGTTCGTTTCCCTTCCTGATAATAGGCTGCGTAATAGGGATTGGAATATTGGAGACTCTCGTCCACTTCGGTGATAGACACCCGTTCAAAGCTGTAAGTCATGGCTCCGCCCCAGAATCTCCAGAAACGCCAGGACGTGGACAGATTAAAACCGGCCCCCTCGCGGGTATACAACCCGGGATATTTGAAAGAGGTCTTGAAGACATCAATGCCACCGGAGGCGTTGAGATTAAATATATAGGGTTCAGAAAAAGCCAGGCGGTAGTTTTGCGACCGGCTGCCGTACTGCATGTTGGCGGTCAGAGATTCTCCCATACCCATGAAGTTTTTGGTGGAATATCCCAGGGCAATGAAAAATCCATCATAGCCGCTGTAACCGGTGCTGAAGTTGATCATCTGCCGATTCAGTTCCTGTACTTCCACATCCATATCAATGATCTGAACGTTTTCGGGATTCTGCTTGAATTGCGGCATTTTCTCTACGGTGACCAGACCAAGCTGTTTCATCCGCCGCAAAGAGTCTTCCAGAGCAGGCAGGCGAAGACGCGATCCTTCCTGAAGCAGCCATTCGCGCCGGATGACATGGTCTTTGGTGAAGGTGTTCCCGGTAAAATTGATCTTCCCCACATAAACCAGTTCATTTTCCATTACCTTAAGCGTCAGATCAGCCACTTTTTTAACTGGATCCAGATTCTCTTCCGGTGTTACCCGACAATAAAAATATCCCAGAGAACTGTAAAATTTCTGTATTTCTTCAACAGCCTTGTTGCGCTTCTTGAGGTTGAATGGATGGCCTGTTTTCATCGGCACCTTGGTCTTCAGAAACTCGGTGCGGATGATTTTGTTGCCTTCCACTTTCACTTCACCGAGATTATACTGAGGCCCCATCTCCACCGGGATGGAAATCTTCATCATCTTGCGAACGCCCCCCAGTGCCATGGCCTTGTTAACCCAACCAAACTCCGGCTGACCAACCTTGGCCTCCAGGTACCCCTTGGCTTTCAGACGCAGGCTGACCTCTTCCAGATCTTCATTGATTTTGTCTTTGTTGTAGACGTCTTTACTGAGTATCATGGTAATAAAACCGTGGACCTTATTGCCTTTCATTCCACCTCGGAGGTAACCGGGGGAAACAGCTTTCTTATCAAGCCCCGGGAACACTATGGCACCAATCTTGGTCTTGGTCCCCTGAACCACTTCAACCATCAACTCAACCGAATCACCAAGCGCTGCCACTTTGATGTCTACTTTTCCATCATTGAAGCCTTTTTCCTGCAAGAGGCTCTGAATAAGCCCTTCTACCCGCTTTTTCTTAACCGGATTATAATACGTGAAGGGAGACAGTGATATATTCTGCTCACTCAATTTCTCAGTGATATCTTTTTCCTTGATCTTCCGACCCGTTTTATAAGTCACTTTGGAAATGAGGGGATTTTCCACCACCGTGATAATGACCCGTTTGCCTGTATTTAAGGGCTCACTTTCGATCCGAATATCGGAAAAAAAGCCGGTATCCCATAAGGACATGAAATCTGACCTCAGCAATTCCGGAGAATAGATGCCATCGGTTTTGGATTTCATGTAAAAAAGAACCGTATCCGACGAAACCTTAAGATTCCCCTTGACAAGCATTTGTTCTATGTTATCAGCCATTAAGCCAACAGAAAACAAACACAGGAGCAAAATACGGCTAACTATTCTTTTCATGATCTAGGCCTCTTTATAAAGTGGTTTTATACCATACTTCAGGGCGAAGTGCAATTTCAACTTTGCCCATCAATCACATATGACGCAGACAAACTGCCTGATGGTTTCAAATAATCCCGATTTCATAGCAGACAATCCGGGCCGATGAGGTTATAATAGGTGGGTCGACACCATAACCAAATTGCAATGAGGAGGAACGATGAAAAAGTTTATCGCATTAACGCTTTGCCTGCTGTTTTGTTTAACCTTGTCCATCAACCTAAGCGCCGATGAAAAGATTCGCCTGGGCGTGCTTCGGTTCACCAATCAGACTTCTGCCGGCTGGTGGAGCGCCAGCGTAGGAAACGAACTGTCGGACATGCTCGCTTCGGAACTGGTCAGCACCAAGGCGTTCTCCGTTCTGGAACGAAAAGAAATCGATGCCGTCCTGGGCGAGCAGGACCTGGGTGCTTCAGGAAGAGTCAGCAGCTCCACCAAGGCCAAGATGAAAAGAATCAAAGGAGCGAAGTATCTGGTGGCCGCAACCGTCTCGGCTTTTGAAGAAAACACCTCCGGACAGGGTGGGAAAATCGGGTTCAAAGGTCTCAGCCTGGGAGGGAATAAAGCGAAGTCTTATGTGGCAGTAGACCTCGAAGTTGTGGATACCGAAACTGGTGAAATCGTTGACACCCGTACCATCGAAGCGGAAGCCAAAAGTGGTGGCCTTGGTGCCGGAGTCGATATCAAAGGCTTTTCCGTTGCCGGTGATTCATACAAAAAAACGCCCGCTGGCAAGGCCATCCGTGCCTGTGTTATCTACATTTCTGAATACCTGAGCTGTTCACTGGTAGAAGGCCAGGATGCCTCTTGTATGAAGAAGTGGAATAAGATGGAAGAGAAACGCAGAGAAAAAACCAAAGATACTATCGATATCGACTAAATAAGTGTACAATCCTTACTCTGCGGCCCGGGTCAACCCCGATCCCGGCTGCGGAGGAGGATAATGGCGCATATGAATTGCGTGCTTATTACCGGCGGAGCCGGTTTCATTGGTTCGCACATGGCCGATCGTTTTGTTGCGGAAGGCTGGAATGTGATCGTCCTGGACAATCTCATCACCAGTACTGTGGACAATATAGCCCATATGCTGGGGCATCCCCGGTTTCATTTCATTCACTACGATGTCACTCATTACCTTTTTTTATCAGAGCCTGTTGACCTGATTCTTCATTTCGCCTGCCCAGCCTCTCCGGTTGACTATACCCGTCACCCCATACATACCATGAAAGTGGACTCCCTGGGCACCCTGAACACTTTGGGCCTGGCCCGCAATAAAAAAGCCCGCTATATTTTTTCATCAACCTCCGAAATATATGGTTCTCCTTTGGAGCATCCCCAGACAGAAACGTATTGGGGGCACGTCAACCCCATCGGTCCCCGATCTGTTTACGATGAAGCCAAACGGTTTTCGGAAGCCTTGTGCATGGCTTACCATCGTGAGCATCAGCTGGATATCCGCATTGCCCGCATTTTCAATACCTATGGAGAACGAATGCGCCGCAAAGATGGTCGTGCCATCCCCAACCTGATCACACAGGGGCTCAGAGGCGAACCCATGATGATATACGGCGACGGATCTCAAACCCGCAGCTTTTGTTACATCAGCGATTTGATAGATGGCTTATTCAAACTGTCGACCCAAGCAGGCCTGTCCGGAGAGGTCTTCAACCTCGGTAATCCCAATGAGTTAAGCATCAGAACACTGGCAGAGACCATAAATACACTGCTGGAGAAACCAGTGGACATCGTATTCAAATCACCCCTGATGGATGACCCCCCAAGACGACGGCCAGATATCAGCAAAGCCCGAAACGTACTGGGCTTTTCTCCACAGGTCGGTTTGGCCTCGGGCTTATCCAGAATCCTCCCCTGGTTTAAGGAGCGCGTTAATGATTAAATCCCAACAGACCCAGTCATCAAAGTCCAACCGATATGTCTTCGGACCTGTTCCATCAAGGCGCTTGGGGATATCCCTGGGAGTAGACCTCATCCCCTTCAAACACTGTTCTCTGGACTGCCTGTATTGTGAATGCGGCCGGACCACCTGCCTGCAGAGCGAGCGCAGCAGTTTCGTTAACCCCTCTCTGGTCAAAGAGCAGCTTAAAGAGGTACTGAATCACCAAAAGCATCTGGACTACATCACCTTTTCCGGTTCAGGAGAACCCTTGCTCAGCATCGATATCGGTGAGGTCATAGACTATATCAAAACCCTTAGCTCAACTCCCGTGGCCATCCTGACCAACGGGACTCTGCTTCACCAAAAGGATGTTCTTAGGGACATCACCAGATGCGATCTTCTATTGCCCTCTCTGGATGCAGCCGACGAGGAGACTTTTAATTTCATCAACCGCCCCTCCCCACTGTTAAACTTCGACCAATACATCAACGGACTGCTCCAGCTGAAGTCACAGTTCAAAGGGCCTGTCTGGCTTGAGGTTTTCTTAGCCAAAGGCATCAATGATGACCCCCGGCACCTGGGCCTGCTGCACACCTTGATAGCCCGCATCGCCCCCGATAAGGTCCAGTTAAACTCCCTGGACCGCCCCCCGGCCTACGCCAGCATCCTGCCTCTGGCCAGCGATGAACTGGAACGCATAGCCAAATCATGGCCAGATCTTCCGGTTGAGGTAATCAAGCGCACCTCCCGGGCCAGCGAAATAAACCACTTCAGTCACAATCTGCAGCATAATCTCCTCAACACCATCCGCCGCCGCCCACTGACCATGCCGGACCTGGTCAGCCTGACTGGTAAAGAAGGCTCAGAAATCCGCCGTTATCTGGACATCCTGGAAAACGAAAAACAAATCAAAACCATCATCTCGGGTGATCAGATTTATTTTGCCGACATAGAACATCAGATCAGTGATCGGTAGAAAAGCGATCAAAGTTTCCCAGTGCAGATTTGATGAAATATGTTATGATACCCTCATGATCGACGTAAAAACCTGCCCGATCTGCGGATCGGACAAGAGAAAAACCATCCGGGAGGCCACATTCGACCCGGGAAACATCAACAGCAGCGATTTTCGCATCACCGACAATCGTTACGGACACTGCTGGACTTTCAAGCGCTGTTCAGAATGCGCAATGGTCTATGCCGATCCCAGCCCCCAGCCTGATGACCTGATCCGTTTCTATAGCCAGCTTGACGACCAGGAATACGGTGAAGAAGCAGACGGCAGAGCGAAAAATTTCAAGACCATTCTCAAACGATTGAAAAAAACGCCCACTCCCGGCCTTCGCCTTCTGGATATCGGGTCTGCCAACGGACTGTTCGTTCATCTGGCCCGTGAACAGGGCTACCTGGCAGAAGGGATTGAGCCTTCTCTCTCACTGGTTAAAGAAGCCCAAAACAGGTACGGCATTGAGCTCTACTCCGGTACACTGGAGACCTTTTCAGCTAAGAATCTATTTGATACAGTCACCTTGCTGGATCTGATTGAACACATCTCGGATCCGGGCACTTTTTTATCAAAAGTGAACCGACTGATGAACCAGGATGGTATTCTGGTCATCGTCACACCGGACATCGAGAGTCTTGCGGCCAGATTACTCAAGAGACGCTGGTGGCATCATCGCATCGCCCATATCAACTTTTTCCCGCTGAGTACCCTTGAGCTGCTTTTACGTAACTGCGGCTTTCAATTGCTGAAAAAAAGACGCTACGCCTGGCATTTCTCGGCACTTTACCTGACCAGCAGGCTGATTCCGTTACATTTTATGCCATCGGGTTTACAAAACCTTCTGAAAAAGATAAACTTGAAAGTTCAGCTTTTTGACTCCTGGGAGATATATGCCCAAAAAAGCCATTCTTTACCTTGATGCATTACGACTGAATCGCTGGCCCCGTAGCCTGGCCATTTTGCCA
>Ga0105099_10002411_pt1 | contig 11137 bp, 10 predicted proteins | sample PPLLak3cmMay2015_2_FD_79138 | JGI IMG/M metagenome (GOLD analysis project Ga0105099, IMG submission 79138) | Freshwater sediment microbial communities from Prairie Pothole Lake near Jamestown, North Dakota, USA - PPLs Lake P8 Core (1) Depth... | ecosystem: Environmental > Aquatic > Freshwater >...
GTCACGACCGCCGGGAGCCCCTCCGGCACTGCCGCGACAGCGAGACTCACCGAAGTCATGAACAGCTCAAAGAATTTCGTCCCGCGCAGTAACCCCAGTCCGAACAATAGGGCAACGATACCTAGCGTTGCCCAAACGAGTAAGCGCCCGAAGGACTCCAGTTTTTTCTGCAGCGGGGTGTTTCCCTCCCCACCTGCCTCAACAATCAAACCGGCAATGTGGCCCAGCTCCGTGCTCATCGCCGTGGCTACAACGACAGCCTGCGCCGTGCCTGCCGCAACGCTGGTGCCCATAAACACCATATTCCCGCGGTCGCCAAGTGGGAGGTCGTTCGGCTCCAAAGTCGCAATCTGCTTTGTCACTGCCTCCGACTCGCCGGTTAGTGCGGATTCGATGCACCTGAGCGAGGCCGCCTCCAGAAGCCGGGCATCCGCCGCAACCAAGTCGCCGACTCCCAGCACAAGGATGTCACCCACGACCATGTCTGACGCAGAAATCGAAATGACCTGCCCGTCACGTCGCACACTGGCCCGAGGCGCAGTCATTTTTTTGAGCGCTGCGATGGATTTCTCAGCCTTGTATTCCTGGTAGAAGCCAATGACGGCATTTAGGACGATAATGGCAAGGATGGCGATGGCATCCACCTGTTCGCCCAGCAGGCCAGAGATGACACCAGCGGCGACGAGAATCCAGATGATGAGGCTCTTAAACTGGCCGAAGAAAATATGCAGCGGCCCGATCCGCTTGCCTTCCTTTAGTTCATTCGGGCCGTTGACCGTCAGCCGTCGTGCGGCTTCCTGTGATGAGAGCCCATCTGCAGTGGAAACAACCTGAACTAGCGCCTCCTCAGCCGACTGGCTATGCCAGGCTTTGCCCTTTGGCAAATTCCTGTTTTCGTTCTTCAACCGCTCGGTCATTTCTTCAGCTTCAGCAGTCGGGCGTTGACGGCCACGATCACACCGTGCTCACGGACATCAGCACCGCGCCCAGGGCATCGTTCACGCCGTCGCCGGTCATGGCCACAAGCATGCCCCGGGATTGGACCTCCTTCACTTTGGCGGCTTTGTCCTGGGGCAGGACTTCGGCGAAATATTCATCCAGTCCGACTTGGTCGGAAACCCATTTGGCCGTCGCTTTGTTGTCGCCGGTGAGCATCAGGCAGCGGATGTTCAACGCCTTGAGGGCAGCGATGGCTTGCTTGGCCTCGGACCGGACGATGTCGGCCAAGGCAATCGCTCCTTGCAACTTCCCGTCAACGAGGACGAAAACGACCGTTTTGCCCTGGGCCTGCTTGACCAAGGTGATGACCTGCGACAGGAACGAATCCTTGCCGGTGCCTTTGACCTCAATGGTCAGCGATCCTTCGCCGTTGATGGAGCCGCCGATGACTTTGCCTCCGGTCTTTTTGCTGACCGGGCTTGATTCCCCGGTAAGCATGGCTTCATTGACCGAGCTCTCCCCACCAGTGATGACGCCGTCGGCGGGTAGTTTCTCACCTGGTTTGACCAGGACCTTGTCATTCACCATCAATTCTCCGAGCGCGACGTCCTTCACGCTGCCGTCGGGCATGAGTTTGTGGGCGGCGGAGGGCATGAGTTTGGCCAATTCCTCCAGGGCCCTTGAGGCGCCCAGCACCGACTTCATTTCGATCCAGTGCCCCAGAAGCATGATGTCGACGAGCGTGGCCAGTTCCCAGAAGAACATCTTGCCGGTCAGGCCAAATACCACCGCGCTGCTGTAAACATAGGCAGTGGTGATAGCCACAGCAACCAGTGTCATCATCCCCGGTTGGCGGGATCTAAGCTCAGCGAACAGCCCTTTAAGGAATGGCCAGCCACCATACCAAAATACCGCGGAAGCAAAACCGAACAATACGTAGAGGTCGCCGGAAAAACGAATGCTTGTTCCCAGTCCCACAAGTCTTTGCAGCAGCGGCGAGAGGATGAGGATCGGCAGAGTCAGGAGCAGTGATATCCAGAACCTTTTTTTGAAATCCGTTGCCATATGGGCATGGTGCCCATGTCCGGCATGCGGCATTTTAGTTTCGGGTTTATTTTTGTTTGGGTGTTCGTGCTCGTTCATAGGCGGCAGTCCTCATTTTTTCCGGTTCTTCCATCAACTTGAAGCGACTGCACTCTGCAATGACGATATGGAATCGAACCTTTCGGGCTTGTAAATTCCGGCTAATCAACATTATGACGCCTCCTTCATGATTTTAACTATCGTGTCTTCCACCTCCTGTGCCACAACTTTCAGTTGCGGCGCATTGAATATCGCCAGAAGAGTGGTTGGTTTCAATGTAGCCAGAATTGTTTTCCCGTCCTCCTCATAAACGGAGATCCGGCATGGCAGTGCGGTGGAGATACTCATGTCCAGATCAAGAACTTTCTTGGCCTGTTGCGGTTGACACACTTCAAAAACAAGGCATTCGCGGGTGAACTCCACACCCTTCTTTGTCATGGTTTCTTTGAGGTTGTGAACCTGCATGACGCCAAAGTGATTGGCCTGGACGGCTGCCTGCAAAGCAGCTGCAGCCACACTCACGGTTTTGTTGGAAGAAATTTTAATAAGCATGGATACCTCTCATGAGTAACAATTCGCTTCGCAGCAGTACCGGGCACCGAATCATTTTTTGACCTCCCTAATTATTTAACCTTTTCGTCATTATGCAATCCAAGAGCAGGTCAACATCAATATTCAGAAACATACAACTGACTGCAATCATTTGCTTCATCATTTTTTCCATAGATCGAGTCATCGCTGCCACAGGATTCGTGCGTTTTCCAGCGGGATAGTAACGCCATCAAAGTATGGTATCACTCGCGCCGTATAGTCAGCTGCCGGGCGGGCTGCGGACACGGCCGCGCTGTACACATAGCCGCCCGGGGCATCCGGCAGTCCCAGGACGCGCTTCATCTCCTGGCGCAGGGACGCATTGCCGTCGATCCCGTCTGCGTACAGTTCCACACACACCGCACCCGGCTCCAGGTCATTGAGGTACACCTGGATATCGAAGATATGCCGCCCGGCCTTTGTCATCACCTTCACGGCGCCAAAGCGCAGCCTTCCCCATTTCCGGTCCAGATCGCGCTGCCATTCGGCTATTTGCCTGCCGATCGCACCTTTGTTCGCCGCGCGCTCACGGAATGCTGCGGCGGCAGGAATATAGTGCTGCTCGGTGTATTCCCGTACCGCGCGGTCGGCGGAGAATCGCGGTGTCAAGCATGCCATGCTGGCGCGCATCCGCCTGATCCAGGCACCGGGAATACCGCTCTTGTCCCGGTCATAAAACTCCGGAATCACTTCGCGCTCAAGCAGGTTGTAGAGTTCGTCGGCTTCGACAGCATCCCGGGCGGGATCGTCGCCATGTTCCTTTCCGTCCCCCAACGCCCAGCCCACTTCAGGCGTGTATGCTTCCGCCCACCAGCCGTCCAATTCCGAGAGATTGATGCCGCCGTTGACCAGCACCTTCATGCCGCTCGTACCACATGCTTCCCAGGGCCGCCTTGGCGTATTGATCCAGACGTCAACACCCTGCACCAGGTGTTCGGTCAAATGCATGTCATAGTCGCTTAGGAATATTACATGGGAACGGACTTCAGTCCTCCTGATAAAATGCGTCCATTCCTCGATCAGCGCCTGCCCGGCCAGGTCTGCCGGATGGGCCTTGCCGGCTATGATTAATTGCACGGGCCGACGGGGGTCGGTCAGCAGGCGCAGCAAGCGCTCCGGATCGTGCAGCAGCAGGTTCGGCCTCTTATAGGCCGCGAAACGGCGGGCGAAGCCCAGCGTCAATGCGTCGGGATTGAATAGACGGTTCGCCTCGTCAATCATCTTGGGCGAGGCGCCGATGGAAGTCAGTTGCCGGAGCAATCGTTCGTGGGCGTATGCAACCAGAGACTTGCTGGCGGCAGCGCGGAATTGCCAGAGTCTGGCATCGGAAACGCAGTGCATGTCGCGCTCCAGGGTTTTTGTTGTCCCCAGCCAGCGGTCCTTGCCGCAAACTTCCGTCCAAAGATCATCGGCCGATGCCGAGTCCCAGGTCGGCATATGAACGCCGTTGGTAATATGACTAATGGGTACTTCTTTCTCCGGCCAGCGCGGAAAGAGCGGCAGAAAAATCCTTCGGCTCACCTGCTCATGCAAGCGACTCACGCCATTGACCGCCCCGCTGCCGCGGATCGCCAGGTAGGCCATGTTGAAACTTTCCGAAGAATCGTCCGGGTCCCGGCGGCCCAAGGCCAGCAAATCCTGGAGCGCAATACCGAGCTTCTGCTCGGCATAACCGCCGAGATATTGCCCGATCAGGGCCGGAGCAAAACGGTCAAAACCGGCGGCCACTGCCGTGTGGGTGGTGAAAAGGTTTCCCGCACGGGTGGCGGCCAGCGCGACTTCGAAGGATTGTCCGGTCTCTTGCATGAAACTGTAGGCCCGTTCCAATACGGCAAAGGCGGCATGCCCTTCATTCAGGTGACAGACTTCCGGACGGATGCCGAGCGCGACCAGCAATCGCCAGCCGCCGATCCCGAGGAGCATTTCTTGCTTGAGGCGCAGCTCCGGCCCGCCGCCATAAAGCTCGCTGGTGATCCCGCGATGAGCGGGGAAGTTCGCCGCGTCATTGCTGTCCAGCAGGTATAATTTCACCCTGCCGACCTCGACCTGCCAGGCGCGCAGCCAGACCGCGTAACCGGGCAAGGCGATCTCCAGCCGCAACCACTCGCCGTTCGGATGACGCAACGGCGTGATCGGCAGCTGTCCGGGATCGTTGTAAGGAAAAAGGGCCTGCTGCGCTCCGTCCTTGTCGATCACCTGGCGGAAATAGCCTTGCTGGTAGAGCAGTCCCACGCCGACTACCGGCACGCCCAGATCGCTGGCCGCTTTGAGCTGATCGCCGGCTACATTGCCCAGTCCTCCGGAGTAGATGGGCAAAGCTTCGCTCAACATGAATTCCATGCTGAAATAGGCGACACAGGTCAAGGAAGCCTGCGGATGCTGCCGCTGAAACCACGCCGGTGCCATCACCACGCGCCGCTTGGCTTGCAGCAGGTCATCAACATTCTTCCGGAAGACAGGATCGGCCAGCACGTATTCGAGTCTGTCCCGTGAGACTGTCTGCAAAATAACCCAAGGGTTTTGCGTGATTTTCCACAGTTCGGAATCAAGCTGCCGCCACACATGGTCGGTAGCATGATCCCACGACCAACGCATATCCAGGGCAAGCTCAGCCAGGGGAGCAAACCCCTGGACTTCCATGGGCAGCAGGTTGTACGTCAGGCGGTTGATACGTGTTTGTTTACTCATGGTTTTTGAACACAGCAGCTAGTATTCACTTTCATCAGGCGACTCTTGCTTCATGATTCTTTCTTCATATGCTGTTTGGACCTTTGCGCCAGGGTTTCCATCAGCTTGTCGAACGGTTTATTGAATTTCTCGACGCCTTCGTCCTCAAGCTGCTGGGTGATGGCGTCGATGCCGATGCCCAGCTTCGGCAATCCTGCCAAAATGGCGGCGGCTTTCACGACGTCGTGCTCGAGACGGGCTTCGGGGACTCCATGATCCCGGTAGGCGTTGAGGGTTTCGACCGGGATCGTGTTGATCGTATCCGGCCCGATGAGCGCCTCGATATATTTCACGTCGCTGTAGTCCGGGTTCTTGGTGCCGGTACTGGCCCATAGGACCCGCTGGGTGCGGGCGTCTTTATCCGCCAGTTTCTTGAACCGCTCGCTGTGGAATATTTCCTTGTAAATCCGGTAGGCGATCTTGGCGCTGGCGACAGCCACCTGCCCGAGCGCTTGCCTAGCGAAGTCGGCGTTATCACCGCCTTGAGTGATGTGTTTTTCCAGAAGCGGATCCACCAAGGTATCAATACGGCTAACAAAAAAGCTAGCCACCGAGGCCACGTGGGACACATCCTTTCCCCGGGCCAGGCGCGCTTCAATGCCGGAGATGTACGCTTCCGTCACCTGCCGGTAACGCGGCAGCCCAAAGAGTAGCGTCACGTTGACGCTGATCCCTTCGCTGATGAGTTGCCAGATGGCAGGCAGCCCTTCGGCCGTCGCGGGAACCTTGATGAGGATATTGGGCCGGTCCAGGGCGTCCCACAAACGGCGGGCTTCCTCTATCGTGCCGTTCGTGTTGTGTGCCAAGTGGGGATTGACCTCCAGGCTGACATATCCATCTTTACCGTCAGTCATGTCGTAGAGAGACCGGAACTCGTCAGCGGCGCTCTGAACATCGTGCTGGCTGAGAGTTTCATAGATCGCCTCAGTGTCTTTTCCCTTTAGCGCCATAGCCCGAATATCCCCGTCGTAAACGTGGCTATCCGCGATAGCTTTTTCAAAGATGGATGGATTCGAGGTCATCCCCCGCAGTCCATCTTTTTCGATCAGACTCCGGAGTCCGCCCCCGGTGATCAGGTCCCGGCGGATGTAATCCAGCCAAATGGATTGCCCAAGTGTTTCCAATTGTTTCAAAGAATTGGCTTTCATGATCTCATCTCCTTGTTTTCCAGCTCCGCCACTTTGGACAAGCGGCGTCGATGACGCTCCGCGCCGCTGAATCGGGCGGCGAGAAATGTCTTGACCAGTTCCCAGGCGAGCGTATCCCCGACGACAAGGCTGCCCAGGCAGATCATGTTCAGGTCGTCGTCCTCGACGCCTTGATGTGCCGAGAATGGATCATGAATCAAACAAGCACGTACTCCAGGCACCTTATTGGCGGCAACACATGCCCCCACGCCGCTGCCGCAGATGGCCACCCCTCGATCCAGTTCGCTATGTGCAACCGCGCGGGCCAGCGGCACAACAAAATCCGGATAATCGTCTTCAGGAGCCAACTGGCGGTTGCCGAAATCGACCACCTCATGGCCTGCCGCATATAACCTTTCGCTGAGTTGTTTCTTCAGCCTAAACCCTCCATGATCGGCGGCAATTCCGATGAGCTTCGGCCTTTTTGGCAGCACTGTTCGATGATCGGATGAAACAATCATTCGGCTTTTTTTTCCTGCTATAGAACTTTTTTGCCCTTCAATATTCGTATGATCAGAATTATCACCGCGATGACCAGAAAAATGTGGATCAGGCCGCCGACGTGGAACGCAAAGAATCCCAGAGCCCAAAGAACAAACAGGACAACCAATACCGTCAACAACATATCGACCTCCTTTTGTAAATAAATTTCGACTCGAATCCTTTGATTCTCTGTTTCTGCAATCGGTTGAAAAGACTTATCCAGTGCAACAAAGGCCTCTCTTTGTGCGGTCGAATCGTTTTTTTACAGTAAAGATATCCATTATTCCGAATTATATTGACCTCCTTTGCTAATAGAATTTCCTGAATAAAGCTTCTGCCCGATGTCACTTTCGTGAACTTCCGGAAAACCTCGAAGGCAGATTCACTTGAGCCGCAAAATAATTACCTTTTTTGCAGCATTTTTCATGCCATAAGTTTTTCGAGGCCTCGGAAAACCAAAGAATTGATATTCTCTACGGGAAAAGGTGGAATTCTAGTTGAATAACGCTACAAAGCCTCCGGTTGGACTGATGGAATTGTTCTCCCGCTTGAGAAATTGATGCATAAAACAGGAAAATTCCTGTTTTTCAGGACTTGCCCTATCCACTATCCTATTTAGAATATCCAGAACTCTTAATCCAACTCCAGAGGCTTACAAACCGAGAATCTTACTGAAGTGATGGCGTTTTGAAAGAGACGAGTCAACCCGTTATAATGCTAAGACTATGGATTGGTATATAATATGCAAGCTTTTTAAAATAGGAAAAAAATGGAAGCATGGGAAAGTCGATTTCACCATCGGTTCGTATTCGAGAGGTGGATACTTTGAGATAGAGCATGAGGGATAATGTCATACAAAAAGAATCATCATATGAATAGAGTCCGGGCGGGTGAAAAACAGCACCGGGCCGTTTTACAGGGCATTGCCCGGCGGGCGATGATCGAGCGGGGATTGCTCCCGGACTTTTCCTCAGAAGTGCTGGCCGAGCTTGAGGGAATTCGGGCCCCCGCCGACGTGAACGGAGGTGTCATTCGTGACCTCACCGACCTTCTCTGGGCGTCCATCGACAACGACGACTCGCTCGACCTGGATCAACTGACCGTTGCCGAGATCATGCCCGGAGGCAAAATCAAGATACTTGTGGCCGTCGCCGATGTGGATTCGATCGTCAAAAAAGGATCCGCCATCGACGAGCATGCCCGCCGCAATACGACTTCGGTTTATACCACGGCCTTGATATTTCCCATGATGCCTGAGAAGCTCTCCACCGGTCTTACCTCGCTGAACCTCGCTGAGGATCGCCTGGCCATCGTCATTGAAATGATTTTACAGGCGGACGGATCTCTTCAGGCTTCGGATATCTATCGGGCGCGTGTCCGCAACCATGCGAAGCTTGCGTACAAAAGCGTAGCCGCCTGGCTCGATGGCAATGGAGCGGTGCCGGAAGCGGTCGCGGCGGTGACCGGGCTGGAAGAAAACCTGCGCCTGCAGGACAGAGCCGCACAGAGCCTGAGGAATCAGCGGCGTGTCCATGGAGCGCTGAGCCTGGAAACCATCAAGGCGAAACCGATCTTCGACGGCGACCGGCTCCGAAGTTTTGCTGTCGATAAAAAGAACCGCGCCACGGACATCATCGAGGATTTCATGATCGCGGCTAACGGCATAACCGCCCGGTATCTGACCTCCAGAAAATTTCCCTCCATCCGCCGCGTGGTCCGTGAGCCGAAACGATGGGATCGGATTGTCGAGATTGCCGGGAAATACAAATTCAGGCTCCCCGCTCGTCCGGATCCAAAATCGCTGGACGAGTTTCTCATTCGCGAGAAAGCCGCCGATCCGCTTCGATTCCCCGACCTCTCGCTCACGGTCATCAAACTCTTGGGAGCGGGTGAATACATGGCCCAACTTCCCGGCGACACGGCTCCGGGACACTTCGGCCTCGCCGTCCGGGATTATGCCCATTCCACCGCCCCGAACCGCCGTTATCCCGACCTGATCACGCAACGCCTGGTGAAAGCCGCCATTGCAGGTGATCCCTGGCCTTATGGCAAGGGTGAACTGGATGTCCTGGCGAAACATTGCAGCGCAGAAGAAGATGCTGCCGAGAAGGTCGAGCGGCAGGTCGATAAATCCGCGGCGGCGCTTCTTCTTGAAACAAGAGTCAATGAACGGTTTGCCGCCATCGTCACCGGCGCTTCTGAAAAGGGTGTCTGGGCCAGGCTTCTCGACATTCCGGTGGAAGGGAAGCTGATGCATGGATCCGCGCGCCTGGATGTCGGCGACCGGATTCGCGTGCGGCTGACATCGGTCGATGTCGAACGAGGTTTCATCGATTTCACGCTGGCGGGTCGCTCAAAACACTGATGCAACAGCGGAGGTCGCTGGATCGACGGAAAAATGACCGATGCGGGATGAAACCTGAGAAAAAGTAAAAATACCATTTAATAAGATGTTTCCTGTTTTTCAGGACGATTGAGAGTCCGAGTCTCGATCTCAATTCATCCGATCCGCTCAGTTTACCGGGGCAAACGGGCCATTTCGAACATTCGGGAAGGACGCCATATTTTGGCATAATAATTGCATTAAAAATATTGTTCCTAATTTGAAACACTACAAATGGAGGTGTTGCATGTTCAAAAAAATCCTGATTGCCTTGGTCGCGGTGATGTTTATCACCGCCGCTGCCACCCGTGTCTCCGCCCAGGATGTGCTGATGAACTCGGCCGAGACGATCAATAAGGGCAACCTCAAACTGGCCATCTTCCCGACGGTACTTTTCGGCACGAACGGCAGCGGCTCCGTATGGGGCGTAGCCGGACGGTTCGGCTACGGATTGACATCCCGCTTCGACATCGAGGCCAAGGCAGGGATATTCAAGGGAATTACCTACTTCGGGATCGATCTGGAGTATTGGCTCCTCAAAGGGCAGAATTTCAATGTCTCAGCGATATTGGGCGGGCATATGACGAATTGGAATCCCGGCGCCGACAGCATGGGCATAGACGCCGCACTCCTGGCCAGCACCAAACCGGTGAGGAACCTGGAGATCTATGGGGGATTCAAGCTCGCCTTCGATTCGGTCAAGAATTCGGATCAGAATTTCACATTGATGCATGTGGTGCCGGGGATCGAGTACCGGATCAGTGATGATCTCGATTTTCTGGCCGAGTTCGGTATCGCCCTCAACAAAAATTCCCGCAGCTATTTCAGCGTGGGACTGGCTTTGTACCTGTTGCGCTGATCATTTTCCCCAATCGATCCGCCGGAACTGATTGCGATGGCTCCAGCCAAGGTGACGGCAAATGGTGAGGCCGTAATCGGCCTCACCATCGGCAGCGGCGGGTATTTTTTTCAAGAAGATGCACCGATTTTTTATTTGCGGAGGAATCATTCCATGAAGTATATCGGTATTGGCTTTTTCGTTTTGGGGTTCTTGTCTTTGGCCCAGCAGGGTTTGACTCTCTACTTCCGGGAAAAGGTCAAGAGATATCGGGACCCTCGATTTTACAGCTACGGAGAAGCGGAACCTACCGCCGCCTCCGCTCGATTTGCAAAAATCCGGCTATATCAGAATGATGACGAATGACGGTGGGTGTGAAGTGAAACTAAGGGATTTGTTTGTACTTTTTGAGAAGCGTATACAGTCGGGAACGGGAAAGGCCTGAGATGCGGCTTGCTTCGGTGATGTCCCCCTTCGTGTAGGCGATCAGGCTCTGCAAATACTGCCGCTCCGCATCGGAAATGGAGGCCTTGCGAATCTCTTTCAACCGGACCGGCGGTTGGGAAGTGCCGGAACTTGTCGCAGCCAGGTTTTGGTCGGGTAGGGGAATCCCGTTGATGTCTTTCCGTGCGACCTGGATGCGGATATAGGTCGGCAGGTGCATGGGGAACAGCTTGGGTTGATCCTTGGCGGCAAGCAATGCCTTCTCCAATGCCTGGATCAGTTCCCGGACATTCCCGGGCCAGGGGTAACGGGTGACGATGCCCCAGAACTCAGGGGAAAACTCCTTGGGTTTGATCTCGAAACGCCGGCATAATATGTTCATATAGTGATTGGTCAATTCCCGGATATCTTCGAGACACTCTTTCAGCGGCGGCAATTCGATGACCAGCGAGCGGAGCCGGA
>Ga0105099_10002412_pt1 | contig 11135 bp, 8 predicted proteins | sample PPLLak3cmMay2015_2_FD_79138 | JGI IMG/M metagenome (GOLD analysis project Ga0105099, IMG submission 79138) | Freshwater sediment microbial communities from Prairie Pothole Lake near Jamestown, North Dakota, USA - PPLs Lake P8 Core (1) Depth... | ecosystem: Environmental > Aquatic > Freshwater >...
GCAGAAACACCTTCATCATCCGAGGAGTGCTCAAGGCAGCCCAGAAGTCCAATGCCGCCGTTATTATAGAAATCGCCAAGTCTGAAAGTAACTACTGTCCCGTGAACAGCTGGAATATTGCTCTCCACGTGGACGCCATGTGCAATGAGCTGGGCATAACTGTTCCGGTGGCCATCCATGCGGATCACTACGGCATAAAGAATGAGAAAGACCTGGAGGTTGCCCGGGTGGAAATTCCCAGCATGTTCGATGCGGGAATAACCTCGATTGCCATCGATGCGTCCCATCTGCCCGATGACCGGAATCTACTGGCAAGCATCGCCTTGAAACCCTATGTCCCTGCCTGGGCTGGATTGGAGACAGAAGTGGGAGAAATCAAGGGGAAGCACGGCCTTTCCACGAAGGAAGAGGCGCTTTTCCTCATTCAGGGACTGAATGCCCATGGCATTTTCCCCGACTGGATCGCCCTCAATAACGGCACGACTCATGGTATTGAGGCCAGCGACCAGGGAATCCAGGTTGATCTGACGGCCGAGATTCATAAGGCTCTGGAGAAATATGCGATTTCGGGTGCCCAGCACGGAACCTCTGGGAATAGCTCGGAGCGGCTCCGGGCGATTGCCGCCAGGACCCACACAACCAAGGCGAATGTTGCTACCGCCCTACAGATGGTCTCCTGGGGATTGGAAGTGAACGATTACGGTAACGCTATCTTCGATGAGAACGGTTCGTTTATCAAGCTTCATGGAGAGGGAATGTGCGATGAACTGTGGGCGGAGATCGTTGCCTATGCCGATGCCAAGGGTTATAAGCCGGGTGATTACAAGAATCTGAACCTGCCGTTCGAAAACAAGCTCCTGGCTCAGCCTCGGGAAATCCGTGAGCGGATGGTTAAACGGGTGGAGGACTTTGCCTACAGGATGATGACTGAGGTTTTCAATGCCCAGGACACCGCTCCTCTGGCCATTGAGGCAATTCTGAAGGCGGGCTCCGGCGACCTCGGGCCTAAGGTGTCCCGGGTGGAAGACCCCGCGGAATGGACCGAGGAGAAGATCCTGGCAAGGGCCGCTTCTCTTGCTTCGGATAAGGGTCCTGCTGGGAATTTTGACGATTAGTACGATCTCGTTGTTCAAGGTTCAACGTGCAAAGATTCAAGGTTGTAACCCTTGGTAAGGCAGGACCTGCCTGGCAGGGGAGACACTGACTGCTATGATTTGAAATCCATTTCTGAAAGAGCTGCATGAAGAACTATTCCAACATTCTTCTTATCAAACCGGGTGCAGTCGGCGATCTCCTGCAGTTGACACCGGTGATCCGGGCTCTTGCGCTGAAATATCCCGGGGCCAGAATTACCCTCATGCTGGGCTCTTCTGCGTCTGCATCGCTGTTTTTATTCAACCCGGATATTTACAAGACAATCGTATTCGACCGGAAGGGAGCCCATCGCTCTCTGGCGGCTTTCCTCAAACTCTGGAGACAGATCCTTGCGGCTCGCTATGATCTAGTGGTGAATTTTCAGCGAAGCAATATAAAAGCCTGGGTGCTAGCTTTTGCTGCTTTTCCCTGCCGATGTCTAGTCTACCACAAAGCGCGTGGGAGAATCGTTCATGCCGTCGTGAATCATCTGGAAACCCTCGCTCCCCTGGGTATCGATCCATCGACAGCAGATCTTTCGTTGAATCTTGTCTTTGGGGCTGAGGATAAATTATTTGCTGAACGGATTCTCACGGAGGCCGGTTTCAATGGGAAGACACTCGTTGCGCTTAATCCAGGGGCAAGTCATCCGGTGAATCGATGGAGCACAAAATCCTTTGCCGCCTTGGCAGACAGGATTTCACAGGAATTGAACGCCGGAATCGTTCTGATCGGCGGAGAGTCAGATAAGTCACTGTCCGAAAGTATTCTCTCTCAAACTAAGTCTACTTTATTGACAATGACGGGTAAAACATCCTTGCTTCAGCTCGGAGCGCTTCTTGATAGATGTTCACTGCTGATAAGCGGAGATACTGGTCCGATGCATCTTGCAACCGCTGTGGGAACAAAGGTGCTGGCGCTTTTTGGGGCCGCGGACCCGGAGCGGACAGGCCCAGTCGGATCCGGTCATCGCGTTCTTTGCGCTGATACAGTTCGATGTGTTCCTTGCTGCAGTCGTCGTTGTGCAAATGAAGTTTATCTCGAGTGTATGGAAGAAATTTCGGTTGAAAAGGTTTTTTTAGAGGTTCAGCAAATGCTTAAAGAACCGGGGCGGCTACCGTGAGGGTACTCGTGGTGAAAATGAGCGCCTTGGGCGATATTATCCATGCCCTGCCGGTGCTTGATTATCTTCACCAGGTGATGCCCGGCATTGAGGTGGACTGGGTCGTGGAGGAGCCTTTTCGCGATATCCTGGAAGGGAATCCCCTGATCAGCCGACTGCATGTTGTGCGGACAAAGGTCTGGCGGAAAAAGCCCTTTTCGGCTGCTACCCGCCGTGAGATATGCGAGGTCAGGAACGCCCTGCAGGCCCGTGACTACGATCGGGTATTCGATATCCAGGGCAATCTGAAAAGCGGCCTCGTGGACTGGCTCACCGGTGCCGAGGACCGAATAGGTTTTACCCAGGAAACTCTTCAGGAGTCGATCAATCTCCTCTTCACCACCCGCCAGATTCCCATTCGTCGCCATGACTACCATATCACTGATCAGTACCTCCGGCTGGTGAGTGTCTCTTTCGGTAAGGATTTCAGCACCTTCAAACTATCTTCGGACATCTATACATCGTCCGAGGATAATGAAACTGCAGGTACTCTTCTCTCTACTCTTTCAGACGGGCTGGTTTTCCTTTTTCATTACGGGACTACCTGGCAGACCAAGTTCTGGTTCAAAGAGGGATGGGTCCACCTTGGCAGGACGTTGCTGGAAGCTTACCCTGAATCCACTGTTCTTCTGTCCTGGGGCAACGAGAAGGAAAGGGAAGCGGTAACCGAAATTGCCGCAGGAATCGGGAAGGGTGCAAGAGTTCTCGAACGTTACTCCCTGAAAGGATTGACTGCCCTTCTGAAAAAGGTCGATCTGGTGGTGGGCGGTGATACCGGCCCGACACACATTGCTGCCGCGGTGGGTACTCCTACGGTTTCTCTGTACCGGGCAAGTGACGGGAAGCGGAGCGGTCCTCGTGGGACGTGTCATGTCGTTGTCCAGTCACCCCTTGCCTGCACCTCCTGTTTCCGCACCGAGTGCGACAAGGACGGCGAGTGTCGTCGGAGCATTACCGTCGAGTCTATGGCTAAGGCTGTTGAAAAGGCTTTGGCCGGCTAATGACGAGAATCCAGAAGAGCATGTCTTTGGGAAATTTATTCAGCTATGCCGGTACAATTTCCATCCATTACCAGACGGTTGGTCAGGGACCTCTGCCAATCCTGTTCCTGCACGGCTTTGCCTCTTCCTCCACGACCTGGCAGGATATGGCAGGCCTTTTCCCTGCTGGGGAATTTACCCTTTTTCTCCTCGATTTGAAAGGCTTCGGCCTTTCCTCGAAGCCGAAAGATGCTGCCTATTCCATCGAAGATCAGGCTGAGATAATCCGGGCATTCATCCTCGATCGGGGATTACGTTCTCTGGCGATCGTAGGCCATTCGCTGGGTGGCGCCGTAGCTCTTCGAGTATGTATCGAGGCAGGAAAAGGAGAGAGCCCATTTACCATAGAAAAGCTTGTGCTCATCGATTCCGCGGCATATCCTCAACGACTCCCCAAGTTCTTCCGTAAGCTCAAATCTCCGCTAGGGCCGCTGTATCTTCTGCTTATGCCGGTTCGTATGCTTGTTCAGGGTGCCCTGGAGAGAGTGTTCTTCGACAAAGCCCAGATAACTTCTGAAAGGTTCGAGCGCTATATAAGGTATTTTCGTGGCAAGGGTGTTTCCTATGCGTTGCGGGCAACGGTACAGGCCGTCGACCCGGAAGCCTATGTCCATGTTGAAGAAAGCTACCGTCGACTTAAGCTTCCCGTTCTGATTATCTGGGGGGCTGAAGATCGAAATGTCCGGCTGAGTCTCGGACAGCGACTGCAGGGTGATCTCTCCGACTCCCGACTGAGGATCCTTGAAAAATGTGGGCATAACCCCCACGAAGAACGCCCCGAGGAAACCTTTTCAGCAATAATCTCTTTTCTCAGGGAAAGCTGACATCTTCGGCAACTGCAAACGTTTTTCTTTATTTTGTCGCACTTTTGACTTGTTATGCCAGTTTTTTGTGTTCTTTTCCTGCAGTCCCTCGGGGGGAAACTGATTTACTGCAAGCCATTTCTTCTGCGGTTCTCCCTGTTTTTCTTCAAACAGTGCACTGTTTCGGCCGACAAAAATCTATCCGGCTTGTTGGACAGGACTTTCTTTTAATCAATGACTGCCCGGGCACAAAATATGCTTGTTCTTCAGGTGTTCGTGCAGGACATGCATCGATACTTTCTTTGCAGATGGACTCTTCACTTGATCCAGGGATGATATGATGAAAAACGCACCAATGCTTCTTGATAAACTTGTCAGCCTCACCGGAATTCAGGACATTGAACTCATGGAGTTTAGCTTGCTGAAGACTCTTGCCGAGTTCATTCGTCCCCAGGAACTTTCAATTCTAAAACTCGACCGAAGGGGGTTGCCTTGCTACCAGTTACAAATGCGACAGGAAAAGTACGAAATCCTCTCGGATAACTTCTCTCTGTCGGAGGAGGTGTTTATTGCCCTGGATATCGTTCAGGGGACGAATCAGCCCTTCCGCAAAAAGCTCGAGTCGGGAAGTATGCTCATCACCTGGCACGTCCAGCAGACCAAGATGCAGAACGTGTACCTCGTGGCGGTTACCACACGTGAACTCAGCAAGCTTGATTCCCATATGATTCGCGGTCTACTGCACATTTACCGCAATTTCTACGAAGTGCTTATCGATGCGCAGCGCGACCAGTTGACCGGGTTGGCAAACAGGAAGACCTTTGATGATGTCATCCAGAAAATATACAATCAACCGGCACCGTTTACCGATCCTGTTCCCGTTGACAGGAGGAGTGTTTTTGATGATGAGAATGTCGGATATTGGATCGGCATGATTGATGTCGACAATTTCAAGCGGGTCAATGATACCTGGGGTCACTTGTATGGTGACGAGGTTCTCCTGTTGCTTTCGCAACTCATGCAGCATCATTTCAGGGAAAGCGATTTCCTGTTCCGTTTCGGCGGGGAAGAATTCATCGTCATAGTCCGTGCCGGTACAAAAGAGAATGCCATCAGAGCATTTGAAAGGTTCCGTTTGTCGGTTGAACAACATGACTTCCCTCAGGTAGGCCAGGTCACGATCAGTGTGGGTGTGGTGAAGATGGACCCGGAAATATTTACTGCAACGCTGCTTGACCGGGCAGACCAGTCCCTCTATAACGCAAAGAGAAAAGGTCGAAACAGAGTGGAACACTTTGATGATTTGCTGGAGGAAGGACTGGTAAAGGTAGCCGATATCGCCACTGGGGAAGTAGAATTGTTTTAGATTTTCTTGCTGAAAAGGCCTTGCCTGATATGCACCACGAATAATACGAAATATCCCGCCGTAAAGTCATTGCCCTCGTTACCGAATTGGAAACCGCTGGTTTTCCATCCGGAGTTTCCGGATGGAATCTAACTGTCCAGGACTTCTCGTACTGTCTTCAGAAATTTGGGGAGCGATGCGGGTTTTGTCAGGATAGTGACATGTTCACCCTGGATACCGCTTTCGTGAATGGTTTCCTTGCCATGTCCGCTGACAAAGAGGAATTTCATGGCTGAATTTTCTCTTTTGACGGCTTCATAAACTTCGCGTGCATTCCTTCGTGGCATGATCACATCGAGGATGAGAAGCTCTATCGAGTTTTTATTGTCCAGGAAAGTATCGATTGCATCTTCGCCATTGGCTGCCTCTAAAACGGTGTAACCATTTTCTTCCAAGACAGATCGGAAGAGGTGACGCAGTTCCTCCTCGTCCTCGGCGAGCAGTACAACCTCTGATCCCGGATAGGAACTCTGCGCCTCAAGTTCGTCGCTGAGCATCGCTGCCGTTGCTGCAATCGGAAGGTATACGGTTAACGTCGTGCCTTTTCCTTGCTCACTCTCCACGGTGATATAGCCGCTGTGCTGTTTTATGATGCCGTAAACGATGGCGAGACCCAATCCCGTGCCTTTCCCATTTTCTTTCGTTGTGAAAAATGGCTCAAAAATCCTTTCCCTGGTTCTTTCGTCCAGACCGATTCCCGAGTCGGAGATGGAGACGGCTGCGTAGTCACCCGGTGTGCCGAAGCCGAATGCTTCGATAAATTCGTTTTCCAGATGGACGGGGAGGGTTCTGATGAGGATCGTTCCACCTTTTGGCATGGCATCGCGGGCATTGGTGACCAGGTTTATCAGTACCTGTTCAAGTTGGCCAACATCGACCATAACGGTTAAATCGAAGGGGTGCAAGTCCCTGCGAAGTTCAATATCTTCTCTAATCAATCGTGAAAGAATCACGTCGATCTTGTTGATCATCTCATTCAATTCGGCCGGTTGAGGGTGGAATGCCTGTTTCCTGCTGAATGCCAGGAGGTTTTTGGTGAGATCCGCTGCCCGTTGCGAAGCAAACATGATGCTGTCCACATATTTCCGTGTCGGGTCGTCACTTGACGTTTTGAGTTGGAGAAGATGTCCGTAGCCAATGATCGCGGTGAGGATGTTGTTAAAATCGTGGGCGATTCCGCCGGCAAGCTGACCAATTGCATCCATCTTTTGCAGGTGGTTAAGCTGAGTTTCGAGTTTGCGCTGACTGGTAATATCGCGGGTAATCCCTACCACTCCAATGACCGATCCATCTTCGTCGAAAACCGGAGCCGCGTGTATGTCACGGATTGTCCCGTCTGAAAAGGTCATTTCTTCACATTCGGATTTGCCCGTTAGGAAACTCCTCTGGACCGGACATACCAGGCATGGCTTGCTCTCCTGGTGCCACAAGGTGTAGCAGAATTTGTCCAGAATCGCTTCGGGTTCCCTATCGAAGGCAAGGCTGGCATTGCGATTGGCCCAGCGGATCCGCAGTTCCGGTGAATAGAGAATAACCGCATCCGGGATCGCTTCGAGCAAAGCCTTGAACTCCATGGAAAGTTTCCGGTGTTTTTCCTCATTGTCCTGCAGGCTCTCTTCCGCTCGTTTACGATCGGTTATGTCGACAATCACTCCCACGATGCCTTGGAGCCTCTCGAAATGATTCCGGAAGGTGGCCTTGTAAAAGATTACATTGCGTGGGCCGAGATCTTTGTAGTGGATAACGGATTCGTAGGTTTGCTGCCCAGGGCTCATAACGAGTGCTGCGTCCATACGATGATAAATGCTTGCCAGTTCCATCGGATGGATATCAAAGGCGGTCTTGCCGATAATCTCCCCTCTGTCCCTGCCGAGGTGATGGGCACATGCGAGGTTGCAGCCAAGATAGTGCCCTGAAACCTCCTGGTAAAAGACCGGATTCGGGATCGCGTCGATGATTGATTGCAAGAGATGCAGTTGTTCCTGGAGCTTCTCTTCTGCTACTTTACGATCTGTGATGTCGGAAAAGATGGTGGCAAACTTGTTGCGTTTAGGGGAGAAGGCAACGACTTCAAAATGCTTGCCCAACTCGGGCGAAAAACGCTCGAATCGGATTGAATGTCCTTGCCGTGCAACCGGTTCATAGATTTTGACCCATTCCTCAACCTGCCCGGCCAGGACCTCTCGGAGGGTTTTTCCGATAGTATCTTTCGCAGAGAGCCCCGTGAGTTTTTCGAAGGCGGGATTAACTTCCAGAAATCGGTAATCACAGGCGTCACCTTCTCCATCGTAGAGCATTTCGTGGAAAGAAAACCCATTGAGCATCCTGCTGAAGAGTAACCGGTATTTGTGCTCGCTGCTTTCGATAGCATTTGTTGCCAGTCTTTCCTGTCTGAGGATGAGAACGGCAAGGTAGGCAAAGAGTGCCATCAGCAGAAGAACCACAATGATTGCGTTGAGTCGTATGGTGTCATAGGTAGCAAAATAATCACTTTTGTTTATGCCCACGTACAGAGCGCCGATTATTGCCCCCGAAGAGTCGCTGATCGGGTCATAGGCTGTGTAATACGGGATGCCCAAAATGGTTGTTTCGCCCCGGTAGGGTTGCCCTTGACGGAAAAGGGAATCGTATGCCGATCCCTCAAGTTTTGTTCCAACAGCACGAGAACCGTCTTCTTTGAGTATATTGGTAGAGACTCGTACGTCTCCCATAAAGACTGTTGCCGTGCCACCGAAAAGGGACTTGATTTTGTCCGGCAATTCATAGTTGCCGTTAAGGAGATAGGTGCCGACGAACAACTTCCCATCTGTAATTCGAAAACCTATTCCTTTGTCATGCAGAAGGTCCCAAAAAGTCCGTAGATGGCTTTCCTGGGCCGATTTCAGGTTTTTTTCCGCGTCAGCATGCATTTGAGCGAGGAAAAAAATTGCGGTTATTGCTATTCCGACTGTGACAATCAGAACGTTCAAAAGCATGAAGTGGGTTGTTTTCTTCATAATCTCACTGGGGTTCTTTGTCTATGAAAATTTCTATGCGACTGTGGGATTACTCTCTGTAACTCTGAGATATTTCTGAAAATGTGCCCAACAAGAATAGAATCGGTAAGAAAAGCAAAAACTTTACCCTGGATGAGAAACTTTCTTCATTTGCTTTGGTAGCAGGGGGAGTAGTTCTGGCGAGTTGGCTCCGATACAAGTAAAATAGCTGCTTGTCTGAATTTTCGATGATAGCTATTTTCGCAGACGGAAAACAGGAGAAGTTATTCATTTGTCATTTCAGAACAACGTGTAATCTTTGAAGTATCCACGGATGAGAGTAGATGTCAAAGGGGTCCGAGCAGACTTAGAGCTTGTCCGTAATCTTAGACCTGATCAGTTTCAGGCAGCCATTGCCAGACAGGGGGGAGGGGGGAGGGAGCAGACGGGTTGTGAGGCCGTCTGCAGGAATATCTGAGTAAAATGCCTAAAAGGTGGTGTGGCGGATATCCTTGCCCTTGATCATGAAAATGACCATTTCTGCGACGTTTGTGGCGTGGTCGGCGATTCTTTCCAGGCACTTGGAGATGTAATTGAGCTTGAGGGCCCGAGTAATGGTGCCGGGATCTTCCATCATGAAGGTGAGCAGTTCTCGTTGAATCTGTACGTTAAGGTCGTCAACAAACTGGTCGTTTGCACAGACCTGCATGGCTAATATCTCATCTCCGCGAACAAAGGCATCAAGAGATTCCCTGACCATTGCCCGTGATGATTCTGCCAGCCGGGGCAAGTCGATGTATGGCTTTAGGGGGGGTTCGTCATTCAGCTCCTTGACCCGTGTGGCAATACTGACGCACTGGTCGCCAATTCGCTCCAGATCGGTCACGATCTTCAGGGCCAGGGTGATAAATCTCAGGTCCCGTGCGGCAGGTTGCCGGCGCGCCAACACCTGGAGACATTTCTCGTCGATCAGGACTTCCAGGTGATTGACCTCATGGTCGGCAGGTATGGTTCTCTCGGCAAGTCCCGAATCCCTCTCTACCAAGGCCTTGATGCAGTTGGAGATCATGACCTCGATCTTACCTCCCATATGAAGGATCAGGCCGCGGATTTCGTTCAGTTCGGCATCGTACTGTTTGATGATGTGTTCTCGTTCCATGTAATAACCTCGAAGAGTAGATCAGATTTTAACGAAATAGCGTTCAATGTCCCGTGGAAAAATTTTCAGCCGAATCTGCCGGTAATATAATCTTCCGTGTGCCTTTTATCCGGGTTGGTGAAAATCTTCTTTGTGGCATCGAATTCTATCAGTTCTCCCAGATACAGGAAAGCAGTAAAATCGGAAACACGTGCAGCCTGCTGCATGTTGTGGGTCACGATGACTACGGTGTACTGCTCTTTGAGCTCGTTGATCAGTTCCTCAATCTTTGCCGTAGCAAGCGGATCGAGAGCCGAGCAGGGCTCGTCCATGAGGATGATTTCGGGATTGACCGCTATGGCGCGGGCGATGCAGATTCTTTGTGCCTGTCCACCGGAGAGACCAAGAGCCGAATCGTGGAGGCGGTCCTTTGCCTCGTCCCAGATGGCTGCAGCTCTCAGGCTTCTTTCCACGGTTTCATCCAGAACGGCTTTGTCGCGAATTCCTGCAATGCGGAGACCGTAGACAATATTTTCATAGATGGATTTTGGAAATGGGTTCGATTGCTGGAATACCATGCCGACCCGTCGCCGAAGGCTGATAACGTCGAGATCAGGAGGAGTTATCTCCTCATTGTCGAGCTTTATGCTTCCTTCAATGCGGACGTTTTCCAAAAGGTCGTTCATTCTGTTGAAGCAGCGAAGAAGGGTGGACTTGCCGCATCCTGATGGACCGATAAAGGCGGTGACCTGTTTTCTCGGTATGGCTAGTGAGATGTCCTTCAACGCCCGTGCTGACCCGTAAAACAGGTTCAGGTTGGATATTTCCAGTACGGGATCGGCAATCATTTGTGGTGAACGTAACGGCATACTATCTGTCTCCATATTTTGCAGTGTTTGCATCCAGGCGTTGACGCCTGCTAAAAGGCTTTGGTGGCGTATTTCTTCCTCATCTTGTTCCTGAGGTGGATAGCGGTGCTTGACGCGGTAATGACAATCGCCATCAGGAGCAGAGTGGTAACGAAAACCATTGGCTTGGCTGCCTCCACGTTGGGTGACTGGAAACCGACGTCGAAGATGTGGAAGCCCAGGTGCATGAATTTGCGGTCCAGGTGGAAGAACGGGAACTGGCCGTCAATGGGCAGAGTCGGGGCCAGTTTTACAACGCCTACCAGCATCAGAGGGGCAACTTCGCCGGCTGCGCGCGCCATGGCGAGAATCATTCCGGTCATGATACCGGGGGTTGCCATGGGCAGCACGATTTTCATGAGTGTCTGGAACTTGGTTGCCCCGAGGGAAAGAGATCCTTGTCGAAGCCCTTTGGGGACCGACGCGAGACCCTCTTCGGTGGATACGATCACGACAGGGACCGTCAGCAGGGCAAGGGTAAGGCTCGCCCAGAGTATACCACCGGTGCCAAAGGTGGGCGTTGGCAGGCGTTCCGGATAAAACAGCTGGTCAATGCCACTGCCGATGCCA
>Ga0105099_10002414_pt1 | contig 11134 bp, 3 predicted proteins | sample PPLLak3cmMay2015_2_FD_79138 | JGI IMG/M metagenome (GOLD analysis project Ga0105099, IMG submission 79138) | Freshwater sediment microbial communities from Prairie Pothole Lake near Jamestown, North Dakota, USA - PPLs Lake P8 Core (1) Depth... | ecosystem: Environmental > Aquatic > Freshwater >...
ATATGTATTCGCTTGTATTTTGCACTAAAAAGTTATAACCGCCTCTTACAAAGAAGTTGTTCATAAAGCCGTATTCCATGCCTAAGTTTGCTATATCTTCGAATGAATTATTAGCTGTGTATGCACCTGCAAACATCAAGTTATTCTGTTCATTTATATTGAGTGCATATGTCATACTTAGCTGGAAAAAGCTGGGTATCTGGAAACCTTCAGTAATAACCTCATAGCTTCCTGATGAAGAACCGGGAATTGATCCTGGTATAACGGTTCTTGAAGATAAGTCTTGCCCGGTGTAATTCATATCACTTCCAATGTTTTTAACAGTTGCACCAATCATCAATGCTTCAGAGAATCGGTATTGAACACCAGCATCTAAAGCAAAACCTGTAGCGTTTGTGTTCTGTATATTCTCGGATATTATCTTCAGGTTTGTTCCGATTGAGATTCTGTCTGTCAAAACTTTCGAGTATGTGAACCCGATAGTTAAAAACGACGGAGAGTATGTTTCGCCGGTTCCGTCAGGAAAGGTTTCCGATGTAACAGGAATATCTCCAAAGTCAAAAGTTTTCAGATCCAAGCCAATGGATCCTATATCACCAAGGCTTGTACCTATCGCAAAGTAAGAGACGTTAATATCAGCGAGATAATTAACGTAACTAAACATTGCTTCGGTTTGCGGATAAACATCCAAGCCGGCAGGGTTATAATAAATAGATTCCAACCCCGTAAGATTAGCCAGGAACGCACCTCCTGTAGCTATTCCCCGGGCACCAACAGGTATTAGTAATTGTTCAGCACCCGTTGTTCCTTTTCTTGCAACATCACCTGCATAGATTGAAGTCGCAATTAGGATCAGTATTAGTATTATTTTTTTCATTTTATAAACTCCACTATTTTAACTTAAAATAGATGGCAGGCAACATTTTATATACCTGCCAATCTTAAATTAGTTAGAACCTTTGTATTTGTTTCTGAGGCATTATAATTGCAAACTTCAATACCTTATCTCCATACTCTGATGTTACTATTGCCATATACATACCTGAAGCAACTCTCAATCCAGATTCATTTTGCAAATCCCAGCGTAAGAATGGGGATGTTGGTGAATCTTTATCGTCGATAGTGAGCGTCCTAAGAAGTGTTCCTGATAAAGAGTAAATATTGATTGTTACTTGCTCGGGTAAGTTTGTAAATGTAACAAATGGTTCATCAGGTGTATTTGAATAGTAATTTGATAAAGTGTTATATCCGAACAACGGATTCGGGTAAACATTTACTTTCTCCCAACGCGCACGTTCCTGATCTTCGGTTAAGGTTGTACCCGCAAGCGTAGTGAACTGGTAAACATCTTCCTCTGTATAAGGATATACATCTAACGGAATAGTAAGCACATCGCCAGGTGTAAACCAGGCAGTCGAATCAACTCTTACCAATGAAAGGAGGTACATAGTGCTCAGCCAGGGAGAATTAAAAATAGCTCTCTGCTCGGCTGTAATGCCCTGAGCATCATCGGGTACTTTAGGTAAGTCCGTAAACCAACGAACAATGTCAGCCCACAAAGTGACCGTGCCGCTGCCGGTTTGGAAATCGCCCCCGGTCAACTCAATCTGATTACCATCCGGATCATAAGGACTGTTAAAAATTACTAAGTATTCCCCTGTTACAGTTATATCCGTACCAGGATCCCATATACCATCTGGATTTCCGTTTGAAAAATTAGAACTGTTTCGTCTGGCTTCTATAAATCCAACCGCCAATTGATATTCCTCACCATATTGTTCATCTACAACCCAGGCAGTAAATGGAACATCCACAAACCCGAATGGTCTGTTATTAGTCACATCCCACTTGCCAATAGGATAATTCTGCCCGGCAATTACAGTATCTGTGCTTGTTATTCTTTCAGCATAAGGATAAGTATTATTTGCGGGTTGAACAACGGTATAACGTTTATAACCATTGATGTATCTATATGCTTTGCCAACACCTTCATCACCGAAACGTATTTCAATCTTTCGCAGTTTATCAGTTGTCAAATATGTACTTTTTACAGTATCAGGATTGGAATTAAGTCTAAAGGGATATGGTATAGTCTCATGATCAGAGTCAAATAGATAAGAAGGGACTTCAGTAACTAGATCTTTGCCTACATACCAAATTCCTCTACTTCGAAGTGAATCAATTGGACTACCAGTGAAATTATACCAAACAGCACCGGGAGGATTATATAATACATCTCCAATTGCGGCATCCTGTCTTTCAATTTTAGTAAGGAATCCATCAGTAACAGAATCGTTAACAGCCGGGTTACCATATAAATAATCAGTTCCTTTATACCTTAATATTCTTCCATCAGACAAGTTGGTTAACTTCCAGAACATTTTATATGGAACGGATGCGGAATCTTTATAAAATGTTACTTCATAAGTTTCGCCAGTCAGTTCTTCATTATTAATCACATCAAAGCCAACATCACCCATGGATGCACCGCTAACCTTGTTTGCAGGCTGAACAACTACCGGTGGATTAAGTGCACTTTCTCCAACGACAATAGAACTGATTGTTCTTACATTTTCTGCTTCCTGTGCAAAAGCAAATGAGCTCAGGTAGTAATCACCTGGTCTTCCTATAGTTTGTCCAGGATTAGCTTTAAAAACCAATGAAAGGTAATTAAGCGCATAGCTCGTTACAGCAAAATAATAAGGTCTTCCTTTAACGACAGGGTTATTAGGCGAGAATGGATCATTAAAGATTCTTAACCTGATTCTTCCCGTTTGCGGATCAACAAAAACAGAAGAGTCCATTTGATTTTCAGCAGAAGAAACTTCATATAAAAGATCTAGTCCTCCTGTTTCTGCATTTTCTTTATAGATATTATTAATAAAGTTATTCAGATCGTAGCGTGCAATTAATACTGAGTTTGGCTCTCCCGATACGATATCCTCTGGAATATTAGTTTTGAAAGCCCAAACCTCGTAACCCTCGAATCCTAAATCCCAGGTGGGCGTTGTGCTCTTATATTCAACCTGTTTTTTAGTTTCCCAGCTTATATCAATGAAATCATCACTTGAAGATAATGTTACTTCCGGAGCCGGAGGAGGAGTTGGTGCGAGGAAGTTATTATCAAAAATATTCTGAGCACCATCATCAATTGCACGAGCTTTCACAATGCCATCAAGCTCATTTGCACCTCTGCCTACAACATAAGCAATCACTATCTCGTTCTCTACGTCTTTTTTGACTATGAATGGACCTGTATTGGTCATCTGACGAGTATCTCTATTCTGATTGCATATCCAGCCAACATCCAATACAGGATCACCGGAGAACCAAAATCTCGGGTCAACGGTATTACAATCTACACCGCCTCTAACTTGACCATATGCAAATGTGCAAGGATCTGGTTGTTCCCCATTTCTATTAAAACCAAGACAATAATTACGAGCCTCATCTATGTCATTTGGATCCCTTAAATCCGGGTCTCCATTAATATACATTACGAAAGAAGAAATAGGTAAGTTTTTTGCACCCGGAAATACTTCGATACCTTTAATCTGACCTTGAACTGAGAAAGCAGAATCAAGAGGAGTATCGGTTCCTTCATCATATTCACCGATGGTACCACCATTATCAATGTAAGTTACTCCTGCCTCATAGGAACGCGGTCCGGAGAAAAAATCTATCATGAAGCATGGTACTTGAGCTCCATATTGAGCGTCGGGTCCATTACCATAAGTAAAGCCGGCATTTCTGGGCACATCAACACCAATCACATGATCGGTTGCATCGCCAAGATCAGTATCTGACCATGCACCAAAATACACATCCGTAAGTTCATCAGGATCGTTATTGCCTGTGCCGACATAAGTAAACCTATATCTCACAAAAATAATGTTTCCAATTGCACCGGCTGATGCGAAAGCAAAAACCGACTGCCTTACTTCCATTCCAACTTCAATAGAAGTATTCCACCTTCTTTGAGCAACAGGTAAACCATCATGGAAAACACACCAGGCTAATTCATCGCCAATCAAATCCGGCATATCTTCATCTGGCTCCCAAACCCCTATGATACCCCCATCGACCGGATCATATATTCCGTCACCATTACCATCATAAAAATCAGCACCTAAAGCAACTGCATCCTTCCAATCCTGCCAGCTTTGTCCGAAAGGTTCATCCTTTGAATTAACGACATATATGACCGCATTTGGATCATTTTCACCATCAACGACACCCTGAACATAGTCTTCCACCAAGCTTGCTGAGGCGGCAGCATTTGCCCACAAAGCACCATTCCTGAGACCGCTGAAAAAGAAACCGGCGGAAAAAAGGAATCCTCCTCCCGCATACTGTCCGAGACTACCTTTTGGGGGAACATTCACATCTGCAATTATACCTTTTCGGTTAAGGGGCATCCAGATGTTATTAACATTAAGCGCGTAAGCATCACCCTGCTTGCCTGATGCCTGCGTGCTGTTTATTTTATATATTGGTTTAGGAGTACGGACACCGTTCTTATCGTCTCCAAGAAAACCAAACGCGATAAATGCCACTCCGATAATTAGAAGCAGCAATTTATAACTGTATTTAATTTTTATTTTCATTTCAATCATCCTGTTTGTAATTAAAATCAAATTTTTGTTAGAAAGTAATTCTATCAAAATTCAACTTGAGTCCGAGCCTGATAAGTCTCGGAATACCAAAATTATTCGGGTCTTTTTCCAGAGTTTCATAATCCTTGGCATAACCCTCTCCCTGCTGCTGGATGGTACCCTGTGCATCAGGATCGTTAAGCCAGTTGGTTGTATATGGACTTCCTGTTGATCTCCATACTCCAACTATGTTATCTGAATCAAGCAAATTTTCAATCCAGACATAAGGAGTTAAATAGAAAGTACCAATTGGGAATCCCTTTTCAACTTTGAAATCAATCCTGAAACTACCTGGTGCATAAGCCGAGTTGATATAGCCTGTGTTATCAGCAACCAATCCAGCATCTCCAAGTATATCCCATTGATCAACCGGTGTATAGGGCCTGCCGCTGCTATATGATAAGATTGCATTCGCATTAAACAACTCAAAAAATCCAAGCTCACCTTCTGGAACGTAAAAATCAATTATTGCTATAGCCGTGTGTCTCTGATCAAATGCTAATGGTGCAATAACTTTTGGAGGAAGGTTATCAAGGTTTCTGAATACGGCAGTCGCGCTTGAATTAGTTGATGAACCGGTTCCATCAGCAAACGAAAGAGTATACTGCACTGAAGCGCTGAAATAGCTTAACCTTGTTACATCAAAAGAGAAAGCAAATCCTTTGACTGTACCAAAGTCAGCATTTTGGGATCCGATCGCATTTATAACCTCACCACCCTCTGTACGTTGATACTGGCTGACTTCCACATTCACAAGCGATTTTGTGTTTTTGTAAAAAGCGGTGATATTCAAAGCAGAGTTTGGACCTAATAATTGTCTGAAACCAACTTCGTACTGCGTTGTTTCTTCGCTTGTTAATCCACCATTAAAGCTACTCTGCGGTGACATTGTTATGTATGTGTTATAATCAAATGGACCTGAATACATATCATTTAACTCAGGTGTCTGGAAAAATGTGCCGTACTGAGCATGGAAAACTGTAGATTCAGTTACAGGAAAACCGATACCTATTCTAGGAGAGAATTTGACTTCAACATCTTTTATTTTAAAATCATCAATATCAAATTTATTCGGATCCAAACCACCGGCATAAGGTAATTCAGGATTAATAAGCTGATGGGATTTAATATCGAAGTAATCCATTCTTATACCAAGATTCAAAACTATATCCTGTAACTCGAATCTATCTTGTAAATAAAGATAGCCAAGTATTGGCTGCCTTGGTTTTAAAAATTCAGCCATAGTTGGATGAGATTGTATATTTGGATCAGCTAACCAATCCAATGAAGATGGGTCATCTGTGCTTGTTTTTGTTGTGCCAGTAACATCATAACCAAAAACGAAAGGCTGGTTTTGTGCAAACCTTATATAATCTGGTTGTGAAGGATCTATACCGGCCACAAGGTATGCAAAGTTTCCATAACCTCTTATGGTATGCTGTTCAACTCCAAAACCAAACTCTAATAAGTGATTATCAAGCTGCGAAGTTAAATCAAAGTCCGCACCTATTCTCATATCTTCTCTTTGCTGAAAAAGACCTGAAGCATAACCATAGGGTCTGAATACACCGTTTTCATCAACGGTTTGGGTTCTGCGTCCGTCTCCTAACAGAGTTACATTCATACCAGATTGATCAGCCCACCACAAGCTATCGCCATAGAGTAATTGGTTTTCCGGACCCTTCAGAATCGGATTATAACGCTGGTACTCAAAAAGTCTATAGCCAAAGTTTAAATTCCAAAACGTGCTATTGCTTACGGTCTGAGCAATCCTACCACTGAAAGATGTATTTTTTTCGTCCTGCTCTTCTATAAACTGTGAAGCATTTTTATATTGCCTCATCGGAGCGGTACCTTTAGAATTTTTAGAAATTCTATCATTCCATAATGCACCTAGCTGAACGTTCCAATCGCCAAACCTGGAATTAATTTTTCCAGTAAATCTCCAAACATCTGAAGGATTATTTGGAATCGCATCATATACCTGTGGCGCATCCAATACACTTCCATCTTCAGCTGTCCAGATTTCAATAGGAACTGCCGGAGGATCGGCATCTCTATACCATCCTCTTTCACCTGATAGAAATATTGTGTGTTCTGGAATACCGGGTATTATCGGACCGCTTAACGATCCTGAATATAAGTTGGAGCCGGAAGGATCTGTGTTCAACAGATCAGATGACATGAGATCAAAAAATATGTTGTAATAAGGTTGACCGGACTTTGTCGTTACGTTTACTATACCAGATTGTGCCTGACCATACTTGGCTTCGTAACCGCCAACCTGAAATGAAATCTGGTCAATGGCTACGTTACTAACCTGTGCAGTTGTTTGTCTGTTATATAAATTATTCTGAGGAACACCGTCAACAATATATAAAACTTCACTGCCTCTGCCGCCACGAACGTTAATTGTTGCGTTACCTTCCTGTCCGCCGCTGCCTTCCTGGATTACAACACCTGATTGCAATGACGCAAGATTCTGAACACCACGAACAGGTAGTCTTGAAATCTGGTCGGAGTCTATTACCTTTACTGTGTTAGTTGATTTTGACTCGAAGAATTTCTTGTCGACAACAACTATTTCGGGCAATGTAAAGTCAGTTGATAGTTCCATATTCAATTCATAAGTGAGATTTGCAACAAGCCTCACTTCCTGAATTGTTTTGGGGGCATAACCTACATAGCTGACTTTTACCTCGTAGGTTCCGGGAGTAATATTTAATATAAAGTAGTTTCCATCGATGTCTGTGGCAGCCCCAAGATTGGTATTCACCAATATTATGTTAGCACCAATCAAAGGTTCTTTAGTATCTGCATCTAAAACTTTACCGCTCATTTTGCCAACTCCCGTTTGAGCAAAAATTGAGGTTGAGCTTAGCAGAAAGACTAAAAATGCCAGAAGATTTGTAGATATTTTTTTCATCTCTTCTCCACGAAATGTTATAAAATAATCTTCTGAGTTAATCTCGAATTTTTATAAAAGAACAAATAAAACTTGTAAAAAAAAACGGGTGAATTTACCAATGATTAAATTGGAAAACCCACCCGTTTATCATATAAACATCATGACTAAATTAAATTACTTGAGTAACATCATCTTCTTTGAAGAAGTAAAGTTCCCAGTATTCAGTGTATAAATGTATAAACCAGATGCAAGTCCACCAGCTTCAAAATTAATGCTATGCTTTCCTGCTTCCTGGGTTGTATTAACTAAATTAGCAACCTCGTTTCCAAGAACATCATAAACCTTCAATGAAACAGAACTTCTCTCAGCGAGATTATAATTTATAGTTGTGCTTGGATTGAAAGGATTAGGATAATTCTGCTCAAGGTTGAAGTTGTTTGCAATAATTTCATCGTCATTACTAACAACCATTATTTCAGTTGTGAAGTGATACAGAAATGCAGTTTTGCCATCAAGACCGGTGCCTTGCACTTGAGTTCCAGCTATAGTATCACCTTGTACAGTAATATGCACTGTAATAGTATAGTCATCTGTAGGGCTCACTGGAAGAATTTGCGGCATGCTAATATGTCTCCAGTCTGTAAGTGGTGGTCCATTTGGCGTAAATTTCTCGGCATCCGTCCATGTATCTCCGCCATCTGAAGAGACCATAAAATAACCGTCAAAGAATGGAGATTCATTATTGAGCGGATATGTATTTTCAGTAGCTGCTGAAAATGCTAGTGCTAAATAGTTCCCACTTTGTGAGCGGCTAAGAACCGGTCTACCAACTCCCATATAAACATCGTTAGCTCCTCCTCCGGGATTCCAATTTACCCAGCTGGAATCGTACAATACTTTTGCTACTCCTCCGTTTACATTAGGAGACCAGAAGTATAATGAATTTGCATCACCCTGACGATATGAACCTGCAGCAAAATCCTGCCATGCAGTCTCAAAAACAATACAGGGCTCCTCACCATAAAAGTTTAAAGTTATACCTCTCATTGCACCCCAGGTTGTATCATTTGAATGATCTCTTGTGAAAATCTCATCCGGAACACTCCAGGTTTGACCGCCATCAGTAGATTCAGAATAAAATACATCACCATCGTTTTCATAAGTTGGCGGTGTTGTAGGCGTAGTTTGTCCTATGAAGGCTAATCCAATCTTTCCACCTTCAGATATAGCAAATGGATAAGTCTCAGCCTGGTTTCCATTCCATGCTGTGAAACCGTCAAATAATGTAGTTGCAAAATCATATCTATTGGTATAAAAGCTATCGGCTGCACCGTAATTTGTGGATTGTGCGCCTGCAAAAATAATATTGTCATCTCCATCAATAACCATACGCGGCCATATTACATAGGGATTTGCATCACCGTTAGTAAGAAGTCCGGGTTCATGAACTTGAAAATTATATTCGAATGGTGTGTTATCAATCCAGAGTTTAGGAACAGGTCTGGCTGGAGTTCCTACATCACAATGATTCATAATTACTGCTTCACCAGTAGAAAGACCTGAAATCACTCCGTAACCAGAACGACCTTCTGTACCCGTATTAACCGGTACACCACCCAACTGAAACCATGATGATCCTCCATCGGTGCTGATATAATACATTGATGTTCTATCAGTATATCCGGCTGTCTGGTCAGAGAACATATAGATAACATGCAAACTATTCGGGTCATTATTAATATCACACCAGATTTGTGCAGTTGAAGCGTTAGATTGCAAATCATAACCATTACCGAGAGCTGATACGGCTGTCATTGTCCAAGCAAAACCTCCGGAATTGAATAACCCATTACGTAAAGGGCTAAAAGATGGGCCAGATCCAGGATGACCTATTCCATCACCTTCCAAACCGGTTAATGCAATATCCTGTTGTGTTTCGTGACTTAATCTATTCTGAGCTTGTAAGAAACCAACACACAGAACGACAAGTAATAGTGTAGTAAGTTTGTAGAGCATGCTACTCTCCTTTTTAATTTGTGGATGAATTATTTGATTAAGAAATATCTTTTCAAAAATCTTCAAGATTTTACAGACGCCTGAGGATTTTAAACTCTTATAATTGAAAAATTATTAAAATACCCGGTCAAAATAACACTACTGAATTTCTCAGTCAAGCTTTGTTTTACGAATTATTTTCTGATGCAGAAATAAGCTTTTTTGTTAAAAATGTCAAGAGATCGATTTTTCCGCTAAAATTAAATGTAAACCGTGTAAATATCGTTTATACCGTCTATCGCTGAAATCGAATTTTTAACTTCTTCATTTATTGCACTGTCTATATTTACGATTGTTAATGCGTAATCACCTTCTGATTTTCTGCCGAGAGAAAGGCTTGCAATATTAATATTTGATAACGACAACTCCTTGCTGACTGATGCAAGCATACCCGGTTTATCTATGTTTCTATAAATTAAAATGTTGCCTTCAGGTTTGAACTCGACAGGATAATTATTTATTTCAACTATTCTCAGTTCATTGCTTCCGAATATCGTACCTGAAAATTTCCATTCACCGGAGTTAGTTACAATTTTTGTTTCTATGAGATTGAGATAATCGCGATTATCAGTTGAAATTATTTCTTCCAGAATAATTCCAATTTCTTCTGCTAACACTGGAGCGTTGATATAGTTAACTGTCGAATCGAGTTCTTCGGAAAGAAATCCTTTAAGCAGAGCAGTTGATAATAATTTGACAGAGCTGCGAAATAATTCACCCTTAAAACTTATAGTAAGTTTTTGCAGTGAATCTTTCCTGATTTGTGAGAGAATTTTTCCCTGAACTTCAGCAAGCTTTACGAATGCTTTAAGATTTTCATTTGATATTTCTTTTAAAGTAGATGAGTTAACAACACCGGCCGGAGATCCGTTGTTAAAGTAATCAACTATCTGTTCTGCAATTTGAACAGCAACTTTCTGCTGGGCTTCTTCAGTTGATGCACCAAGATGCGGTGTGCTCACGACAGCAGGATGTTGAATCAAACCAAGACTGAAGTCGGGTGGTTCAGTTTCAAATACATCCAAACCTGCTGCAGAAACTTTTCCTTCCTTTAGCGCTTTTAACAAATCTTTCTCATTAACTATTCCACCCCTTGCACAGTTTATTATTACTACTCCTGTTTTACATTTAGAAAGTTCATTATAAGAGATCAAATATTTGGTGCGGTCATTTAAAGGAGTGTGAACAGAAATTAAATCAGCATTTTTCCAGATTTCATCAAGAGAAACAAGCTGTATATCCAGATCAGAAATTGCTTCGGCAGAAACTATGGGATCGTACGTAATAATTTTCATTCCAAATGCTTTTGCTCGTATGGCAACTTCCTTCCCAATTTTACCAAGACCAATCAGCCCGATAGTTTTGCCAAATAATTCTGAACCCTGAAATCTTTTTCTGTCCCATTTTTTCAGATGGAGAGAAATATTTGCCTGGGGAATTTTTCGTACTGCTGCAAGCATTAGAGCCATTGTATGTTCAGTGGCAGAGATTGTGTTTCCCCCCGGAGTATTCATTA
>Ga0105099_10002415_pt1 | contig 11127 bp, 9 predicted proteins | sample PPLLak3cmMay2015_2_FD_79138 | JGI IMG/M metagenome (GOLD analysis project Ga0105099, IMG submission 79138) | Freshwater sediment microbial communities from Prairie Pothole Lake near Jamestown, North Dakota, USA - PPLs Lake P8 Core (1) Depth... | ecosystem: Environmental > Aquatic > Freshwater >...
CACCCCAACGTGAACCCCACGTTGCAGGACTATTACGGCTTTGAGCGGCGACGCTGCTATAAGTACGACGACGTAACGGATTATCCCAAGATAACCATAGCGCAGGTGCACGGCAAGTGCATCGGCGCCAGCCAGATATTCGCCGCTTCTTGCGACCTAATCATCACTTCCGAGGACGCGCAGTTCGGCATCCGAGGCTTCGGCAGCCAGCTTCACGGACTGACCGAGTACCCGCTGTGGCCCATGTGGTCCAATATGGCCTACGCCGGACGCGCCGTCACCGAGATGTCGGGCAAGGAGGCCGCCGATCGCGGCTTCGCCAATAAGGCCGTGCCGCTGGACAAGCTTGATGCCGAGACACTGAGATGGGCCGAGACACTGAGCAATCTCCCCAGCGAGGCCGTGGCTGTTACCAAGGAGTGGATCACCGGCATGCAGGACATCATGGGCATGGGCGGCACGCAACGCGCGCACTATCACGCCCACACCGGCCTGCAGTATGTGCGTTTCCGCCCCGAGGAAGTGAACATGTACAAGGAAAAACGCGATAAAGGGTTCAAGGAATTCCTTAAGGACAGAGCCGAGGTAGCTACGCCCAAGGCCGCGCCGAAAGAGAAGAAATAAGAGGTGCCTGATGCAGAACTGGCAGGAAGAATATAAACGTAAACTGATCTCAGCCGAGGAAGCTGCGTCCAAGGTAAAATCGGGCGATAACGTGGCCTTCACCGCCGGGCGCGAGGCCCTGACAGTGGGCATGGCAATATCCGCCCGCCTCGGCGAGCTAAAGGGCGTCAAGGTCGCCGTCCCATCGCCGGGCTACGATTTCGGCTGGTACGATGAGGGCTGGGACTCGGCTTTCGAGATAACGATATCGTGGCCCACGGCCACGGTGCAGGACATGCTGGACCAGAAACGGTGCGATGTGAACCTGCCACTGATCATCCCGTTCTCCACCGAGGGCGAGCCCCCCGATGTGCTGCTCACCGAGGTTACGCCACCCGACGAGCGCGGCTTTTGCAGCTTCGGTGCGTCGCTGTGGAGCAAGCGCCAGCAGATAAAGCATGCCAAATTAACGATTGCCGAGGTCAACGACCGCCTCATCCGCACCCACGGCGACAACTATGTGCACGTATCAGAGATCGATTATTTCGTCATTCATGAATCTCGCTCCGGCACGCCGGGAACCGGCAGCCTGGGCGGCCGCGTGGTCAAAGAGCCGCCGGCCTACCAGAAGGACATCGTCAAGAACGTGGCCTCACTGATAAAGGACGGCGATACCATACAGATAGGCGTAGGCCGCACCACCGAGCCGCTGGTCAAGATGGGGCTCTTCAACGGCCGCAACGACATCGGCATCCATTCCGAGGCTACACCTCCAGGCATCATCTCGCTCGTCAGAAGCGGCGTGATCAACGGCAAGCGCAAGACCCTACTGCCCGAGCGCGTCGTCGTCACATCGATAGGAGGCGGATCGAAAGAGGAGATGGAGTGGTGCAACGACAACCCCATGTTCTATCTCGTCGATCTGCTGTGGCTGGAGGACATCCGCGTCATCGCGCAGAACGATAGCATGGTGGCCATAAACAACGCACTCGCTGTCGATATGACGGGACAGATAACCGCCGAGAGCATCGGCCCCAAGCTCATGTCCGTAGCCGGCGGACAGATACCCTTCGCCTTCGGCGCCCTTCTATCCAAGGGCGGCAGATCGATAACGGTTCTGCCTTCGACCGCGCAGGACGGGAAAGTATCCCGCATCATGGCGCACCTTCCCGAGGGCACAGCCATAACGCTGCAGCGCAACATCGCCGACCTCATTGTGACCGAATACGGTGTGGCCAACATGCGGCACAAGACGCTGCGCCAGCGCTGCGAGCAGCTCATCAACGTGGCGCATCCCAATTTCCGCGAAGAGCTGTGGAAAGAAGCCAGGAAGCTCTACTGGCCGTAAATTTAGATTGAACTCCCCCTAGTAGCCCCCTCTTTCGTAAAGAGGGGGTTTTTATTTATGCATTTCCACCATGTTTCGAAATGTAGGGGCACGGCGTGCCGTGCCCTCCCTGGATTGCGCCCCAGCGAAAGCAGGGGTTAAGTCGGTCAATGACAATCGGTGAAGGGGTGTCCCCCCTCATCTTATTGACTCCCAAAGCCAGAACATGTTATCCTTGTTCGTGCTTTTTGGTGGCGTAGCTCAGCGGTAGAGCAATCGGCTCATAATCGATCGATCATTGGTTCGAATCCAATCGCCACCATTTTTTATTTTGTACAACCCCTATTTGATCCTCAATATATCTTGTAACTATCTCCGGCAGTGATATAATGGCACAATGTACTTAAATAGCTGAGATAATTCGCTTAGATTTTGGAGGCGTAACATGGGTGATTCGGAACTCTCACAGAGCATAGAGAACATGCAGGAGCTGATAGAAGGCTTCTCCAGGGCGCAGACGGACGCCATGCTGATGGCGCTGGGCGCCAATGTCATGTGTTTCATCGAAACGCTGCAGCGCAAGCCCAAGCAGGCCCGCGAGATGAAGACCAATCATATCAGCTACCTGCGGCAGCTGGGCGTCAGCGAGAATTGGCTGGAGACCACCGACAAGCTCTTCGATACCATCGTCGAAAGGTATGAGAAGCTGGAGGAACAGCTCAACAAAACGGCCAAGAAGCTTTCGGCCAAGGGCATGAGCGAGGAAGACATCAAAGAAGAGCTGAAGAACCAGGCCGCCAAATTCGTTCTGGAACATTAAAAAATGAATTGCGTAGGGGCGAGGTCGCCTCGCCCGCTCTGGATTCCGGTTTTCACCGGAATGACGGGTACGAACTCCCCCTATCCCCCTCTTTGATTAAAGAGGGGGAAGCGGCGAAGACGCAGGGGGCGTTCGAGTCAGAGGTACAGGAGAGAATTCTCTCCTGTCAGGGTTTTAGGGGTGTCCCCAACCTTAGAGATTCCCTTCCGATACGGAATCCTTCTAGATAGCACCTATCATGGAAGGGCCAACGTATGGGGGACTAACAGGGGGTTTGGATGTTGTTTCCCCCTTTCAAGGGGGACAGCAGGGGGTTAACCAAAGAGGTCTTCTATGTTTAACGACCAAAAGGCCGTACAGGACATATTCAAAGGCATGGGCATGACAGCTTTCATGCACCTGTGTGTTGCCATAATACTGACGACCATGGCGCTGGTGTTCTGGCACAGCTGGCAGCAGGTACTTTTCTGGATACCCGCCGGCTTATTCTACGTGACGGCAGTGCTGATTAAATTCTTCGGCGAGAAGATGCCGTTCAACATATCAAGCACAATAGTGAACGTGCCCATGGAATACGTGGTCTTCTTCCTCACCATCGTCGGGACGGGCCTCGCCGTCATAGTGCGGAGCAGCGACCTGGCAGGCGAGCTGGTTATAGGTTTTTCCTACCTGTTCCTGCTCTTCTGCATCTACAAATCATCCCGATTATCGGCCTACTAGAGCATCTTCGGGAACGGTGGGCACAGCCCACCCTACTGTAGGGGCGAGTCTTGTACTCGCCCTATCTCAAACCCAAAATATAAACGGCTGCTTATCGCAGCCGCTTTGTTCTATTCATATCTGATATGACTACACTACATCTCGATAGTCATAAGGTAGCCGGCCTGGATGAAGAACTCTATCTGAGATGCAACTTCCTTGGGGATGAGCTTCGTTTCCTGGGAAATCTGGGCAACGGTGGCGGCGCTCTTCTTATATAAATACTCGATGATCTTGTACTGAGTACCGGTCGTGATGCCGATCTGCTGCCACTCCTCGAACTTCTTCCGTCCCTGCGGTGATAAGACGTAGTAGTTCATATATACACTCATAATGCTCCCTCCATGAAACCGCTGCCCTCTCCATTATTAAACAGTCCAGATCCCCAAATCGACTTATTACTATTTTCGATAGCCATCGGGATAATTGATCCTCCAGCGCCACGCGCTCTCGATTATGTCTTGAATATTGGTGTACATGGGCTGCCAGCCGAGCTCTTTCCTGGCCAGGTCGCAGCTGGCTACCAGGACCGCCGGGTCCCCGGTACGGCGTTCGTGGAATTGAACGGGGATATCCGCGCCCGTTATCTTACGCGCCGCCTTTACCACCTGAAGGACCGAATAGCCGCTTCCGCTGCCGAGGTTATATGCTTTCCCGCTCAATGTTTTCAATCTTTTCAAGGCCAGTATGTGCGCCTGCGCGATATCCACGACATGGACGTAATCACGCACGCAGCTTCCGTCCTTGGTGGGATAATCGTCTCCGAATACGGCCATAGAGGACATCTTTCCGATGGCCGCCGAAAGCACATTAGGCACCAGATGCGACTCAGGGCGATGGTCTTCCCCGAAGCGCTCGCTGGCTCCGGAGGCATTGAAATAGCGCAGGGAAATGTGTTTCAAGCCATATGCCTGCCCGTACCAGTGCAGCACGCGCTCGAACATAAGCTTGGATTCCCCATACGTATTGATCGGCTCCGTGGGATGATTTTCATCGATGGGGATGCTCCTGGGCTCGCCGTACACGGCCGCGCTCGAGGAGAAGACAAAGTTCGTAACCTTGTGTTTAATCATCTGTTTCAAGAGTGTCATCCCGCCGATGACGTTGTTCTCCATGTATCCCTTAGGATCGGTCATGGATAACCCGATGACGCTGTCCGCAGCCAGATGCACCACGGCGTCGATCCTGGCGCTGCTGAAAACATCATCGAGCACCATCTCGTCACGGATGTCGCCTATGACCAGCTCCGCCCCTTTTGCAACAGCATCTCGATGTCCCTGCCGCAGATCATCCACCACCACCACCTTCTTGCCGCTGGCAATCAGTTCCTCCGAGACGACGCTGCCGATGTAGCCAGCGCCGCCGGTCACCAGTATCTTTGTCTCCTGTATTTTCTTCGTCATCTCAACTGCCTCTATAGGTAAGAACATGTTGCCCAAAGATTTATCTAGCATATTGTCAAAACATCTTATTGTCAACCCAGACGAAGGAAAGAGGTGTCCTTTATGGATTCCGGCCTCCGCCGGAATGACGGCGAGGGAAGTTCAGAGGGATCACCCTCTGGCGGGGTATTAGGGGTATCCCCTAATCTCTATGTCCCCCAACGTATCGGGGACTGACAGGGGTTTTGGATATTGTTTCCCCCTTTCAAGGAGGATAGTAGGGGAATAACCATATGAGCGCCTGTCTTTACAAATATAACTGTGATGGCTAAAATAGATGTGCTCACGGGGCGGTTAGCTCAGCTGGTTAGAGCGCTTGCTTCACACGCAAGAGGTCACTGGTTCAAGTCCAGTATCGCCCACTTTTGTAGGTGAGTGAAATGCCGAAGTGGCGAAATGGTAGACGCGCTACGTTCAGGGCGTAGTGTCTGTAATGGGCATGTGGGTTCGAATCCCTCCTTCGGCACTTTAAAATACGCGCTTGTAGCTCAGTTGGATAGAGCGCAGCCCTGCGAAGGCTGAGGCCGTGGGTTCGAACCCCCCCAAGCGCGCCATGGGCAGTTAGCTCAGTTGGCTAGAGCGTCTGCTTTACACGCAGAAGGTCATAGGTTCAAGTCCTATACTGCCCACCATTAGTTTATAAGTCGACCAAAGGTGTCCTTCCACGGAAGGACCGGGGTCTCAGGGGGTTGATCAGCCAACTCATAGGTTCCTAGATTACGGGGCTGTAGCTCAGCTGGGAGAGCGCTTGATTTGCATTCAAGAGGTCGTGGGTTCGAATCCCATCAGCTCCACCAATGTTCACATTCATTATCTTCGACCATCATGCAACTCGATCATGTTTGTAGGGGCACGGCGTGACGTGCCCTCTTCGTCTTCAACCTCACCTTGTCAATCCGCTCGGAATACTCCATAATTGTCGATGTTGCTGAGACAACACTGCTATGCCTGAAGAAATTATAACCTCAACTCAAATGCCGGTGTGGGCTTGGCTGGCCTTCGGCGCCCTCATAATCATACTGCTGGTACTGGATATGAAGGTCTTCCACCGCAAGTCCGGCGTCATCACCATCAAACAATCGCTGATGTGGACCGCCTTCTGGATCTGCCTGGCACTGCTGTTCAATCTGGGAATATGGCTGTGGAAGCGCGACACAGGAATGGCGCTGGATTACCTTACCTGCTACCTCATAGAGAAATCCCTCAGCATCGATAACCTGTTTGTCTTCCTTATGGTCTTCTCCTTCTTCGCCGTGCCTTCCGCCTACCAGCACAAGGTCCTTTTCTGGGGCATCATCGGCGCTATAGTGCTGAGACTGGCCTTCATTGAGGCCGGTGCGACGCTGCTCGAGAACTTCGACTGGGTCTTCTATATCTTCGGAGCGTTCCTGATTATCGCCGCACTCAGGATGGCCTTCCAGAAAGAGAAGGAACTGCACCCGGAGAAAAATCCGATACTGAAGCTCCTGCGCAAATTTGTCGGCGTTACCGATTGTTATGAAGGCGACAGGTTCTTCATAAAACGGGCTGGCAAGTATATAGCCACACCGCTGCTTATCGTCGTCATCATCATCGAAACAACGGACGTAGTCTTTGCCCTGGATTCCATACCGGCAGCTTTCTCCATCACCACAGACAAGTTCATCGTCTACACATCGAATATCTTCGCCATACTTGGATTGCGCTCACTTTATTTCGCGCTTGCCGGCATCATGCCGCTGTTCCACTATCTCAAATACGGCCTCGTCGTCGTCCTGATGTTCGTAGGCATCAAGATGCTGCTGGCACAGCACTATGAAATACCTACGGCCATCGCGCTGGGCGTGGTTCTCGTCGTGCTGGTCATCGCCGTGGTCGCATCCATCATCCGGAACCGCAGGAACAAAACCGCCGATGGAACTGCTGAATGACAAGCTCACAAGAAGGATAAAAAGCGACATCATAGACCGCCTGTTGCAGGACGACTATGCTTTGTCGATTACCGGCATATCACGCGTCCTGGAGCAGCTGCACGATAATATCCCGGACAACAAACGCATCTCATACGGCATAGTCCACACCATCAAGATATTGAGCGAGCATCTATACACTCGACTCTCCGACGCGGACGCTCCGGTGCTCCGCATCGCATCCAGAATTTTCGACGGGGGCGATGATCCGAACGTAAAAGGCGTCGCCATAGGGATGCTATCATACTATGGCCTGAGCGACTACAGGGCGGTGCTGCCTTATTTCGAATCCGCCGCCACCTCTTCCGACTGGGGCCTGCGCGAGCACACCCAGATGTTCTTCCGCAAACTGATAAAGAAATATCCCGACGAGATGAAAACGTATCTGCTGCGCCTTGCCAGATCAAAGGACGCCAATCTGCGCCGCTTCGTCGCCGAGACGCTGCGTCCGGTGCAGGAAAATAGATGGTTCTATAAACAGCCTGAATACCCGCTATCGATTCTGCGGGTGATGTTCAAGGAAAGTGTGAAATATCCGCGCACAGCCGTGGGCAACAACATCAGCGACCTGGCCAGGCATCTGCCCGCCCTCGTTTACAGCCTGGTCAAAGAGCTGGTCGGTAGCGGCGACAAGAACTCATACTGGATAGCGTACCGGGCCTGCCGCAACCTGGTGAAAACCGAACCGATAAGGGTGCTCGACCTGCTGAAAACGGACGAGTATAAATACAAGGACAGGGTGTACAAACGAAGTGACTATCAGCGAAGTTGAAGCCAAATCAATATTGCGCAAGCATAAGAAGATCGACTCGTGGTTCCTCTCGCACTACGGGATGAACCTGTACCGCGGCTGCACCCATAACTGCGTCTACTGCGACGGGCGCTCTGAGGGATACTACGTCGAGGGCCAGTTCGGCAAGGATGTCACGGTGAAGGTGAATGCTATCGATATTTTACGGCGGGGACTGGACCCTAAACGGAAACGCATACCTTTCAAGCGCAGCTTCATCATGGTCGGCGGCGGCGTCAGCGACAGCTACCAGCCTCTCGAAAAGAAGTACGAGCTGACACGGCGCGCGCTAGAAGTGGTGCACGAATACAACTTCCCGGTGCACATGCTGACAAAGTCGACGCTCATCGAAAGAGACATCGACATCCTGAAGAAGATCAACGAACGTAGCAGGGCCATCGTCAGCTTCAGCTTCTCGTCCGTGGACGACGGCATCAGCGCCATCTTCGAGCCCGGCGTGCCCCCGCCGAGCGCGCGGCTGGAGACGATAAAGCGCTTCAAGGACGCGGGCATCGCCTGCGGCATGTTCCTGCTGCCCGTCATCCCCTTTGTGACCGACACGCCGGAGTTGCTCGAAAATGCCGTCAGAAAAGCCAGCGAGGCCGGCATTGATTTCATCATCTTCGGCGGGATGACGCTCAAGGAAGGACGGCAGAAGGACTACTTCATCAACGCAACAAAGGAACGCTATCCAGACCTCGCTGCGCAATGTCAGCAAATCTACAACTACAGCAAGTGGGGCGAGCCGTCAAAGGAATACTCCGACGCGATCAACCTGGCCTTCAATGCCATCGCCCGGAGATACAAGGTGCCCATGCGCATCCCGCCCGCTCTCTACCGCGACATCCTGAGCGAGAACGATCGTGTCATAGTGATGATTGAGCACATCGATTACCTGCTGAAGATGCGCGGAGAGAAATCATCGCTCGGATACGCGGCATACTCGCTCTCACAAGTGCAGGAGCCGCTGTCGAACATGAGAAGCGAACTGCGGAAGATCAAAGGCGTCGGCGAGAAGACGGCAGATATCATTCTCGAAATCCTGCAAACGGGGACCTCCTCATTTTACGAGCAACTGTTGCCGGGATAACAACAGCACGAACAGACGGAACCATCACAACCCCGCAAGAACTCCCGACCAATTTCCCTTCACATCTGCTGGAGGTATTAACAAAACTCCAATAAAGGATTACAATAACTAATTTACTAAAAACAGTACGCTTGAAATAAGGGCTGAGCATGGAAGAGATAAAGAAAAACGGCATCATCAATAATACTAAAGGCCCGACAGTTGAGCCCGACATATACTCGGGGCACTGGTTCTGCGCCGCTCTGCTGGCGTCTGGAACAACCTATAGAAAAGACGCGGAATCGCCCGCCGTCTTCAAAGATGTCTTGAAGGATGCGGTTATAGCATGGGTTGACTGCTGGACGGATAACTTTGAAATAAACGCTCTCGATGCCGCAACTCAGCTGGGCTTCAGCAAAGAGTTGGTTGTCCCGCTGATTACTGAACAGCACGAAAATTACCAGGACCTCGGAACGGAGATGGGCATCAAGATGGCCTCGGTCCAGGTCAAGCAGTTCGAAGTCACCATACACCCCCTGATACTGCTGCTCAGCAAGAACTTTATTTTAACCATACACCCGCGCAGCGTAGACCGCAGATTCCAGCGCCTGCGCAGATATGCCGATACCTTCCTTAAGAAGATACCGCTTGCCGCCGTCCCGGAGGACAGGCTTACTATGCTCCTCCTGCGCATCACCGACGAGACCAACGAAAGGAACTTCGAACACCTGCGCCAGATCGAGGATTACAGCGATGATCTCAACAAGGATATGATGAACCCGGCTACGCCGAGGGAGACGCTGGGGCCCAAGATTTATGAGATGAAGCACGCCCTTGTAACCTACCTTAACGCCCTGTGGCAGACCGTTGACGTCTTCCATGCCCTGCGCTACGGAGATGCCGAACTCATCACCGATAATGTGCGCCTCCTGCACAGGATGAGCCTTCAGTCCGACGACGTGAATCACCAGATCTCCCTTGCCGAACACATGGCGGACGTGATGGCTTCAGGACTGGAAGTCCTCCAGACTATCTATAACAACCAGCTCCAGGCACTGAATAACAGGCTGGCGCGCGTGATGGCATACCTCACCGTGGCCGGTACCGCCTTGCTGGTGCCCAATACCCTGGCCACAATAATGGGCAGCTCCGCCTTCAATTTGCAGCCTGATGATCAGTGGTGGTACATAACGCTATTAGTCACCTCAACCGCTATAGCCACCTATCTTGTATGGTTATGGGTCAGAAAGATGGGCTGGACGCACTCAATGGATACAAGCGTGAAGGACTTCGGCAAGGACACAACCCCGGATATCAAAAAGCAGTCTTCACGCAAAAAAATAAAAATGAAGAAGCAATGATCTTCCCTTTCAGCCAATAAGAGCTAGTTGCGTACCCCAGACACCTGCTAACTTTGTAGCACCCGCGCCAGTATCGGGTTGGACGTCAGCACAAGCGATGGCTCCAGGCAATATTTTGAGCCGTCGAACAATAACAATCCTTCCTGCGCTAACAGGCGCAGGCGCGAAAGTAACTGGTAAACGGTTTTTAAGCCGTATCGCTTGGTGAGCTCCACTACATCCAGTCCCTCCTCAAGTAATCGCAGGCGCAGCATGGCCTCCTCGGCCGCCTTCTCAGGCGCATCCAACTCCTCGACTTCCTCAACCACTCCCGTCGGATTCTCCAGATAAGCATTTCGGTCGGCTCGGTTCTTGAAACGTTTACCCCTAAGGTGCGAGGCCGCCGACGGCCCCAGCCCGAGATATTCTCCGCCGCGCCAGTAGTTCATGTTATGCATGCACTCATGCCCGCTGAGGGCAAAATTCGATATCTCGTAGTGAACAAATCCTTTGTCGTTAAGCAACACGCGCGCCTGTTCAAACAACTCGGCCTGCACGTCATCCGACGGCAGATTATCCGGAGGGTTCTGCGCCAGCGGCGTACCATGCTCCAGCGAAAGGCAATACAGCGAGAGATGGTTTATTCCTAGTGATGTCAATCTGTCGATCGAATCCTGCAGCGAGCCCCATGTCTGGCCGGGAAGCCCGATGATAAGGTCTGCTGAGATATTCCTAAAACCGACCTTCTTTGCCAAACCGATCGCAGCGACCGCCTGCCCCGCGGTGTGAATCCTGCCGACAGTCTTAAGCTCGCCATCGGAAAGCGACTGCACGCCTGTGGAGATACGGTTGAACCCCGCTTTCAACGCTGCCTCAAGCGTTTCCTCTGTAGCCGACTCAGGATTGGCCTCGATCGTGGCCTCAACCAGCTGCGACAGATCGAAGTTGCCGCGTAGGCCATTTACAAGCCTCGTCAAATTATCAGCGCCGAGGATGCTCGGGGTGCCGCCGCCGAGAAATAAGGTGCG
>Ga0105099_10002416_pt1 | contig 11125 bp, 4 predicted proteins | sample PPLLak3cmMay2015_2_FD_79138 | JGI IMG/M metagenome (GOLD analysis project Ga0105099, IMG submission 79138) | Freshwater sediment microbial communities from Prairie Pothole Lake near Jamestown, North Dakota, USA - PPLs Lake P8 Core (1) Depth... | ecosystem: Environmental > Aquatic > Freshwater >...
CCGCCGGCCGTTATATTGGACGCAACACCGGGACCGATAGCGAAGGCAGCGCTTTTTTTGATCCGGCCCTGTTCTCAGACGGCCAGTATAAGTTTAGGGTCGATTACCTGGGCGGAAAGTTCTGGACCCCCTTGTTGACCCTTCCCGGCACTGCTTATTATAAATTGGTTATAGCAGAAGAAACCGCGCAAGTGACCGTGCAGGTCGCGGGTCAGCCCAAGGCCGGAGTCAAGGTTTATCTCTTCAGCGAAGCCGGCGCCTATCTCGGTATTTATGGAACAACCGATGACCAGGGCCGGGTTTCTTTTGACCTGCCCGTGGGCCTTGTTTTCAAGTTCCGAGCCGACACCCTGGGTAACAAGTACTGGAGTTCCGGTATCCTTATCATCGCCGGTCAAAGTGCTAACGCGCTGGTCAATGCCGGTGGCGGTAAACTCAACCTGACTCTGGAAAAAGAACCGGGTAATCCCCTCCCCGGAATCAAGACCTATGTTTTTAATTCAACCGGAACCTATCTGGGCCTCTCCGCAACCAGCGACAGCAACGGCCGGGCTGATTTCAGCCTTTCCCAAGGACAATATAAAATAAGAGTCGATTATCTGGGCTATCAAATCTGGTCGGACACCATAAGCCTGAATCAGGACTTGGATCAGACCGTGGCCATTCCGCACCAGGATGTTGAGGTTCTGGTGCAAACCGACTACAACAACACCCTGACCCCCAAACCGGGATTGCGGACCTATCTATATAATAGCTCCAACACCTATGTGGGCCTGACCCAAACAACCAATGCTCAAGGCATCGGGATTTTTAACCTTCCCAACCAGGAATACAATATACGAGTCGATTATCTCTCCCAACAATTCTGGTTCGATCCTTTCACCTGGCAGGATCAAAACCTGGTTATCCCCGAAGGCCTGGCCCAAGTGACCGTAACCGGAATGGGTCAACCCCTGAAAGCGATCAAGGTCTATGCTTTTAACATCCAAGGCGCCTATTTAGGCCTTGTGAGAACCACCAATGACCAGGGCCTTGCTGAATTTCAACTACCTGCCGGTCAATACAAGTTCCGGGCCGATTATTTGAGCAACCAATACTGGAGTGATACAAGCAGCATTCAAGTCCATACCATTAATCCCATAACCCTCTCCACGGGCGGCGGTCATTTCAGCCTGCAGGTCAACAAGGATGAAAACACCCCCTTGGTCGGCATCAAGTGCTATTTGTTCAATGCCAAAGACACCTATCTGGGTCAACAAGCCAATACCAATGATCAGGGCCAGGTCAGTTTCAATCCGGCCAATGGCGATTACAAAATCAGGGTCGATTATTTGGGTTATCAATATTGGACCGAAAATTTCAGTATTCCGGCCAATACCAGCCTGACCCTGACCATCACCCATCAGGGCGTATTCCTGACTCTGAATTCGAGTTACATTCAGGACAAACAACCCCTTAAGAATGTCCGGGTTTATTTATTCAACCCAAACAACAGCTATCAAGGGTTCTATGCCAATACTAATGACCAGGGCCAGGTAAATTTCGATCTGCCACAACAGGAATATAAGGTTAGAGCCGATTATTTGGGTTATCAATTCTGGTCCGAGTCTTTTACCTGGTTGAACCAAGAACTCTCGATTGCACACGGCAAAGCCCTGATGCGCGTTACCCGCGCCGGTCAACCGGTTCCCAACACCCGGGTCTATCTTTTCAAACCCGATAACACTTACCTGAGCCAATATCGGACCACGGACCAGGAGGGCCGGGCTTTATTCCTCTTGCCCAACCAGGCCTATAAGTTCCGAGTGGATTATAACGGAAGCCAGTACTGGAGCAATGAGGTTGTTATTACGGCTGATCAGGAGAATGGGGTGGAGGTGGGGGTAGAGTGAAAGAAAGGATGAGGGTTAAAGGCTGAAGGTGGAGAAGAAAAAAAGAAGTCCGGAAGAAACTGTGCTTCCGGGCGCTTCCAATAGTAACAACGGTGAGCCATTTTTTTAAACTCCCCCCCTTTTCGTAAAAGGGGAGACAGAGGGGATTTTCCATTTCCCTCTCACGTTAGCACGCAATCTTTTTCCACATGAAAGATTGTTTCAAGTCGATTTTAGTTCTCTCGCTTTGCAAAGAAGAGACAGGTAAAAATGAAGACAGGATTAATATGGAAAATACCCTCTTTGATCTTTGCGGTTTTGCATGAAATATCAAAAGGAGATTTCTTCCTCTTCGGACTAATCACAGAGTGGAGAAAAAGCAATGCATGAATGATTTTGATCGCTATTATAAGAGTGGCGGTCATCAATTGTGATATTGATTTTTACACTTAAGATTTTGAATTAAAATATGAGGATTTATTTATGTACACATCAAAACAAACTTTGACCTGGATAACTATTATTTTATTTGTGTTTCTTTTGTTTTATACAAGGATCAATGTATTTGCACAATCATCTGAAAATCAAACGAAAATACCATATCTTTTAGCTAAAATTTCCACACCATATACAAAGGAGCAATGTTTTGTATGGGATATCAAAAATAACCAGTATGCTGCTATCAAAAATAATGCTGGCGAGGTTGCCCAATTCCCGTGTGATTTGAATGATATTTTAACTTGGATAAGTAAATCGGAAAATGTTGGTAAAAAACTTTTCGATCCTCAACCCAGGGGCAATGCCGGTTTTCCTTTTCAAGGCATTCGTCCGACGAAATGTACGGGCTTGTCTTGTCACATAATAGAGGATAATCGTGTTTGTTCCGAACAAGTCGTTAATATTACTGATTATTGGGATGAGAAGGGAAATTTTCCTTTGAGAGAAGTGGAAAATTTTTTTGAGCAATATTCATATGTTCCTTTGACTTCATCCTTACAGCAAGGTATTTATGATGCCAATCTTCCTGTTGTAAATATGTCGTATTATAACCCGCAATCTTTCATGTGGACTTATAATAATTCAGCTGGCGGTAAATCCGCTTATAGGACGCAAAAACTTACCAAGTACGATATCGAGCTGAAGTTTGGTCCTGGCTTGAAAGGCAAAAGTGACGCGGTTGAGAATTATACTGCATTTACTCCTTTAGGTGTTATCGCGCAGTGGGAATTACATGCAATCCATAGCATTTATAGCAGCGCAGACAAGATATATGAGGAGTATAGAAATGGAATATCAGTAACAAAACAAAAGGCGAATGGAATTTATTGTGATAATGCGATGGCGCAAATTTTCACATTTGAAGCTTTGGGTGTTTATTCGCATTTTCCATCTGCGATGGCTGTATGTGGAGCAGGGATTCCTCCTGATTATCAAGCATACTCGGTTATTAGTGATTTTAAAACCTTTGCTTCCGCTTCTTATACCGTTGATGCGGAGAATGCCGACGCATCTACCCTTCAGCGCAATTCGGCTTTTGAAGCTGCCATAGTTGAATTAAAAACAAAATTTCAAGCATTTGTCGGGCCACCTGGCGCCGGCAAATTGACTGATTATAGTTTTGATCTTGAATTTCGAAAGCCCCTGTGCCCCATCGCTGCTATAGAAGTGGATAAAGAGCCTCTCATGCCTGATGACACAGGTAAGGCGACGGCCTATGACAGCTCAAGCACTGTTGTTCCATCAGTTATTTGGTCGCTTGAACCAAAGACCGGCAATGCTATTGCCGACATTGATAAAGAGACAGGTTTCATAACGAACATTTCGGGTGAAGGTATTGTGCTGATACATGTTGAATCGTCTGATAATCCAGAATGTTTTAAAGAAAAAGAACTTCAAATCGGGTGTGAAAAATGTTCCGGTGACAAGACTTGTGAATCACCCGGATATAGCGAACCGCAAATAAACAGCATCGAACTCAATTTGCGCCTTGGTAAAGATGCGAGAGGACAGTCGAATGGCATGGTTTTTTTGAAAGCTAAAGCGCCATCTCTTCTCAATTATACCCCTCAAATATTGGAAATGTTTTCGCATGACGTAGCAACTAGGGCAATTTATAACAATAATATCCTGCGTCAAATCTCTGCCTATGAAACCTTTGTCGATATCGTAATTCAAGATCCATATGCTTATACTGTCTTTTTTTATAAGCCTGAGGCCAGAGGTAAACTGAATAATGACACCTATGAAGTTATCCCGGACTCTATCCCCATCATAACCTGGAAGATCGAAAATCCCGATGCCTTTGCCACGGTCTATAACCGCTTAAAGCTCACTAAAACCGCTGGCAGTGACACCAAGGTCTATGAGTATCTATTCGATAAGGATCAAAACAGTTGGTCGCTTTCCAAAGGCAATGGCCTGCAGATCGTTGCTAAAAAGACCGAGATCAACGGCAATCTCAGGGTCGTCACCGAGATTATCAAGGACAATGCTGATATCATCGCCTCCAAGAAAAAGACCACTTACAAGGTCATCGAGTACAGCGGAGTCACCAGGGAAGCGATTGTGGAAGAGGTCCTGGACCCGGATAAAGACGCCCTGACCAAAACTTTCACCTATTACGAAGGTTCTTCCTGTTCATCCGGTAGCTGCGGACAAATTGAGTCCCAGATTAACCCGGATGGTTTCTGGGTCAAGTATCAGTATGATTCTTTGGGTCGCAAGACCCTGGAGATTTCCGTATACCTGGATATAGCTCCTACAACCGACCCAGCCTCAGCCCGGGCTGTTTATTACGATTACACGCCCCTGACCGGCGACAGCAATGCGGCTGAAGATAAATATAAACCCCGCAAAATCACGGAAAAAATATTGGGCAACACCACTTTAATGACCTATTACGTTTATCAAGTCGCCGGCAATGGCGAACGCACCGAGATCTCGGAACAGGCTGCTAACCCCTCCGCCGCTTTCGGTGCAGCGGGCAATCTGCGCACTGTAACGGTCACCAATCCCTACAACGTGTCTTCACCGGGCTCCTGGAAAACCAAGAGCATCACCTTTCCGGACGGCAAACTCGACACCTATACTTACGAGTATGGTACCTATGCGCCAAACGGAACCCAACCCGGCTCTTTTACTCGAGGCAATGGCACGGACCTGCGCACCACCCTGATCCACGGCACGACCTGGCAACCAAACGGAGTGTATAGGAAAACCAAACGTGAAGTCATCATCACTAATTCCTTTGGCAGGGAGCAATACCAAGAGACCCAATCTTATGACGGTTATTCCATCCTGAACTGGCAAGTGACCCTTTATGACCAGAACAACCGCGTCAGCGCCGTTTACAACTCCGACGGTACGTATCGGGAAACCACCTGGGGCTGCTGCAACCTGGAAGCCGAGACCGATGTCCAAGGCATCCGAACTCTCTATGCCTCCTATGACGGTTTGGGTCGTTTGCTGACCAAGGTTAAAAAAGGCACCGACACCATCGCGGATATTTTCTATAACTATACCTATGATGCCGCAGGAAGGAGATTAACCGAGACCGTCAGTTCAACCGGTTTGAGCTTAAGCACCGGCCAAACCTATGACCTTTCCGGCCGGGTTAAGACCAGCATTGATGCAAGCGGTCTCGTAACCGCTTATGCGTATGGGCTTAACGGCTTGCAGACAACCGTCACCCGTCCAGGCGGCGTGATCGAGATCACGAACCGTTATTTGGACGGCCGGACCAAGAGCATCATGGGCACCGGCGTGATCCCTAAATATTATGAATACACGGTTCAAGCTGACGGCTCCCAATCCACTCAGGTTTATAACGGTTCCCAGGGCTCGATGAGCTGGGAAAAGAGCACGACCGATATGCTGGGGCGTACCTTAAGCCGGGAAAAGCCGGGATATTCCGGCATTGAAACAACTCGGAATTTCTATGATGAAACGGGACACCTTATAAAGGTCTCCCAACCCGGATTGGCCGACACTTTATATGAATATGATTACCAAATAGGAGATTTGTACAGAAGCGGACTTGATGCAGACAATGACGAGTATATGGACACGCGCATTATTCATTATGAAAATGAAATCAGTGACTCATTCCAAGTGACTCATCAGAGTTCTTCTTTTTTCGATGAAAACGATGAATTGTATAGAATGCAGATGCAATACCAGTATACACGCTTATACGGCTTTGAAGAAACCGGGCTTATCGGTGAGATAATTTCCTATGATGCAAAATATAATACAACCGTGAGTAAAACTTACTTGAATCGAGTGACAAAAACGTTTACCCAGATCATTGATTACCCCGACTCCACCATCAACTCCGAGACCGTCACAGTCAATGGCCTGGTCATGAGCCAACAAAGCAAAAGCGGGGTGTTAAACACATTTGAGTATGACGCCTTGAGCCGCAGAACCGGGAGTATCGATCCCAGAGCCGGAAAAAGTATCACCTATTACAATAATAAGAACCAGGTCGATTATGTCCAGGACGCTGCCGGCAATGTCACGACCTTTGCTTATGACCCCCAAACCGGCCGTAAAATAAGCGAGACCAATGCTCTTAACAAGACCACCTATTTTAGTTATTATAATTTAGGTCAAATTCTGAGAACGTGGGGCGCGGCCGAGCCAGTGGAATATGTTTATGATAATTACGGAAGATTGAGCGAGTTGCATACTTTCAGGCAAGGTAGCAATTGGCAATCTCCGACCTGGCCCGAAGGCAACACCGGCTCGGCAGATATTACCAAATGGCATTACCAGGAGAGCACGGGATTGTTGCTGAGTAAGGAATATACGGACGGCAAAAGCGTCACTTACACTTATGCCGCCGGTGGCAAACTCCTGACCCGCACCTGGGCGCGGACCACCAACGGTCAACCCCTGGTGACGACCTATTCCTATGACTCCGGTACCGGCGATCTTTTGAAGATCGATTACTCCGACAATACACCGGACGTATCCTTCACTTACGATGGATTCGGCAGGCAAAAAACCGTGACCGACTATGCCGGAACACGGACATTTCACTACATGCATGACCAATCCGAACTCGAAATCGAAGTTATTACCGGGCTTATGAACAAGACCATTACCCGGACTTATGAAACCACCGATGTGCCGGGCCGCAACACCGGGTTTAACCTTGGACCCGATTACAGCGTAAATTATGGCTATGAGGCAAATACCGGCCGATTTAGCTCCGTTGACTGGTCCATAACCAATCGAACCAATGGGACCAATAAAACAGGCATTGCAACCTATTCTTATGTTGCAGGTTCCGATCTCCTTCAAGACCTGATGACTGTTGACGGACAACTGGTGACTTACTCCTACGAACCCAATCGCAATCTCCGCACCCAAGTCAAAAACCAATCCGGCATCACGGTCATTTCTCAATACGATTACCAGTACGATCCACTGGGAAGAAGAACCAACATGGCAACCTCCGGAACGGCGCCTTGGGGAACGCTTAATTTGCAACCGGAAACTAGTAACTATGCAACGAATGCTTTAAATCAATACACTCAGATAACCAGAGACCAGCAACCAGAAACCAGAAACTTAAGTTACGATTACGATGGAAACCTGACCCAATCAGCCGAAGGCACAATTGGAACGAAATACGCTTACGATGCCGAAAACCGTCTGATTGTTGTCGAACCCCAAACCCCGACCAGCGGAACCACCAAAGTAGAATTTGCCTATGACTACATGGGCCGCCGAGTTCAGAAGAAAGTCTTTGAATATGTCGCTGGTGACTGGCAACTGATGACTGACAGCTTGTTCCTCTACGATGGCTGGAACCTGGTTTCCGAACAAACAACCCGTAACTCGCAACCCGTAACCGAAAAACTCTTTGTTTATGGCCTCGATTTAAGCCAAACCCTCCAAGGTGCCAGCGGCATCGGTGGCTTGATCGCTGCCGTGGATAACGGAGAAGCTTACCAATATTTTTATGACGGTAACGGGAATGTTGCGCAACTTGTTAAGGTCTCGGATGGTTCGATTGCTGCTCACTACGAATATGATCCGTATGGGAATATCATTATTGAGAGCGGATCACTGGCAAAAGAAAACCCAATACGCTTTTCAACGAAGTTTTTTGATAATGAAACAGGTTTGGGCTATTGGGGTTATCGCCATTATTCCCCAAGCCTTGGAAGGTGGATTAACAGAGATCCAAGCGAAGAAGAGGGTGGGCAAAACCTATATGCTTACGCAAGTAATAACACAATTAATAACATTGATCCTTTAGGATTATGGGTGCGGGTGGATGATCTTCCAGATATTGCTTATCAAAGAGCAAAAATTGGTGATGATGTAGCCGCAAAAAGAACAACATGGCAACTTTGGGAAGCCAAATGTGGAGACACAATCACTAGTTTAGCAAAAGAAGTCGAATTGGAACTTCAAGATTGGCCTCAATGGTTATCTCTTAAAAAAGCTGCCCCGGGGGCCCATGCCTTACCAGACCTTATTCAACCAGGTGATATTTATAAAGTATCAAAATATGCTGCAATTATTGGAAGAGCGCTGCCAAATGCTTCACTTGTTGCGCTATCGCCATGGGCACATTACCTTGCTTTTACTGATGCAAAAGGAAATTATGGTTTTATATGGATTAAACCAAAGCGAACCTATGAAGTTCGCTATGAAGATGTAGAAGGAATGATTGGAATTCCACGATACTTATTTAGGAAATTTTACGTCCCCCTTGATTATGGTGAAGTTAAAACATTATATTTTCCTCCAAAATTAGCACCCCATTGGTTTGAATAGATAATGAAGTGAAAGAGGATTTATAGATGAAAAAATTAAGTTCTAAAAGAACGAGTTTTGTTTTAATCGGCCTTATAGTTGGGTTAACCGTTTTGATTTTTGACTGCAAGATTTATGCTTCCAATATTATAATCGGCGCCAAACTGGAAGGAGAGTCAACAATATCCACAACGGATTTGACCAATGTTTTTATTAAAAATGGCTTTTTTCAAGAAAAGACTACCGCATTGAATGGATTAGTCTTCCGCAAGAACGCTTTGCGTGATCGTTATATGGTTTTAAAAATAGAGTGTGCAGATTTTGATAATACAAAAACAATATTTTATGAAGCTGCTAATGCCATAACTGGAATATCAGTTTTATTTAATGTCCATGTCGCAACAAACAAAAACGAGCTTTTACTGCAAATAAGCGATATACTTCAAAGGCTCGAAAAGCTTGAAGACAATCCAAGTTTTTGTGACAAACGCACTGTAACCCTTAAAGAGCGTCAACCCCTACAAGGGAAAAGTGCGCAATTATTAATTGCTGTTAAAAGCTATTTTTTAAAAAATAATGACGTTGCTTACATAAATCGCTCTCTTTCGCAAAATGTTTTAGCTCTGCAGGATTTTATAAATGCGACTCAAAGCAAATCGATTAGTGGGCATATGTGTCCCGTTGATTTATTATGTCATATGAGTTCTGAGGCGATAGGTATATTGAATATTATCTTGATAAGTACGGAAGATCAAAAACAACTAAAAACTATCATTATATCTTCAGAAAATGATATCGAGAAATTGGGTGCAGAGATTTTAAAATTTAAAAACCCCAAACCATGAAGAAAAATATTATTGATTTTCAGCTGCGCTTTTCTTTTGAGCGGGAGGAACGTTGTTGGCTATGTTGACTTGTTAAATACAGTAGATAGGAATATAGTTTATTGTGAAGAAATAAAAAAAATAAGAAATCAGTAGTTTCAGTTCTCTCAATCCCTTTAATGTCTATTTGAAAGGATTTTATTCAGTCAACATAGCCAACAACGCTCGACGCGTGTTATCGCCGGTCGAAAAAAAAGCCGAAATCACCGATTAAAATAGAGCCATTGCAATGATTAGACGCAGGTCGGCATTTCGCTTAACGAAAAAGGCCGCAAAACGAGAGGAGGATACGTTTTAAAACTTAAAACTGATCCTTTGTGTAGCACATTAGTTTTTAAAGTGACCTATTTCTTTTTTGTTCGATAACTATCCCCCTCCAAGATAAGGATTTCGGAGTTATAGACGAGCCGGTCCGCAATCGCCGTGGCGACCGTGGTATTGTCAAATATTTTTCCCCAGTCCGCAAAAGGCAAGTTGGTTGTGATGATCGTGGAAGATCTTTCATGTCTTGCGCTAATGACTTGGAAAAATAGATTTGAACCTTGACCGCCCAGGGGCAGATACCCGAGTTCGTCAATGATAAGCAAGGTCGGCGATTGAAAATAGGTGAGTTTTTTCAAAAGCGAATGATCGGCTTCCGCCGCGATGAGATGATTGATCATATCCATCGCCGTCGTGAAAAGCGTTTTGATGCCCGCCTGAGTGGCGGCATACGCCAGAGACTTGGCAAGGAAGCTTTTGCCCACCCCGGGATGACCGATCAGAATGAGGTCTTTTTTCTGCTCAATAAAACTCAGATCCATGAGACTCAAGATTTGATTTTTCTGTTTTTTACGGGACACATGGAAATTAAAATCGAATTGATCGATCGTTATTTTTTCAACAAGCCTAGATTGTTTAAAGCGTAAAGCGATCCTGTTTTTTTGACGAACTTCCAGTTCCAGGTCCAGCAGATGTTCCAACAATTGCAGCGCAGACCAATTTTTCCGGTTCGCCGTTTTCTCCGCCTCTTGGATCTGATCGGCCCAGGTTTTTAATTTAAGTTGTTTGAGTTTTTGGATTAAAGGTTCAATCATGGTCATTCCTTGTCTTGAGGATATAGGCGTCATATTGAGAGAGGGACGGTTCCGGAAGCCTTAACTGGTTTAAATTTTGATTTTTAAGTTTTACCGGCTGATGATTTTTTTGGGGCGTCATTTCCTGGTAGAGGATGTTTTCAATGTAATGGGCGCCAAAAGCTTTATGCTGAGATGCTTTTTGAATGGCCTGGATCAAAGAAAAAGAGCCGTATTCATCTTTTAAAGCCAGTAGACGGGACACGGTTTTTTTAATCGGCTGCCTGGCTTCGGTCAAAGCTTCGAGGTAATCGCGCGCCTCTTGGCCCAGGGATAAAAAAGCTGCTATTTGCTTATCCTGCCATAAGCGTTTTTTCATTTTGCGGACCTGTTCGAGATGCGCGGGGATCTCGATCCGCTCTTTACGTTTAAAGGAACGGTTATGGACTGCTATGGATTTTTCCTGATGATAGATCGTAACCGTGTTCTGATCCGCTTTCAGGATCAAGTATTTGCCGATGCACCAGGGCGGAACGGAATA
>Ga0105099_10002417_pt1 | contig 11125 bp, 6 predicted proteins | sample PPLLak3cmMay2015_2_FD_79138 | JGI IMG/M metagenome (GOLD analysis project Ga0105099, IMG submission 79138) | Freshwater sediment microbial communities from Prairie Pothole Lake near Jamestown, North Dakota, USA - PPLs Lake P8 Core (1) Depth... | ecosystem: Environmental > Aquatic > Freshwater >...
AGAGATTCTTCTTCAGCTCCCGGATCGCCTCGGCCAGCCGTTCGGCATCCTCCTGCGTTCCAGCCAGGAGGTGAAAGGCCATCCGCTGGGCGCTCTTCCCGCCGACGCCGGGGATGCGCTTCAGCTCCTCGATCAGGCGGCTGAGCGGCGGGGCGTATTCGGCCATCAGAACATTCCCGGAATTTTCAGGCCGGCGCCCAGGCCGCCGAGCTTCTGGGCCAGCTCGGCGTCCACTTTAGCCGCTGCGTCCCGAAAAGCCGCCAGGATCAAGTCCTGGAGCATGTCGACGTCGTCGCGGCTGACGACCTCGGGGTCGAGCTTGAGGGAGAGAACGCTTTTCTGTCCGTCCATGACGACGGCCACCATCCCGCCGCCGGCCGATCCTTCCACCCGCATTTCAGCCGTTTCCCGCTGGAGGCGTTCCTGCATCTCCTTGGCCGACTTGAGCATCTTCTGGATATCGCCGAATCCCTTCATCGCCGTTCACTCCTCATTCTTCGGCCGCGGCGCCTTGGTCTCTTCCACCGAAACGACCCGGGCCTTGAGTTTATCTTGGAACAATCTCACGTTCGCATACCGGAGGGCCGATTCCCTCCCGGCGTCACCCGCCGCGGAATCCGGCCGCGGCCCGGCCGGCGCCGCCTCGCGGATCGTCGGGCGCGAGGCCGGCGGAGCGGCTTCATACGGCTTCGGTTTTGTCTCCGGCGGGGCGGGCGGTGCCTGACGAGAAGCCGCTGGAGCCTGCCCGGCTCCGGAAAAAGGACGCCTTGTTCCAAACGCGCGGGCTTGCGGCTCGGCCGCAGCCGCGGGACGCGCCGGACCGGAGCCCCCGGCGGGGACCCCTTCCTCCAACCCGGCGAGCATGTCCTTGAGATCGACAAGCTTACGGAAGTGGCACAACCGGACCAGCAGCGTCTCAAAGGCAATTTGGGGTTGGGCCGAATACCTTAACGGGGCTTCTCCGCTCTGAAGCGCTTGGAGATACCGGAGGAGGTCTTCCTCTCCCGTCTTCTCCGCCTCGGTCCGGAACGCGGCCAAGTCGGCTTCCCCAACGGTCAGAATCTCGTGCGGCCGGGCCACTGTCCGGACGATGAGCAAGTCGCGAAAATGCTCGATGAGCTTTTTATGAAACGCCCGGAGGTCGTACCCGGCGTCGATGACTTTCTCGACCAGGGGAAAGACGCGACCCGGCTCCCCAGCAATCACGGCCGAGGAGAATTCGAACAGCAGGTCGCGATTGATCGTTCCCAGGATCAGGGCCAGATCCTTGTCGTCCACCGTCTTGCCGCAGAAGGCCACCGCCTGATCGAGCAGCGTCAGGCTGTCGCGCACGCTCCCATCGGCGGCCCGGGCGATCAGGCCAAAACCGTTTTCGGTCAAAGTCAGGCTTTCGGTTTTCGCGACCTCGGCCAAGTGGGCCAGGAGGTCCTTCTGGGACACCCGCTTGAATTCGAAGTACTGGCACCGGGAAACGATGGTCACCGGGACCTTCTGGAGCTCGGTCGTCGCAAAGATGAAGATGGTCTTTTCCGGCGGTTCTTCCAGCGTTTTGAGGAGCGCATTGAAAGCCGGCCTGGAGACCTGGTGGACTTCGTCGATGATGATCACCCGGTACCGGCTCTGCATGGCCTTGTATTGGACGAGCTCCCGGAGGTCCCGGATGTTGTCGATGCCGTTGTTGGAGGCGCCGTCGATTTCGATGACATCCACCAGCCGGTCGTCCTGGATGGCCGTGCAGAATGAGCACACGCCGCAGGGGGTGGCCGTCGGTCCCTTTTCGCAGTTGAGAGCCTTGGCCAGGATCCGGGCGGCGGTCGTCTTGCCCACGCCCCGCATGCCCGAAAACAAGTAGGCCTGGGCGATCCGGCCGCTCCGGATGCCGTTCTGAAGGGTTTGAACGACCGCTTTCTGGCCGACCATTTCTTCAAAGGTCATCGGCCGGTATTTTCGGGCCAGGACGGTGTAGTTTGGATTGGGCATGACTTCTTCCGGGTGCATCGGGAAGGGGATTTTCCTCCCCTTAGGATACAAAGTAATTTACCACAAAACGGTCCGCGTGGAAAAGCGTTTTTTTGATATAATCGGGACGCCGTGAACCGATCCCATAGCCTTCTCGGAGTTCATGCGGCCACCGTTCTTTTCGGACTGGCCGGCCTTTTCGGCAAATGGCTGGCCCTCTCCCCTCTCCTCATCGTCTTGGGGCGGGTGGTCTTCGCCGCCGCCGCCCTGGCCTTGATCATCCCTTTGGCCGGGAGACGCTTCACGGTCCGGGGAAAGCGGGACGCCGGGGCGTTTCTCCTCCAGGGAGCCATTCTGGCCGTTCACTGGGTCCTTTTCTTCGAATCCATCCGCGTTTCGACGGTGGCGATCGGACTCCTGGCCTATTCGAGCTTTCCGGTGTTCACCGCTTTCCTGGAGCCGGCGTTTTTCCGAACCCGCCTGAGCCGGCTCCACCTCGGCCTGTCGCTGGTCTGCCTGGCCGGGATTTTCCTGATCGTCCCGCGTTTCGACTGGTCGGAACAGATTTTCCGCGGCGTCCTTCTCGGATTGGGGGCCGGGGCGACATTTGCCCTCCTGAGCATTCTCAACCGGAAGCTATCGTTCCGATACGCGAGTCCGGTCGTGGCGTTCTACCAAGACGCCTTCGCCGCGCTCTTCCTCCTGCCGGCGGCCTTCCTTCTGCCTCCTTTTGCCCTTTCGGGCCGGGACATCCTCCTCCTGGCCGCCCTAGGGATTGTTTGCACGGCCGCCGCCCATACGCTTTTCATTGCCGGGATGAGGCATCTTTCGGCTCAGACCGCCAGCATTATCAGCGCCCTGGAGCCGGTTTACGGCATGCTGTTTGCCCGATTATTTTTAGGAGAACGGCCGTCGCTCAGGACGCTGGCCGGAGGAGCGGTCATCCTAACCGCGGTTGCCGCGCTCTCGTTCCTAAATCTCAGGAAGGAGCAACCGCTCGCTCCCCGTCCAGGGCCGTAGCGTTAAAAACGATTTCAAGCCGGGCGCCCCGTCTCATGACCTGGCCGTATTTTTTCTGGAAATCCGAAAATGTAAAGCTGTCGGGGCTGTTTCCGACGGGGATGGTCATATAGGGATCATGGTTCACCCGGAGGTTCTCTATAACGGCGGCAGCCGCATCGGCCGAAGCGTACATAATGACCAGACGGTTGTATGTCTTCCCGTCAGCCGTTTTGTATTGGCCCAGCGCCGCGAACGTTTTTCCTCCCAGCCCGAGAATATCCCCTTCTCCGAACGTGTAGAAGGGCTGAAGGCCGACCGGGCCGCGAATCAAGCGGCCGCTCCCCGGGACAAGACTGTTGGCCGGAAGAAGGGCCAGCGGCGCCCCGGCCGGGGCCTCGGGGAGCCGGTCCAGGGCCGCTTTAGCCAAGGAAATCATCGCCGGCCGGAGGGTTGCACCCGGAACGAAGCTGTTGATTTTAAGATAATAAGGACCTTTAATCGCCACGACCTGGGCGTCCTCGCTGGAATTTCTGGCCGGGATTTCGGGCCAAGGAGTTTCCCGGCCGGCGTTCATCAAGTAGATTCCCAACGCCGCGTCCGGTTCGGTCATCTCGTAAAGCTCGAGGTCAAGCTCCGCCGTTCCGGACGCGTATGTCTGGACGAGGAGCTTTCGGAAGCCGAATTCGAGATAAAGCTCGGCCCCGCCGTCGATATGGTTGAAAAGGTCCTTTTCAATGAACGTCCGGGACTTTCCCGCGGCTTTCCAGCCCGGAGCGAAGCCGTCGGAGGGAAGGGCATCCTGGGCGAAAGAGGCCGCCGCAGGAATCAGGGTAAGCGCCGAGAGCAGGATGCGGACAATCCGGAAACGAATCTTCATATCCCTTATTGTACCGGAATCACGGCCGGATCGAGAACGAAAGCTTTAAAACTCCTCTCTCCTCCGTCGGCAGGAAGCGCGAGACCGGATCCCAGCTCCGCTCCCAGCCTTTGTTGTAGACGAGGTAAATTTCGTTCCCCGGTGAAATCCGCCAGCGGATGCGGGCGCTCCAGCCCAGATTCCGGGAAACGTCGTCGTACTGGATGTAGTTCATCAAGCCAAGGTCGGGCGAAAGGAAGACATCGGCCTTGAGCTGGTAAACGTTCTCGCTGAAATTTCCCTGGGGCATCCGGCCGCGGACGAGGTTGGTGTCAAAGGAGAGATTGACGAATCCGTCGATTTTCACATCCAGGCCGAAATTCAAATCGTCGTAATGCCCGGAATAAAACTGGCCGAACGTATAATTGACCGATCCGGAGACCGGGCGGCGGCTCGACGTCGCCAGGCTGGCCTGGGCGGTGGTGTAGTCGTAAGGACCGGCCGGCAAGATAATCCCGTCGGAGATCTCGAAGTCGAAGGGCAGGATGTCGCGGTTGACCTTGAGGGAGAGGTTGAATCGCTCTCCGCTTTCGGTTTGAAAGCCGAACGGCGCGAGCTCGAGCAGCCGCGTCTCCAGGTTTCCCGCAAGGTCCCAGTAATAATCGGCGCTGATGTCGAAGAAAAACTGCCGGACAAACGAGCCCAGGAATCCCCCGGCCGGCCGCGGTTGGAAGGCCACCCGGGCATAAGCCGTTTGAATGCCTCTCCGCATCATGTAGCCGATCCCGGGATTGAGGGCTTCGCCGTAATAGGCGTACGTCGTTTGGATGTTCCAAAGGTCGTTGGGATAATTGGCCCGGAAGCCGAAGCCGTGATGGCGGCCGTCTTTTTGCTCGTTCCAGTTATAAGCGCCCCAGGCGGCCAGCATGAGGTTCTTGTCGCCGAGAAAATCCGACGCGCTGAAATTGAAATCCGCTCCGATGAGGGAGTTTTTCTCCCCGGCGGGGCTGCCGTTGGTGAAGATCATTCCGACTTTGCTCTGGGCGAAGATATTCTGGGTGATCCGGCCGGCCAGATAATTCCGGCCCGGCTGGTCGTCATAGGCCCCGGTTTGAACGTCGAGAAAGGCCAGGTTGGTGTTGCCGACCTTGCCATAGAGCTTCGTTCCGAAGAGAACCGGGATCTGATTCCCTCCGGACAGTCCGATCCGGCGGCTGAAGAACGGGGTGAAGCTGATGCTCGAGCTGAAACTGAACGTTTCCGACCCTTCGAGAAAGAACATCCGCTTCTCGGGGAAGTTGATCTGGAACCGGGTCAGGTTGATGCGGCGCTCGTCGGCTTCCGTTTCGGCGAAATCCATGTTCACGCTGACGACGCCGACCAGGTTCGGAGTGAAGCTTTTGTAAATGTCCAATCCCCCGTCCAGCCTGAAATCGGCGGGCGTTCCGGGTTGATGGATCTTTTCGACCGCCGCAAGGCCGTACGGCCGGAGAGTGATCCCTTTGCCCTGACGGATGTTCTCGATGCCTTCCAGGGCCGCGGCTTCGCTCGGCTTGTTGAAGTTGCTATCCCGGGAAAAGCCGGCGATGCGGATGGTCTCCAGCTTCCGGGGGATATAGCGCTCGACGTTGAGACCCCAGATGGTGAGCCCGGGCTTGAACGAAATCGACTTGAACGGAATCCGGAATTCGGCGCTCCACCCGTCATCGGTCACCCGGCTCCGGGCGTCCCAGATCCCGTCCCAGTTCAGGCTGGAGTTGCCGTCATAGATCAGGCCTTCGCCCCGGGCGCCGCGGGGATTGACGAAGAAGACATAAGCGGTCCGCTTGTCCTGGAAGGGATCCAGGAGGATCTTGACCTGGTCGTCGGAGGCCGTCGAGGAAGAGCCGTAGTGGCCATAGCCGCCATATCCGCCCGACGCGCCGGTCTGGTCATGGCCCATCGTGTTGGCCGCGATCCGGCCGGGCTCCCCGTCGCGGCAAAGAATTCCGAGATAGAGGTTGGCTTCATCATAAACGATGCGCAGCTCGGTTTTTTCGGTGGGATCTCCCCCAGGGGTCGGGAAGACCATCCGGAATTCGGTAAAGGGCCTCGCTTCGGTCCAAGCGGGATCGTCGAGAAGTCCGTCGATTTTCGGACCGGCGGCGACCCGGACGGCCTTCACGCCCGAGGCCGCCGAAACGAATCCGGCGAGAGCCAGGATCCCGGCCCATAAGAATCCTATCGGTCTGGTCGTGATCTTCATCGTTCTCCAACATCCAGGCGACACAGGCATAATGGAAAGCGAACATCATAACCGCATCGGCCCGATTGCGCAAGAAAGCAGGTCTGGTTGGATCTCCGGGAGAACGCGGGAAAAAACGCGGCTCAGACGGACCGTTTGACAAGGCCGCTTAACCGTGGTTATTCTGAGGACGATGCCCGCGTTCTTTCGAGGCGAGGCGAGCCCTGCGGGGCCTGGAGTCCGCCGTGAAACGAACCGCTGAGACGACAACGGCCTCGGGATTATCCCTGAAAAAACCGGACCGCGTTTCCCCTTCGGCCGGCCCTCTGCGGCCCGGGATCCCGGTCCTCCTCATTCTGGTTATCTTCATTTTGATTTCGGTCGTCCTTGCCGCGGGTTGGAAATCCATCCGGCTCTTCACGAACAAATTCGAGCAGGAAATCAACGAACAGCTGACCGCGATCGCAGAGCTGAAAGTGGCCGAGATCACGCAGTGGCGCAGGGAACGGATTTTGGATGGGGCGTATCTCGAGCGCAACGCCTTGCTTGCCGACCTCGTCCGGCAGGTTCTCCTAAATCCGCCTCCGGCCGAAGCTGTTCGGCGGTTGGAGACCTGGTTCGCCCGATACCTGGCCGGCGGGCAATACGCCCATATCCAGCTCTTGGATCCCGGGGGGAAAAGCGTCCTCGACCTCCCTCGGGACAATCCCCACCCATGCCCGGAGGTTATCCGCCGTCTTCCCGAGGTGATCGGGACGGGACGGGCCGAAATTCTGGATTTCCACCGGAGCGAGGGCGAACAACTAGCCTTTCTGAGCTTGCTGGTCCCGGTCGCAGACGACCGCGCCCCGGAAAGCGTCCTAGCCGTTCTCGTCATGCACATCGATCCCACCGCTTACCTTTATCCTTTCATCGCCCGCTGGCCCGTTCCCAGCGAAACGGCTGAAACGCTGATCATCCGCCGGGAGGGCGACACGATCCTCTATCTCAACGAGCTCCGTTTTCGAAAAGACGCCGCACTCAATCTCCGGATCCCGATCTCCCGGCCGACGATCGCCGGCTTGGCCGCCCAAGGCAGGAAAGGAATCATCAAGGGGAACGATTACCGGGGGGAACGCGTGATCGCGTACGCTCGGGAGGTCCCGGAATCGCCTTGGTTCCTGATCGCCCGGATCGACCAGAAAGAGGCCTTCGCCCCCGTTCGAAGGCGGCTCTGGACCTTGATCATCCTGGCGGCTTCCATTCTCTGCGGCCTCCTGGCAATGATCTATGCTCTCCTGTTGCGGAAGACCGCCCGATTTCTCCGCGAGCGGACGGAAGCCGCCCGAAACTTTCATATGCTGTCGTCGCGCCAGGAAGCCCTGCTGGCCGCCCTGCCGGAGATCATCATGGAAGTCGACCGGAACAAGGTCTACGTCTGGGCCAACCGGCCCGGAATGGATTTCTTCGGCAACGACGTGATCGGCAAGGAGGCGGCGGAATTTTTTGTCGGTGAACAAAGCACCTATCACGCGGTCGAATCGGTGTTCGAAGGCTCCGAGGACCTGGTCTATGTCGAAAGCCGGCAGCGGCGCAAGGACGGCGCTTCCCGGCTCCTGGCGTGGTGGTGCCTGACGTTGAAGGATTTAAACGGCCAGGTAACCGGGGCCTTATCCTCGGCCCGCGACATCACCGAGCAGCGGAAGGCCGAGAAAGCCCGGACGGAAAGCGAGGCTCGATACCGGACTCTCGTGGACAACGCGCCGCTGGCGGTCATGGTCAACCGGGAAAACAAGATCGTCCTGGTCAACGCGGCCTGCCTCCGGCTGTTCGGGGCGTCCGCGCCCGAACGGCTTCTGGGAAAATCCCCTCTCGATTTCTTTCATCCCGATTTCCACCCGGTCATCCAGGAACGGATCTCAGAGCTGAAGGACGGCCGCGTCGTCCCGACAATCGAGGAAAAGATTATCCGCCTGGATGGCGTCCTGGTCGACGTCGAGGTCACCGCCGCCCCGTTCCGGGACGGCGAGGCCGACGCCATCCACGTCGTGATCAACGATATCACCGGGCGCAAGCTTGCGGAAAACAAGATGAAGGCCGCCCTCGATGCTTTGAAATCGAGCGAAGAGAAGTTCCGGAAAGCCTTCACGACCAGTCCCGATTCCATCAATATCAACCGTATGTCCGACGGGATGTACGTCCAGATCAACCGCGGCTTCACCCAGGCCATGGGATATTCCGAAGAAGAAATCATCGGGCACACGTCGCTTGAATTTAATGTCTGGGCCGACCCCGCGGACCGCCGCCGGCTGGTCGAAGGCCTCCGGAAAAACGGCATCGTCGAAAACCTCGAAGCTCGTTTTCGGCGCAAGAACGGCGAGACCGTCGTCGGCCTGATGTCGGCCTCGGTCATCATCATCGAAGGCGTTCCCTACATCCTCAGCATCACCCGCGATATCTCCGAGCGCAAACAGGCCGAGGTCGCCCTCAAGGAAAGCGAAGCCAAATTCCGCAATATCTTCGAAAACATCCAGGATGTTTATTATGAAACGTCCCTCGATGGGACCATCCTCGAAATCAGCCCCTCGATTGCCCTGCTGGGAGGCGGTCAGTATGCCCGGGAGGATCTCCTGGGAAAAACGATTCTGGATTTCTACGCCGATCCCGAAGAGCGGGACGCCTTTCTCGCTCAGCTTCAAAAAGAGGGACGGCTCGCGGACTATGAAGTCACCTTGCGCAACCGCGATAACACCCTGATTCCCTGCTCGTTGACCTGCCGGATCTTTTTCGACGCGGCCGGCCGGCCGGAAAAAATCGTCGGCAGCGTACGCGATATCGGCGAACGGAAAAAGGCCGAGGCCCGGACGGAGGCCGCCCTGGCCGCCCTGCGGGAGAACGAAGCGATTTTCGATCAATTCATGAAGAACAGCCCTGTCTTCATGTTCTTCAAGGACGAGAACATCCGGGCCGTCCGCCTCAGCGCGAATTATGAAAAGATGCTCGGGATGCCGGTCGAAAACGCCCTGGGCAAGACGATGGACGACCTCTTCCCCTCCGAATTCGCCAAGAAGATCGTCGCCGACGACAAGCGGATCCTGGAGGAAGGGCGGCAGATCACCATCGATGAAGACCTCAACGGCCGGTATTACACGACCATCAAGTTTCCGATTCACGTCGAGGGCAAGCCCCGCCACCTGGCCGGATTTACGATCGATATCACCGAGCGCAAGATGGCCGAGCTCAAGACCAAGGAAGCCCTCGAGGCCCTTCGGGTGTCGCTTCGGGAAAAAGAGCTCCTCCTCCAGGAAGTCCACCACCGGGTCAAGAACAACCTCCAGATCATCTCCAGCTTGTTCAGCCTCGAAGCCGAGCACACCGGCGAAGAGACCCGCCGGATTCTCAAGCGGGGCCAGACCCGCATCCGGTCCATCAGCCTCGTCCACGAAAAGCTGTACCGGGCCGCCGACCTGTCCCGGATCGACCTGCCCGGATACATTAAAAGCCTGGCCACGCACCTGTTCCATGTGTACCTGGTCGACGCCGGTAAAATCCGCCTGGAAACGGATTTCGAGGAAGTTTCGCTGGACATCAACTCGGCCATCCCCTGCGGCCTGATCCTCAACGAGCTGATCTCCAATGCCCTGAAGCACGCTTTTCCGGAAAGCCGGACAGGGGTCATCCGGATTCGTCTGGCCCGGGTCGCCGGCGGCTCCGTTGAGCTCGAAGTATCGGACGACGGAGTCGGGATTCCGGAATCTCTCGATGTCCGGAATCCCGAGGGATTCGGGTTTCAGATCATCAACCTTCTCGTCGGCCAGCTCGAGGCCCGCCTCTCCCTGGACCGGCGGGATGGGACGACATTCACCCTTCGGTTTAAAGAGCTAAAATACAAACCCCGGATTTAAGCCGGACGGCTCAGACCTTGATGTGGTTGAGCTTTTCCGCGGCGACCACGCCGAGGCCGAGCCTTTCGGCATAGCGCAGGTACTCGGTGTTCCTCGGATTCTCGTTGACCGGAACACCCATTTCCTTGCGCTTGGCCACCAGAAGGTTGTGGCAGACCATGTCCAGGGCAAAGGGATCTGTGGCCAGGTAGATCTTGTTGTCGATATAGGCGAACTTGGCGTTCGGGCCGGGCCCTTGGTCGTATTGGCAGCGGAGGCCGTCGGTCACGTTGAGAACCATCTTGTCCCGGATGTCCGGGAAGGCCAGGGGCTCGACGCAAACATCAAGAAACAGCGGCTGGTGGAGCCTGTTGGTGTTGCAGATCGCCCCGTAGCCGATGTTCTTGGTGGCCATCGAGATCGCGGTCCCCGTATTCTTGAAGACCGGGAGGTTGATGAACTTGGTCAGTTTCTTGGTGAGGAGCTTGCCGAAATAGGAGTGCTTGCCGTTGAAGACATGCTGGTTGAGGTAGGCCAGGTCCTTTGGGCCTTCGACATCGGCCCAATAGAATTTCTCCTGGTCGAAATTCGGCACGCTGACGTGAGTCCCGTCGGCTTTCAGCCACTTGCTGTTGTCGGCCTCTTTTTTGGCCATCGCCGCTTCGGCCGCGGCTTCGTCCATCGTCTGCATTCCCTCGATCGAATAGCGGGGAAACCGCTCGGCCGTGAATCCGGCGTCGGTCAGCATATAGTCGAACCGGTCCCAAATGACGATGTTCTTTCCGGGAATCCCGCCCGCCTCGAGCCATGCGCCGACGGCGTCGACCAGCTCCAACCGGGTGCTGATCAGGCCGGGCCCAACGGGATTGACCTTGAGGCCGACGATGTCATCCTTCGAAAAGAAGAGCCCGAAACTCTCCTGCGGGCTTTTTCCCGTCAGGGAGGCGATTCCCTTCTCGAACATGGCCCGGACGACCTCCCCGTTGACTTTTCCTTCCGGCATGGCCGCCGGATCATGGACTTCGACGACCCGGCCGGGGCACAAACCCGGCAGAGATGTTTTCGTCCGGGGGATCTTCAGGGCGTCCTCGATGTTCGTCTGCGGCCGCGGCGGAGGCGTTTGCGCCGCCGGAGCGGTTTGGTTCGATTCATGGGCGAAAAGGAATCGATCCCCGACGCCGGTCGCGGTAACAGCGGCCAGGGCGGCCGCCGCGGCGGCGC
>Ga0105099_10002418_pt1 | contig 11125 bp, 3 predicted proteins | sample PPLLak3cmMay2015_2_FD_79138 | JGI IMG/M metagenome (GOLD analysis project Ga0105099, IMG submission 79138) | Freshwater sediment microbial communities from Prairie Pothole Lake near Jamestown, North Dakota, USA - PPLs Lake P8 Core (1) Depth... | ecosystem: Environmental > Aquatic > Freshwater >...
CTCATGGGATTTGCGCCAATTTCCGTTTTCCTTTTCCCAATACCTTTGTCGCCGAGATGTTCCGCGCCTTTATGCCGGATTTGACCGCATCCGCGCCTTTTGAACCCAAGACTTTGACCTGGCAGCTCATGCAAATGCTGCCCGCCCTGGCTGATAAACCCGGTTTCGAAGCCCTGCAAAGTTATTTATCCGAGCAAGGCGATGACCTCAAACGCTTGCAACTGGCCGGTCGTATCGCCGACACTTTTGACCAGTATTTGATTTTCAGGCCCGAGATGATTTTGGCTTGGGAACAGGGTAAGGAAGATCATTGGCAGGCCCGGTTGTGGCGCGACCTGGTCCAGGGCCGGCAGGACCGCCATCGCGCGGCCCTGGCTCGGATATTCTTGGAAAAACTCAAAGTCGCGCAAGACCGGGGAACTGTCGCGCTGCCCGAGCGCATCACGGTTTTCGGGATCTCGGCCTTGCCTAAGTTTCATTTGCATATGCTTCAAGCTTTGGCTCAATCCACTCAGGTCAACCTGTACCTTATGAATCCTTGCCGGGAATACTGGGGCGATATTCTTTCCACGCGTGAAATCAAGCGAAAAATGTCCCGGATCAAGCAAGCCAAGCCCGAGTCCGGGGAATTGCATTTTGAAAAAGGCAACAGTCTGCTGAATTCCATGGGTCCATTAGGCCGGGATTTTTTTGAATTGCTCCATGAATTTGATTATGAGGAATGGTCTCAATTCGAAGAACCGGAACAAAGAAACTTGTTGACCGGTTTACAAGCCGATATTTTAAATTTGCGCGAACATTCCGTCCCCCCCGGCGCCAAAAATAAATTGACCGCGGATGATGGCTCCGTCCAGATCCATTCCTGCCACAGCCCCATGCGGGAGATGGAAGTGTTGCGCGATCATCTGCTGCATTTTTTCGAGTCCGTGCCCGGGCTCACACCCCGGGAAATCCTGGTCATGGCGCCGGATATTACGGTTTATTCACCCTATATCCAGGCGGTTTTCGATCTCCCCAAAGAAGACCCGCGTTGGATGCCATTCAGTATCGCGGATCAGAGCCAGCGCATGGAGGGCCGCATTATTGAGCCGTTTTTGGCTATTCTCAATCTTTGCCGCAGTCGCTTTGGCGTAACCCAGGTCTTGGCTCTGCTGGAATCGGTTGCCGTCCGCAAGCAGTTCGCGTTGAGCGACATGGGCTTGACGCTGATCCGGCGCTGGATCGGAGAAACCCGCATCCGCTGGGGTGTCAACGCCGGCGAGCGGGCGCGCCTGGGGCTGCCCGAATTTGAGGAAAACAGTTGGCAAGTCGGGCTGGACCGTTTGTTGCTGGGTTATGCCTTGCCGGGCAATGAACAGGAATTATTCGCCGATATTCTGCCTTATGACCGGATTGAAGGCGAAGAAGCCGAAGTGCTCGGGGCGTTCAGCGGGTTCATGCAATGTTTGTTCGAACAGGTTAAAGGGCTGGAGCAGGCCCGAAATCTGGAGCTCTGGGCCCAAACGCTCAATGGCGTTCTCGATACGTTTTTCAGTCCGGATGAAAACCAGGCCCAGGAGATGCAAACCATCCGCAAGGCTTTGTATGAGTTGGCGGAAATGGCCCAACCGGAAAAGCCGGTCTTTGATGCCGAAATCGATCTTAAAGCAGTCAAATGGCATCTGGAGCAGATTTTCAGCACGGAAAGTTTCGGCCGCGGTTTTATCACCGGCGGGGTTACCTTTTGCACCATGCTGCCCATGCGCAGTATTCCCTTCAAGGTGATTGCGCTGCTGGGCATGAGTCATGACGCTTATCCCCGGCAAACCAAACCTCTGAGTTTCGATTTGATCGGCCAATTTCCGCGTCCGGGCGATCGTTCGCGGCGTAATGACGACCGTTATCTGTTCCTGGAATCCATGCTGTCGGCCCGCGAAATCTTATATATCAGTTATGTGGGCCGGAACATCCAGGACAATTCCGCGCTGCCGGCTTCGGTATTGGTTCATGAATTACTGGATTATGTGGAAGCCGGCTTTGATCCGCCGGACCGATCGATCCGAGAGCATTTGATTCGGCAGCACCGTTTGCAGGCATTCCATAACGAATATTTCCAACCCGAGACCAATCTCTTTAGTTATTCCTTGGAAAACCTTGAAATCGCCCGAGCCGGGCAGGGAGAACGGAAAGAAGTGCCGCCTTTTTTGAGCCGCGGCTTGACCGAGCCGGAAGCGGAGTTTAGGCTCCTGGACCTGGAGGATCTTGTTAAATTTTTCAGCCATCCGACGCGCTTTCTTTTGAACCGCAGACTGGGTCTTTTTCTGGATGATGAAACCGAACTTTTTGAAGAAGAAGAGGCTTTTGAACTCAAGGGTTTGGAGAAATACCAGTTAGCCCGGGATCTGCTTAACCGGCGCCTGGCAGGGCGCGATATGCGGGAAGCATTGGGCCTGGCCAAAGCAGGCGGGCGATTGCCGCCGGGCGTATTGGGCGAATGCCTCTATGATGATCTGCAAAACGGGATTGAACGGTTTGCGCGGCATATCGAACCTTTTCAAAAAGGTCCGGCTTTGGAACCGTTGCCAATCGAGCTTATGCTTGGAGATTTCAAAGTGCAGGGCCGAATCCAGGGAATTTATAATCAGGGTTTATTGCGTTACCGTTATGCCGTTATCAAGATTTCTGATTTTTTGAAAGCTTGGCTCGAACATCTGGTTCTCAATGCATGCAAAACAGGCGCTTATCCCGTTCAAACATATTTATTCGGGCTTGAGAAAAAAGACCGGGAAACGATAAGCATCGGCTATCGGTTTGCTCCGGTAGAACAAAGCCGGGAAATCTTGACCGGAATTTTGGAAAAATATCGGCAAGGTCTGCGCAAACCTTTGCTTTTTTTTCCGCAGACTTCTTTTGAATACGGCCAATCCGTTTTAGAAAAGGGGTTTGACCGGGAAGAAGCTCTTTCCCGGGCCCGTAATATCTGGGAAGAAGACGATTATCGATCCGGCGAGCGTCAGGACCCGTATTACGCGCGTTGCTTCGGGGAGACAGACCCGCTGGACCGGGAATTCGAGGACCTGGCCGTGGAAGTCTTCGGCCCGCTTCTGGAGCATAGGAAAAAAGTGGTTCTTTAACAGTGGAAGGATAGGAGAATATTCACCACAGAGGCACAGAGGTCACAGAGAGATTTATTTTTTCCCTGCCGGTGAGAGGCCGGCAGGGAAAAAGCAGCTCTATAACTTCTTGCAGACTTTAAACGCTTAGAATGAGTATCGGTTGTCTCACAGAGCAGATTGATTTTGCTTTTTTTCCCTCTCAGAGAAAAAGCAAAAAATAAAACAATCTCTGTGCCCTCTGTGCCTCTGTGGTGAAAAATTCATGAAAGAGACCATGCAAACATTTGACCTCTTGAATCACGCGCTGAACGGCACGACCTTGATCGAGGCCAATGCCGGGACCGGTAAGACTTATACCATTACCGGTCTTTTCCTGCGTCTGATTCTGGAGCAGCGCCTGGCTGTGGACCAGATTTTGGTGGTCACTTTTACCGAAGCGGCTACCGCGGAATTAAAAGACCGCATCCGCCAAAAATTGCACGACGCCCTGGAGGCGCTCAATACGGGTCAACACCCGGATCCGTTTCTGAATGATCTGATCGCCAAGATTATTAAACCGGACCAAGCGAAGACCCGTTTAAAAGAAGCGTTATACGATTTTGACCGGGCCGCCATTTTCACGATCCACGGTTTCTGCAGAAGAATCCTGCACGAGCAGGCCTTTGAGAGCGGGATGCTCTTCGACACGGAATTACTCATAGACCAGGAAGATCTAAAGCGGGAAATCCTGGCTGATTTTTGGCGGCGCCGGTTTTACAATGCTTCGGCACTCTTTATCAATTATGTCATCCAAACCCGGATTAATCCGGACACACTCTCCGATCTGACCCATGATCGATATATCCAGGACTATTTAAAGGTTATTCCTCAAGCGATCGATGCAGACACGGTCCCACAGGAAAAAGCTTTTTCAAAGGCCCTGGTACAAGTCAAACAAGAATGGCTGAAATTCGGAACGGAAATTGAAAGTTTACTTTTAAATTCGGATAGCCTCAATAAGAATCAATATAAACCGGCGGCCATCCCTTTATGGATCCGAAATCTGGACGCTTTTCTAAGTCTGGACCGCCCGCATCCTTTTCTGTTCAAAGAGTTCAAGAAATTCACCCGTACCAGTTTGAATCAAGCGGCCAAAAAGGGCACGGTCGCGCCGGCCCATAATTTTTTTAATATTTGCGAGGTTCTACTGGAAAAACAGGAGGAACTGCTTAAGGTTTTTGCGGAACGGATGCTGGGATTGAAACTGGAATTACTTCGGGATTTGCGCATTGAATTGGCCAAACGCAAACAGGAAAAAAATCTCCAGTCTTTTGACGATCTGCTGCGCAAGGTTCAAAAAGTCATGCAAGGAGCAAACGCCGGCCTGCTGATCCGGGCTTTACGGAGCAAATTCAAAGCAGCCCTGATCGATGAATTTCAGGACACGGATCCGGTGCAATACGATATTTTTAAACGGATTTTTCATGGACCCAACAGCACTCTTTTTCTCATCGGAGACCCCAAACAGGCGATCTATGGATTCAGGGGCGCGGACCTTTTCACCTATCTGGCCGCGGTGGAGCAGATTCCGGAACGTTATACCTTGCAGGAGAATTGGCGTTCGCAACCCGGCTTGATCCGGGCGGTCAATACCCTTTTCAGCGCCAGGGAGCATCCCTTTGTGTACGAACAAATCGGATTTCAGCCTTCTTTTCCGGCCTCTGGGCAGCAAAAGCGGGAACAGGCGGATCCAACGGGACGACCGGCGGCTTTGCAAATTTGGTTCATGAAAAGCGATGAATGGGCATACCAGGGCAAACCGATCCCCAAAGGCCGGGCCAGAAAACAGATCACCCGCAGTGTGGCGGCCCAGATCGCCCGTATGCTGAACCAAGCTGAGAAGCAAGAACAATCGACCGATCAAAAGCCTCTAGGCGCCGAAGATATCGCGGTTTTGGTCCGGCGTAACAGTGAAGCCCGGCAAATGCAGGAAGCCCTTAATGCCTTGCGGGTGCCCAGTGTGCTTTACAGCAGCGGTAATCTGTTTGAGAGTTGGGAAGCTCTGGAGATGGAGCGGATCCTGAACGGAGTGGCGGCGTCGGGCGATTCGCGCGCGCTCAAAGCCGCTTTGGTCACGGATCTGATCGGTTTGAGCGCCGAAGAACTTGAAACCCTGTTGTCGGATGAAACTCTTTGGGAAAACCGGGTGATCCCATTCAAGAAATACCACGCACTTTGGGAAGAACAGGGCTTTGTACGCATGTTTTTCGCCTTGGCCTCTGAAAACAAGGTATTGGACCGCCTGATAGCTTATCCTAACGGCGAACGCCGCGTGACCAATTTGCTGCATCTGGTTGAAGTGTTGCAGCAAACCCTGGTTTCGCAAAAAATGAACATGACCGGTCTGCTGAAATGGCTGGCCGAACAGCGCGCTCAAAAAGGAATAGGAATCGCCGAGCAGCCGTTACGCCTGGAACGCGACGACCGCAGTGTCAGGCTGGTCACCATTCATAAAAGCAAAGGTCTGGAATATCCGATTGTTTTCTGCCCGTTCTTGTGGGACGGCTCCAAACTGAAAAACCGGGCCGAACCTCTTATCTTTCATGACCCGCATAATAATGAAATGGTCCTGGATTTAGGCTCGGAAGATCTGGAAGAACATCACGGTTTGGCCGAGGTTGAAGCCCTGGCTGAAAATATGCGGCTGCTTTATGTGGCTTTGACCCGGGCCCGGGATCAATGTTTTCTGGTCTGGGGCAAGCTAAAGGACGCCGAAACCTCGGCTCCGGCTTATCTGTTGCACGGTCCCCGGGTCTATGCGCACGAAGACCTGTTCACCCAACTGGGGGATACGTTCCGTAAGTTGGATGACACGGCTTTGTATCGCAGGTTGGAAAAACTCGCGGAGCAAGGCTCCGGCGATTTGGCAATAGCGGACTTGCCCGCGCAGAAAAGCCCGGATTATCCTTTTGCCCAACCGGACCGGAGCGAATTGAATGCGCGGATGTTTGGCGCTGAAATCGAAAAGCAATGGCGCATCACCAGCTTTTCAGGCCTGAGTGCTCATCATTTGGAAACGATCGAAAGACCGGATCATGATGCCCTGGACTCGGTCGGTACGGATGAACAAACAGGCAGCCCTCTGGAAACGACCGGCGCGCAACCCCGGGGGATTTTTGCTTTTCCCAAAGGTACTCGATCCGGGGAGTGCATCCATAAGATTTTTGAGAACTTGGATTTTGACGGCACGGATCAACGCCCGAACAATAGACTGATACCTGAAACACTCCAGGCTTATGGGTTCGGTCTTGATTGGGAACCCATGATTCAAACCATATGCCGTAATGTTTTAAATTTCCCATTGGCCGGATTGGACGGCGAGCTGCGGCTGAATTCGATCGCAAAGACCAAACGTCGCCATGAACTGGAATTTTATTTTCCATTGCAGTTTACAGAACCGGAATCAATGGCAGAGTTGTTCAGCCGGCATATCAATCTGTCTCCGGCAGCGCATATACCGGAACAGATGGGTCGCTTGAATTTCGCGCCGGTCAAAGGCTATCTCAAAGGTTTTATGGATCTGGTTTTTGAACGCCGGGGTCGGTTCTATCTGGCGGATTGGAAATCCAACCACCTTGGCGACCGGGTGGAGGATTATAATCAAGAATCCATTTTAGAAGCCATGAGCGAGCATTTTTATTTCCTGCAATATCATCTTTATACAATGGCTCTGCATCAGTATTTAAAGCTGCGTTTGTTCCAATATGATTACGAGAAACATTTCGGAGGGGTTTATTATTTGTTCGTGCGCGGCATGGACCCGGATAAGGGCGGAGAATATGGTGTGTTTTATGACCGGCCCAAACGGGAACTGATTGAGGAATTATGTAAGAAGTTGATTGAAGAAGGATGATTCACCACAGAGGCACAGAGGTCATAGAGGTTGAGATTTTTTGTCCTTTTCTTTGAGAGGAAGAAAAGGACAAATAAACCTAGTTTCTAAGAATTTCAGTGCGTATAATAGCGAGTTGTAAACAACATTATAAACAATAATGTGACTTTGATTCTGAGATTCTTTCTCCTTGCCGTCCTCTCAACACAACAGTTTTAATATTCGCAAAACTGTTTCGGCAAGGAGAAAATAAATTATCTCTGTGAACTCTGTTCCTCTGTGGTGAAAATTAAAATATGCTTGAAGATCTGATCAAACAACTTAACGAACAAGGTCTGCTGCGGCCGATCGACCTCCATTTCGCGCGCCTGATGCAGCGCTTGTCGGGTCAAGCGGACCCGCGGATCTCCGTGGCCGCGGCTTTGGTCAGCAAAGAACGCCGCGAAGGGCACATCTGTCTGGATTTATCAAAATGGGACGGTCGTACTTTTTCAGCGGAAAAAGATCAGGATGTTTCAATTACCTTACCTGGATTAGTTGAATGGACGTCGGTTTTGCGAGCTTCTTCGGTTGTAGGCGAACCGGGCCAATACAAGCCGCTGATCCTGGATCGAGAAAATAGACTCTATTTATACCGTTATTGGGAATACCAGGCTCGGTTATCCGAATCCATCCACAAACGCCTCCTAGAAACGGAACCAACAATGGATCCGGAATTTCTGAAATCGGCGCTCTCTCGTTACTTTACCGAGGATGATAAAAAGGAAATCAACCGGCAAAAAATCGCCGCTTTTACTTGTCTCAGGAAAAGATTCAGTATCATCTCCGGCGGACCGGGCACAGGCAAGACTTTTACCGTAGCCAAAATTCTGGCTTTATTGATCGAACAGTCTGCGGAGCGGGTTTTGCGCATCGCTCTGGCCGCGCCGACCGGTAAAGGCGCGGCCCGGTTGCAAGAGACCATCAAAAAAATTAAAACCGACTTACCTTGCCCGGAATCCGTCAAACAACTTGTTCCCGATGAAGCCAAAACCATTCACCGGTTATTGAAAACGATTCCGGGTTCGCCTTATTTTCGTTTTAATCGGGAGAATCCTTTGCCGCTCGATATCCTGGTCCTGGATGAAGCTTCCATGGTGGATTTGGCTTTGATGTCCAAACTCGTTCAAGCTTTGCCGCCGACTGCCCGTTTGATCGTTCTGGGCGACAAAGATCAATTGGCTTCAGTGGAAGCGGGCGCGGTGTTCGGCGATATGTGCGATACCGGCGCGAGTCATAACTATTCCAAGGCACATTGTCTGGATCTGGAAGCAGTAACCGGCTATAAGCTTCAGGAGGGTCAGGAGAGTGCGGCTTTACCGGGTTTGCAGGATTGCCTGACCCAATTGCGGAGAAGCTACCGTTTCAGTCAAGAAAGCAAGATTGCCGCGCTGAGCCGGGCAGTGAATGAGGGCAACGCCGATCTAGTTATGACGATCTTAAAGAATAGCAAAAAAGAAGACGAGGTTTGCTGGCGTCCCCTTCCCAGGCCGGAAGATCTGGCTCACACCTTGAAGACTCACATTTTAGACCGTTTTCAAGAATGTTTCCAAGCCACGGAACCTCGGGAGTTTTTTAAGCGCTTTGAAAAATTCCGGATTCTATGCGGCTTGCGCCAAGGGCCCTATGGGGTCACGGCTATGAACCAAACCATTGAAACCTTGCTCAACCGCTCAGGCCCGGCTCGGCCAGGAGAAAAGTGGTACCAAGGCCGGCCGGTCCTGGTCACGCGCAATGACTATCATCTCAATCTTTTTAATGGCGATAGCGGGGTAGTTTGGCCGGATCCGAAAGCGGGTCAAGAACTCAGGGTCTATTTTCCGGGTGCGGAAGGCGAACTACAAAGGTTTCATCCGTTGCGCATACCGGAACATGAAACCCTTTATGCCATGACGGTTCATAAAAGCCAGGGATCGGAATTCGATGAACTGCTTTTGATTCTGCCGGATCGGGATGCGCCGGTTTTGACCCGCGAATTGATTTACACCGCCATCACCCGCGCCAGGCATAAAGTTACGATCTGGGGTCCGGAAGAAGTTCTGCGGCTGGCCATCAGCCGGCGCACGGAACGGACATCCGGGTTGCGAGACGAGCTTTGGAAATAAGTCGATATCTATTAACCACAGACAGCTGCGGATGACCACGGAGTTATTGTCAAGCGGTTCGATTTATTTTGGAATGCGGCGACACGTCGCCGCTTTTTAAAGCGCGGACGCGTCCGCGCATTCCACTCCAACGGGAGTTGTCTACGATACCCATAAACAAGACCCCGGAACTGAAGGTATTTATCTCTAACCGAGAATCGACTTGCGACGAGTGTCATGAGAACCTCGGAACCAAAGCCTGGATCGTGCTTGAGAAAGATGGTCGCGCTTTCTGTCTTTGCTGCGCCGATCTCGACCACCTCGTTTTTCTGCCCACAGGAGATGCCGCTCTCACCCGTCGCGCGCGCAAGCACTCAACTCTGTCCGCTGTCGTCCTCAAGTGGAGCCGCAACCGGAAACAATACGAGCGCCAGGGGCTCTTGGTAGAGGAAGCGGCGCTCGCCGGAGCCGAAGTCGAGTGCCTGGCGGATGCCGACGCACGATCCCGGCGTCGCAATCGCGAGGCTGAGCGACGCATCGAGCTCGACCGTGAATACATAGCTATTTTTGCGCGTTACGTCAGGGAGCTGTTTCCAGGAGCACCGCCCGAGAGAGAATATACGATCGCTGAACATGCCTGTCTCAAATACAGCGGCAGGGTCGGCCGGTCTGCGGCGGCAAAGGCGCTTGATCCCCATGCCGTTCGTCTTGCGGTAAGCGCCCATATACGGCATAGCGAAACAAACTACGATGAACTTTTGGCCTCCGGCCAGGACCGCAAAGAGGCCCGCTATGAGGTCGACATGCCGGTACGTGAGATTCTCTGCAAATGGGAAGGTTCATAGATCGCATCGCGCGATTCCGGAGTAAACTTCTGACTAAATATTAAAGGGTGAATATGGCAGAGGTTCGATACCGCCAAAAGAGAAAACCTATACGAACACGACGTGAAATTGCACCCGAAGTCCTTGCCAATAGAGCCAACATGAGCACCCGAGCTGGCTTTGCCAAAGCGACTCAGCCGTTTACGCCGGTGAACTTCGACGTACCGCCTGGTACCTGCGATTGCCACACGCATATCTTGGCGACCCTGACCAATTCCCGTTTTTTCCGGGACGCGTCTATACGCCCGAGATGACACTGCCCGAAAAGTTGGCGGCGCTCCACAAGGCGCTTCATAGACCCGTCCATCGGGTGCCGGAGTTTCCAGACAGCTTCTGAACGCGTGAAGTGCCGTAACTATCACGTTCAGATTTTTGCGAAACCGCCGATTTGAGATTGAAAAACACCGATTTTTAGGTTAGTATACACTCAATTGCCATAAAATTGCTTGTGGGATGAGGGACCAACCCTTTTCGTAACGAGTTCAAAATGAATACGGATTAACCATCCGACAAAGGTCGTGAATGATGGGTCATTTAAAAAAAATATTGAATCCGCGGGCGGTGGCGCTGATCGGCGCGACCGAAAAAATGGGGACGATCCCCAATGACATTCTGCATAATCTGACAACTTCATATAAGGGCAAGATTTTTCCGGTTAATCCTCATAGATCGTCGGTGCAAGGGTTAAAATGTTATCCTACCATAGATGCACTGCCTGAATCCGTTGATCTGGCCGTGATCGCCGTCAAGGCGGTCCTGGTGCCGGATATCATCAAACAATGCGGGGAAACCGGCACGGAAGGCGCCTTGATTATTTCCGCCGGTTTCAGCGAGACCGGAGAAGCCGGCCGGCAGTTGGAAAACCGCATCCTTGAAATCAGCCGTCAATTCGGCATGCGCATCATCGGTCCGGGGTCTATCGGTATTATTCGGCCCGATATCGGACTCAATACAAGCTTCTTAAAGGTAAACCCGGAACCGGGCAATATCGCGTTTATTCAACAGCGCGGGGAACTGGGCGACGCGACCCTGAAGTGGAGCGTCGAAGCCGGCATCGGCTTCAGTACCTTTGCCTCCCTGGGTTCCATGATCGACGTCGACTTCGGCGATATGATCGACTTTTTGGGGGATGACGACCATACGCGCAGCATC
>Ga0105099_10002420_pt1 | contig 11123 bp, 9 predicted proteins | sample PPLLak3cmMay2015_2_FD_79138 | JGI IMG/M metagenome (GOLD analysis project Ga0105099, IMG submission 79138) | Freshwater sediment microbial communities from Prairie Pothole Lake near Jamestown, North Dakota, USA - PPLs Lake P8 Core (1) Depth... | ecosystem: Environmental > Aquatic > Freshwater >...
TATGGCTCATTCCGATAACAATGGACTGGTTCTTCCCCCTAACCTTGCTCCGATTCAGGTTGTGATAATTCCTATTTATAAGGGCGATGACACCATTCATAGGATGAAAAATGCCGCTCTTCAACTCAAAGAAAAACTTGAAGCAAAGGGTATTTCGGTGAAGTTTGATGACCGTGACAACCAGAAACCAGGATGGAAATTTGCCGACTACGAACTTAAGGGGGTTCCTGTAAGGATTGCGATCGGACCACGGGATCTCGAAAATGGCACAATTGAAATTGCGCGAAGGGATACACTTACCAAAGAAACTATTCCAATGGCCACGGCCGAGACATACATTGCCTCATTATTAGATGATATTCAGGCAAATATCTATAAAAAAGCACTCCTGTTCAGAGAAGAAAACACTCACTATGTCGACACATGGGATGAATTCGTTGATGTTATCGAAAACAAAGGGGGATTCGTTATGGCACATTTTGATGGAACCCCGGAAACCGAGGAACAGATCAAGGAGCTTACAAAAGCGACTGTGAGGTGCATTCCCCTCGACTCACCTGATGAAAAGGGTAAATGTATCCTTTCGGGGAAACCATCGTACAGAAGGGTCCTTTTCGCAAGGGCTTATTAACCTTTTGATTTTGAAAGCAAAGTCCAATTATAATTTCACTACTTTATACCAGGATTTAAAAAGATCAGCATTATGCCACTAACTGAAGAACTAGCCGGGAAGAAGAAGAATATCGTAACAACGCTTACTGAAAAATCGCTTCTCAAACAGAAGGTATATGATAATACCCTTCAATCCTTTAACACTATTAAAGATATTCTTAAGACATTGTCAGTTGATCTCAACAAGGATGTGGCGGCTCTGGATCAAAGAATCAAACTGATATTTGACGACCGCAGCCCCTTTGATGCTCAGCTTAAAGTAGCTGGTGATCTGATTCTCTTCACCATGCACTCAAACATATTCCAGTTCGACCGGGAACATCCAACATGGAAATCACCATACATACAGAAAAACAAGCTGAACTCATATTTTGGCGTGATAAATATCTACAACTTCCTTGCAGATTCTTTCAGGTATTCCAGGATGGATGATCTGGGATACCTTATAGCACGCATTTTCATTAATCACGAAAATCAGTACTTCGTGGAAGGAAAAAGACAAATGGCTCTGCTATTCACAAATTTCGGGAACGATCCTATAACAAAAGAGGCACTTCAACGTATTATATGTACAAGTATTCAGTATAGTCTTGACTTCGATCTTCTGGTTCCGCCATATGATACAGTAAAAATTGCTACTGTCGGACAAGCAGAAACAAAGATACAACATGCAAGACTTGCAACTGGTAAAAGGCTTGGATTTCAATTCAATTCTGATGATATATTAAATGAGAGTTAACCCGGTATGATGCCAGATAATAGGAGGATAAAAAGCTTGATGGTTCTGCTGCTGATTTCACCGCTGAACTTCTTTACGCCTGGCCCTCTGACATCAGCACAACAATCCGGAACAAATAGCATCCGGCCTTCAAAACAAGCCACACTTTCAGAATTCACGGTAAAACCCATTGAAAGTAGATTTGGCAAACTGGTTCAGGATCTGATGGTTACAAATATATCACAGAGCATCAAACCTGCAACAGAAATTAAAGACCCTATCGGTTTTTTCCAGTATAACGGGCTTACAATAACAAATATCAGGATTGTAAGTCTGGATCCGTTCGGAACCTCGGTCGACAAGCCTGAGGCTGAACCGGATAGTAAAACTGCAAATTTGTTGAATCGGGCACATGTTGAAACCAAAGAAAGAATTATCAGAAAATACCTCCTCTTTAATGAGGGCGATAAGATTTCAGGTTTCAGGTTGGGTGAAACCGAGAGGATTCTTCGCCAGCTTTCATTTATTGGTGATGCCAGTATCTCGGTTAATCAGGTTTCAGAAGCAGAGGCAGAAGTAGTCGTTGTTACTCAGGATGTATTCTCAGTTGGCGCTGGAATAAGCCTCACAAATTCAGATAAGGGTATTCTGTCATTGTTCGAAAAGAATATTTCCGGATTTGGCCACGAATTCACAATTAATCTCCCTTACGATTTCCGGGCAGATAACAAGATAGGATTCGGCATCGAGTATCGCGTAAACAACATTGAAGGGTCTTTTGCCGATCTAAGAGTTTTTGCCATTACAAAGAATTTATTCAGATCGTATGGCATGACTTTGGGCAGAAGCTTCATCAGTGCTGAAACTAAATATGCCGGTTCTCTCAGATTGCAGGAAACACTATTGTTCGACGACCTCAATGTCCTTGAAAAACCTGAACCTGTTGAGTATACTTTTCAGGATTACTGGATAGCACGATCATTTATGCTCAACAGAACAAACCTTTCACGATTCATTCTTGGCTTAAGATATACCAATAATAATATATATAACAGGCCTGAAATTCAACCTGACTCGTTTCATGCCCTTCAGCAGTATAAATTATATCTGGCCTCAATCTCATTTTCAAGACAGAAATTCGTTAAAACAAATCTGATATATAATTTTGGAAGACCGGAAGATATTCCATATGGAATGCTTGCTGTTCTAACCGCAGGTAGGGAATTTAATGAATTTACCCAGAGAAGTTATATAGGAACCGCTATTTCCTGGGGTAATGCCCCAACTCGATTCGGATACTTTAATATCGCCGTTTCCGCAGACGCATTCATAAATAGTCAGGATCAGACAGAGAGGGGAATTCTGGACATTTCGTTTGACTACTTTACCGGATTGATTTCGGCCGGCGAATGGAAATTCAGAGGATTTGTCAAATCCAGATATACCAAAGGCTTTGACCGGTTTTCTGATGAGTATCTGACTTTAGGAAGGGATGAGTTGATTACAGGGTTCAGGAATGACTCAATTCGCGGACAGAGAAGGATTGCAACAAGTCTTGAGTTTGATGTATTCTACCCTTCAGATTACTACGGATTTAAACTCGTTTTCTTCACCTTTGCAGACTTTGCCTTCCTTGGTTCCCCCGCGGTCACTGGTATCGGGTCAACTCCGGTTACAGGAATTGGCGGCGGAATCAGGATCAGGAATGATAACCTGATTATTAATACCTTTCAGATAAGGCTTGGTTACTATCCGAATCTACCTCAATACTCAAATGCCGACTATTTTGATGTTTCGGGTGTCCCCCTTCTTAATCCACGTAATTTTGACGCAAAACCCCCGTCTTTGATTGTTTATCGCTGATTAATTGCTTTTCAGACTTACTCTTGTATTTTTGTAGAATATCCCTTGATGAAATGGTTGAAAGGTTCAATAAGTTTCTGATTGAAAACAATCTCTTCAATGCTGACGATAAAATTCTGTTGGCGGTCAGCGGAGGAATTGACTCAATGGTTATGACCCACCTTTTTATGAGACTGGGTTTTGATTTCAGGATAGCACATTGCAATTTTGCTCTCCGGGGTGAAGAATCAGATGGAGATGAAGAATTTGTTAAAGACTTTGCCAGGAGACATAATATTCCATTTTATTCTATCCGCTTTGACACAAAAAGTCTTGCCACATCGAAGGGCCTCTCAATACAAATGACAGCCAGAGAGTTGCGCTACAAGTGGTTTGAAAACCTGAGAACTGAGCATGGCTTATCATATGTTGCATTGGCTCACAATCTTAATGATAATATAGAGACCTTCCTGATAAATCTTATCAGAGGGACCGGAATTGCAGGGCTATCCGGCATAAAACCGAAAAATGAATGTCTGATAAGACCGCTGCTATTTGCCCCCAGAAGCGAAATCAAAGAATACAGCGAAAAATATGAGGTTGCTTACAGGGAAGACAGCTCAAATTCAGATATCAAATACACCCGGAATAAAATAAGGCATCTTATCATGCCAGTACTAAAAGAAATAAATCCATCATTCGAAAATACCATAGAAGAAACAATAGGACGTGTAACTGATATCAACGAGATTTACTCAGGTCAGATTGAAAAAATAAAAAAGACAGTTATCAGGGAAAACATAGGTTCCTTATTTGTAAAAATTTCGGAATTGACTTCATTAACCCCTCTTAATACAATACTCTTCGAACTATTCAGAAACTATGGAATTGCCAGGCCCATGATTCCGGAACTTGTTAAACTCACCACCAGTCGTAACGGGAGTCAGTTAATTACGCCCAGTCACCGCTTTATCAGGAACCGGGACGAAATAATTATTGACAAACTGGAAGTTGATTCTGAGTTAGTTGTTACCATTTCAAGTCTCGATGAACTTATCAACGGATATTTGAAAGACAGAGTTAAGATAGTGTTATGCAATGACAATTTTGAAATACCCAGGTCTCCTTCCTCCACCTGCTTAAGTCTTAATAAAATTAAATTTCCTGTTACTATCAGGAACTGGAAACCAGGCGATGTATTTCATCCTCTGGGCATGAAGCAGAAGAAAAAGTTGAGTGATTTTTTCATAGACAGCAAGTTCTCAATACCACAGAAAGAAAAAGCTCTTGTCCTTGAAAGTGCCGGGAAAATCGCCTGCATAATCGGGATCAGAACTGATAACAGGTTCAGGATCACCAAATCAACAACAAAGTGCCTGATAATTGATACAGTATCGGGTTAGAATATTTGTTAGTCCTTCTTAACGTTTAAATGGGACAACAGTTCTCCGAAGTCTATCGGAATACCTGACATTATTGAATCATTTGCCTTTTCGAGGTAACCGATCATTGAAGAAATAATATCGCCAGTATATGGGTTCAAAAGCATGCTGTTAAGCAACCCGGAATCCTCGTTTAACACCTGTCTGGAAAGTTCGTGGTACCTCTCGTGGGTAGTACCTTCAATGGTCATGGTGGCCCCGGTTCCCGCAAAAAGCATTGCCATTAAAACCGGTGCGGAAAGATAGTCAGCCATTTGCCTGTCGTGCTCTTCAAAGTTGCACTCAATCGTTATAATACCCTGACCGGAGAAAACTTCATTAAAGAAATCTATAGCTGACTTATCTGACTCACTTATGATATATGCCTTTCTGCCTGATGGATTGGACATGTCAGTAAATGTAGGCCCAAACATGGGATGAACCGATGCGAATCGGCGATTGGTAGAAGAGTAGTATGATTTCAGATTATTTTTCACCGATGCTATGTCGGACAAAATACACTCTTCAGGAAGACACGGTGATAACTCCAGGAATAATGGAATAGTGTTTTTAAGACTTACACAGTTGATTAACAAATCTGGATTAAATTTAGAAATTGCACCAGCCGACTCCAGATAATTGATGGAAGGATTCTGTCTCTTTACTTCCGTATTAGTCTCATAAACAGCACATTTATAGTCCTTTTCAAGCAATCGCCAGAGCCAGGAGCCCATTTTTCCATATCCTGCAATCCGTATTCTCCTCATTTGTATCGATCTGATCTTAAATTAATTCCCCGGTCGATCGTTAAGAGATCGGCAAATGCAATTGCGGCAGCTGACTCAACAATTACAGGTACTCTGAGGGCAATAAGTGTATCATGCCTTCCCTTAACCCGGATGGTGGTACTTTTATTACTTCTCAGATCGATAGTATTTTGCTCTACTCCGGTACTGGAAGCTGGTTTGACGGCAATTCTGAATACAATCTGATTACCATTGGTTATACCACCATTGATACCCCCTGAATGGTTAGTTTCAGTTGTACCACTTGAGTCTGTAAATGAGTCGTTATGTTCCGATCCAAACATTGAAGCAGCAGCAAATCCGGTACCAAATTCGATTCCCCTGATGGCAGGTATTGAAAAAACCATTGAGCTCAGAACAGACTCGGCTGACAGGAAGAATGGTTCGCCAAGCCCAACGGGTAAATCATCAATGCGGCATTCTACAATCCCTCCTATAGTTTCCATCCTGCCATCCGCAATTGTTATTGCCTTCTCAATATCATTATTCCCGCCTGCACTTATAAGCTTTGCAGAGACGGAGGCCGGACTAATTATCTTCCGTGCAAAATAACCCGCCACGACAAGTCCCCATGTTAGCCTGCCGGAGAAATGCCCCCCTCCCCTGTAGTCGCTGAACCCGCTGTATTTAATCCGGCCGGTGAAATCGGCATGCCCGGGCCGGGGTATAAAAGGAGACTCCTCATAATCGGATGATCGGGTATCGCTATTCCTTGTGATGAGAGTTATGGGTGCTCCGGTTGTAAAACCATTGAATACGCCGCTCATAACCTCGGGAATATCTGATTCTTTTCTCGGAGTGGTACCTTTTTTGCCACTGCGGCGCCTTTCGAGCTGGTCAGATATCTGGTCAATATCGACCGGTATCCCTGCAGGGCACCCGTCAATGGTCACCCCTACGACCTGACCATGTGATTCACCAAAAATGCTGACTCTGAATATTTTTCCAAAACTGTTCATCAGTTTATCAGGGTTAAATTAATATTTCCCCGCCAACCAATTTGAAATCGGTGGCAAAGCCGGGATATGATTTGTTAATACAATCTGTATTGTCAACTGAGACCCCTCCATCCGTCATAATTGCAGCCGAAGCCATTGCCATTGCCATCCTGTGATCACCATATGATTGCAACAGTTCGTGATGTAATCTTTGTCCGCCTGAAATCTCTATTATGTCACCTGTCATTCTGATTATGGCCCCCATCGCTGAGAGATTTCTGACAAGATTTTCTCCCCTGCTGCTCTCTTTGATCTTCAGCCTGTCAGCACCTTTAATTACGCTTGTCCCATTACATATAGCAGCAAGCACTGCAAGCGGAGGCGCCAGGTCGGGACAGTCACTGATATCGAAAACAAACGGGTGTAGTTTATCTCTTTCAACAGTAATGCTACCCTTTTCTGTATACACATGAGAACCGGCAAGCCTTAATACATCGATTATTCTCCTGTCAGCCTGATGCGAATTGATATCCAGATTCTTCACAGTTATCCGGCCACCCTTCGCAGCCATCGCAAGAAAGAATGCAGCGCCGCTCCAGTCACCTTCAACAGTGTATTCAGAAGCTCTGAATTTCTGTCTTCCGTTTATATGGAATAATGTGTAGTCAATATTTTCCATCTCAATTCCGAAATGAGACAGAACGCTAAGTGTAAGGTCAATATAGGGTTTGCTAACAGGATTGAGAACCTCAATTACACTGTCATTTTCTGCAAGTGGCAGTGCAAACAGAAGACCCGTTAGAAACTGAGAACTTTGCGACCCGTCAACGGTAACTCTGCCACCTTTAATTGGCCCCTTAATTTGCACCGGCAGATAACCATTTGCAGACCTGACACTTACCCCTAGAGAGGTTAATGGTTCCTCAATCATTTTAATAGGACGCTTAGTAAGAGACCCTTTGCCATCAATTGTAATAATTCCCGGATACGTAGCTACAATGGCCGAAAACATCCTTACTGCAAGGCCTGACTCGCCGCAATTGAGAGCTGTATTTATGGGTGAGATTCCCCCTTCAATTTCAATCTTTTCAGGGTATTCCGTTATTCTGGCTCCCAGAGAACGGGCCATACTCAGTGCCGAGATGGAATCATCACAAAAAGATGGGTTATGAATTACCGACTTCCCCTGAGACATCAGGGCTGCTGCAATAGCTCGCTGCATTGAGCTCTTCGATGGAGGGGCGGATATAACTCCGGAAACCTTGTCTATTGTATACCTTGTTGACATACAGAATACTCTATCTAAAAGGTTTTAATGAACTTTACAAGTTCAGATATGGATACTTTCTCTAACATGCACATCCCAGGGCCGGTAAGGAAGACAAAGTCAATAAAATCGCCTGACCTCTTTTTATCACTGGATATTCTCTGCACAATATCATTACTGTTGAATTCTGCTCCCTGCAAAAGTCCGAGTTTATTTATCAGTGCTGAAACGAATTTCATATCATTATCTTGCAGATATCCCTTTTTGCATGATAATTCCATCGCGGCGATCATTCCCCAGGCAACTGCTATTCCGTGTTTTATGGAATATTGCCATTCTGCAGCATGTCCAAATGTATGACCAAAATTGAGTATTTTTCTGACGCCAGATTCACGTTCATCTTCCTGTACCACCGCTTTCTTGATCTGAACCGACCGAATTATTAGCTCATTTAAAAGGTCTGCATCTCTCGATAAAACTGACATATAATCTGAGTCAATCGTATTTACCAGAGTTTTATCTCTTATGAGTGCTGCCTTCAAAAGCTCTGTAAGTCCTGAAAGGTATTCCTCTTCAGGTAAAGTCGCCAGCATGGAGTTGTCGCATATTACGAATTCGGGTTGATTGAAAAGGCCGATAATATTCTTTGCTGATTTGCTGTTAACGCCGTTTTTACCTCCAATACTTGCATCCACCTGAGAAAGAAGAGATGTCGAAATAAATCCGAACCTGATACCTCTCATATAAACTGATGCCAGAAATCCTGCCAGATCACAGACCACACCACCGCCAATTCCAAGAATAAACCCTTTTCTGTCAACGCCGAGTTTCAGCAATTCCTCGGTCAGCCGGCCAATCGTGTTCAGGTTTTTACTGGTTTCCCCTGGTTTTACTGAGAGCACCGGGTAATCCGGAAATCCATCTCCGTAAATAAGTCTGAGGTTATGGTCAGTCACTATAACGACCATTGTATCTGCCGGTAATAATTCGGTTACCCTGCGCCAATCAAACCCGAAATATATCCGTGAGAGTGATTGTCCGGCACTTATCTCTATTTTCTGGAACATTTTCTCAAAGTAACAAATTTATTCTGATTTCATTCCTCCCTTTGCCTGTTAACAGATTCCTGATGTATGTATTTAAAAAGGCCTTCCACGAAATCCTCGCTTAATCCAATACCCTTACCCTCTTTGAGTCGTGATTCCAGAACTTCGTTATACCTGCTGTTCTGCACAACAGACATTTTCTTTTTCTTCTTATACTTACCGATTTTCTCGGAGACCATCATTCTATTTACAAGTGTAACAAGAAGATCGTGATCGCACGAATCAATACGATTTCGGAGTTCCTCCAGTTCCTCAACATCCTCATCTTCTGCAATGTCATTAATCTCCCTCATTAACTGGCTGAGACTTCCGATAAGGTCGTCAGGCTTCACCTGTTGATCTTTGTCACTAAGCGCACTGTCAGGATCACAGTGTGATTCAATAATTAATCCATCGAAACCCAGAGTAAGTGCTTTTCTGGCCACCTGGAACACAAGGGCTCTTTTACCAGAAATATGGCTTGGATCGTTTATCATAGGAATTTCCGGGAACATCTCCTTGAACCGGACAGGGATTTCCCAGAGTGGTTGATTCCTGTAAATTGACCCGTTAAGCGATGAGAAACCGCGATGTATGGCTCCCAGTTGCCTTACCCCTGCCCTGTTAAGTCTTTCAAATGCCCCTACCCACAGTTCCAGGTCAGGGTTTATCGGGTTTTTAATAAAGACCGGAATGTTCGCTCCTCTGAGTGCTTCTGCAACTTCCTGAACCGCAAATGGATTTGCAGTGGTTCTGGCTCCTACCCATACAATATCAATCCCGTATTTGAGGGCTTCATTTACATGTTGAGCTGTAGCAACCTCAATTGCAACTGCCATACCTGTTTCTTCCTTGACTCTTTGAAGCCACGGAAATCCGATTGATCCTATTCCTTCAAACGACCCCGGGCGGGTTCGGGGTTTCCAAATCCCTGCTCTGAATATTTTTATACCCCCGGCTGCCAGACTCTTTGCAGTTAATAAAACCTGTTCCTCGCTTTCCGCACTACAGGGACCGGCGATTATTAATGGTGGTTTTAACTCTCTCCCTTCGAGTCTTAATGGCTCTGTTATCATTTCATTTTCCATTTCTCTGCTCTTTTCTTACTGTAGCTAAAGCCTTCTTCTTATCAAAGCTTATAAAACATTACTTCCGGAATAACAATCGTCAATCCAGAAACACTTTGCCTTCCGCATACTCTCCAATAATTCCCAGTTCAGTGCAAAGTGGAGATGCCTGTTCAATAGCCTTCATATATTGCTTATAATCATTAAACAACATATCTGCATAGAAGAGATACTCCCACTCATGGCCAATAATTGGGTTCGATTGTATTGTTGTAAGGCTGCATCCATTTTTGGAAAAAGCTGAGAGTAATTCAACAAGGGTGCCTTTTCTGTGAGGAAGTTTAAAAACTATTGATGCTTTGTTAAGGCCAACCCTGGCCGAAAGATCCATCTTGCTGATATTATCCTTCGGTTCAAGGATCAGGAATCGTGTAAAATTTCGCTTATTGGACTCAATCCCTTCTGCAAGTACCTCGAGACCATAAAGCTCAGCAGCAAACTTCGAGGCGACAACCCCGGAGCCCAACAGCCCTGTTTCTGATATCTCCTTGGCGCTTAGAGCAGTATCGGCTGAATCTATAAGCCTTACTGACGGAAAGTTGCTGAAAAAATCCTTACACTGCAAAAGGGCCAACGGATGAGACCTTACTTCAAGAATATCATCAATGACCTGCCCAGGAAAAGCAAGCAAATTCATTGATATTCTTAATTTGCACTCGCCTGAGACAAATATTCCCGAATCTTTTATAAGGGTGTAATTCGGCAAAATGCTTCCTGATACTGTATTTTCAATTGCGACAATTCCTGACAAAGATCTGTCCATTTCCATCATTTTGAACATCTCGTCAAAAGTCAGACATGGTACCACATCAACCTCAGCACCAAAGTATCTTCTGGCAGCTATCTCATGATAGGATCCCCTGAACCCCTGCATTACAACTTTTCTTCCTGTCTTTTTCATAGTTATATTTATAAAAAAACCCGCCTTCTCGGGCGGGTTGTATTTAGGTTTATAATAGACCTGTTACAAATAACAACCAACCCGCGACTCGCACAGATAATAATAATGGTAATAGTAAAAACCGCAGTGTTGAGTACTCATGCTATATTAAATGATGTTAATCTGACAAAGATAATAAAAGTATAACATGAACACCCGGTACTGAAATAAAATAAGATTAACCGCCAGATGATCGACAATGAAAACATTTAAGTATTTTGGTCTCCGTATTATCACACCACTTGCATGCCATGCAAATTGAATCAGATACCTGAAGAAATGAACCATTTCCTATGACAAATAAGGA
>Ga0105099_10002421_pt1 | contig 11122 bp, 13 predicted proteins | sample PPLLak3cmMay2015_2_FD_79138 | JGI IMG/M metagenome (GOLD analysis project Ga0105099, IMG submission 79138) | Freshwater sediment microbial communities from Prairie Pothole Lake near Jamestown, North Dakota, USA - PPLs Lake P8 Core (1) Depth... | ecosystem: Environmental > Aquatic > Freshwater >...
ACAAAGGTGGACGGCGAGGTGGGCAAGATGAGCATTCCTGCAGGCAAATGTGCTGTAGCTCATTTTGAGATCACTGCGGACGAGTACCAGCAGGCATGGGACTATGTGTTCGGCGCCTGGCTTCCAGGCAGCGGATACCAGCCCGACGACCGCCCCTGCTTCGAGCTCTGCCTCAACGACCCGCACCAGCATCCGGAGCATAAGCATGTTGTGGATATTTGCGTGCCGGTGAGGCCGTTGTAATGAGGTGCGTTTTAGCCCCCATCCCCGGCCCTTCCCCCAATTATGGTGGAAGGGAGCTTTAAAAGACAATACGCGGATGGATGTGATGTAGATAACCATTGAATGGAATTTTTTTATGCTGAATTTTCGTGCTCGTGCTCATAATCGTACTCGTAATCGATTATTTTTATTACGATTACAGATTCCCCGATCTTGCCACGGGGTAGAGCACGGGCGCGAATATTATAACGCCCCCATCCCCGGCCCTTCCCCCAATTATGGTGGAAGGGAGAATTGAATATCGAATGAAAGAAGAATAGAACGCGGATAGTTCGGCAGGCTCACTACAAGTGACGCGGATTGGGCGGACAAGGTACTATGGAGCGATTAGCGGAGAAGTATTCACACGGATTAAGAAAATGAGGGTTAATATAAAACAGTAGCCCGACCGTCAGGGAGCGGCTCCCATTGACAGAGGCAGGAAAGAGAGAAAAATCGGTTATGAATACCAAAAGTGTTGCCCCTTGCGGGATTATATGTGATATCTGCCTTGGGTTCCAGCGCGATAAAAACAGGTGCTCTGGATGTAACAGTGAGGGGGAAAGAGTGCGCCATTGTGAGGGTTGCAGGATTAAAACATGCCCGGAAAAAAACGGCAATGCTAAGGAATTATGCAATAAGTGCACAAAATTTCCCTGCCAGCGTATCAAAAACCTGGATAAGCGATATCGAACAAAGTATGGCGAGAACGTTATTGAAAACCTGGAGACAATCAGCAGGATTGGAATAAGAGCTTTCATCAAGCAGGAACAAGAGAATTGGAAATGTGCTCAATGCGGGAAGTTGCTGTGTGTGCATAGGGGAGTCTGTTTGGTGTGCGGGGCGAAGAATGACCATTTTCGTGGTATCACGAAATTGGTTAATGCTGGTGAAAAAAAACGGAAGAGTGCTTGAAAATCGCATTTGGGATGAAATGCCTGTTGTTTCTAATTATTTATGAGTAAAATGAATACCGTTTATCCGGAGGAATAATATGTCAACTGATTATTTGTTGATTGATTTGGAAAATGTTGTCCCTGGTTTGATTGCTGATTTGCTGGATAATCAAATAGTTTTTATTTTTACGGGTTCCAAGCAAACCCGGATCAGCCGCGACCTTGTTATTTCGACACAGCCATTTGGAAAACAAATTAGATGGATTACCATCGGTGGAAACGGAAAAAATGCAGCTGATTTTCACATAGCCTATTATATTGGGTCAATTTCTGAAAAGGATCCCGGGGCATCATTCACCATTTTATCAAAAGATGCCGGTTTTGACCCTTTAATCAAACATGCTGTTTCCAAAGGTATACAATGTAGAAGAATTGAGGATATTAAGCATTTTACTAAACCAGCCAAGACAAGTACAAGACGTCAAAAAAATATAGATGAAATTGTTACAGATTTAGAATCTTATTTCCTGAAACACGACCAAAAACTGCGGCCTAAAAAATTGAATAAGTTCATGGCTTTTATTAAAAGCAGAGGCAATCTTGACGATGATATGGTAAAAACGATCATTGATAAAATGATTTCTTGCAAACTGATAGAAATAAAAGACGATGATAAAATTATTTATCACGTTGATGATTTGCCTTTTTAATGAGTGTAATAAAGCGCGAAACCGATAGGGGGGCAGTGTTCAAAGAGCGGGAAGAGTTGAAGAGAAGGTATTATGACAGATTTAAGAAATAACAAGAGATGATTTGTGTAATATATTATGAAAGAAAGAGTTACAATAAATATTCGAGCAGAGCGGAGGTTTGGTATGGCAAGAACCAACAAAAGTTTGATTTTACTTGTTTTTAGCGGTATCTGCTTTGGACAGTCTGTTTGGGAGTGGAGGAATCCTTTGCCGACGGGGAACGATCTTTATTCTGTAGCATGGGGTCATAATCAATTTATTGCTGTGGGAAGCGCTGGTACGGTTCTCACCTCAGCAGACGCTATTGTTTGGACACAAAGAAGTTCCGGGAGGAGTTGTGGCATCAGTTCTGTGATCTGGGGTAACAGTCTATTTGTTGCAGGTGGAGACTCCGGTACGATTCTTACCTCTCCCGACGGCATTACCTGGACACAGAGAATTTCCGGAACAAAAGTATCTATCAAGGCTATAACCTGGGGTAACAATCAATTTGTTGCAGTTGGAGAAACCGGCAGTATTCTCACTTCGCCGGACGGCATTGCGTGGACACAAAGAAGCTCCGGAACAACACAAACATTACATTCAGCAACCTGGGGTAACAACAAATTTGTTGCGGTTGGATGTATAGGCACCATTCTTATTTCTTCGGATGGTATTACGTGGTCAGAAAGAACTTCTGGTACGGATAGATCACTCATGTCAGTAATCGGGGGCAGTGATTGTTTTGTGACTGCAGGTGGCAATGGCACGATCCTGGCTTCTCCGGACGGCGAGACTTGGACGGAAAGGAATTCAGGCACATTATTAGAGATAACTTCCATAACATGGGACAATAAACAATTTGTTGCGGTGGGAGCGCATCCTACAGGGGCGCGCGGCGTTTCCCGTACACAATTAAATATGAAGGAAGATGGTTGGAGGTCAGGCCAAATATTTACCTCTCCAGATGGTATTACATGGACCCAGCAAACCCCCACAACACCTGCAAACCTTTTTTCAGTAACGTGCGGCAACAATGACTTTGTCGCTGTGGGGTGGGGAGGCACCATTATTACCTCCCCGGACGGCAGTGCCTGGACAAAAAGAAACACAGGGGTATATTATTCTCTCAAATCTGTTGCATGGGGTAATAATACATTTATTGGTGTAGGCATTACGAATCTTTTTTTAACCTCTCCAGACGGCATTATCTGGACTGAAATAAGCGGCAATCCGGATAATTATTTCTATTCGGTAGCCTGGGGTGGCGGACAGTTTGTTGCGGTGGGAAATTTTGGCATGATCCTCACTTCGCCGGACGGCGCTACCTGGACCAGGAGAATTTCAGGAACGGATAAGTCTCTTTATTCAGTAGCTTGGGGTAACAATCAGTTTGTTGCAGTTGGCGGGAATCCGGGAAATGTTGGTACAATTCTCACTTCGTTAGATGGTGTCACATGGGTAGAAAGAGGCGCCGGGACCTATTTTCTTTCTTCAGTGGCTTGGGGCAACAATCAATTTGTTGCAGTGGGGGGGTATGTTGGGTTTCCTGGCATAATTCTCACCTCTCCGGACGGCATTACCTGGACACAAAGAATATCCGGAACAAACAATTCTCTCAAATCAATAATCTGCGGCGGAAATCAATATGTTGCCGTAGGAGACTCATGTACCATTCTTACCTCTCCGGATGGCATTACTTGGACAAAAAGGAGCCCCGGCGCAACCTCTTCGCTTCTTTCAATAACGTGGGGTAATAATCAATTTGTTGCGGTTGGAGACGATGGCAGTATTTTTACCTCGCTGGACGGCATTGCTTGGACAGAAAGATTATCCGGAGTATCGCATATGCTTTCTTCGGTGATCTGGGGTAATGATAAATTCATTGCGGTGGGCAATCTGGGCACTATACTTAGTTCAAAGGCTGACATTATCGGAATAATTCACCCTAATAACACCAAGAAAAATGCCACTAATACCCGAATCACCACAGTAAACAAAAATATCTCCGTTGTATTGCCAGACAGACTAGTATCCAACCGATTGCAGGTCAGAATATTCTCTTTGGCAGGAAAAACGATGCTTTCCGCTGCGCTCAAACCGGAAAATGGTATTCTGATTATTTCTGTTCAGGAACTCCCCAAAGGGGCATACATAGTAAAAATTACAGGTGATGAAAGCATTAACCTGTCATCAAAGATTGTTATAGCACGTTAATTTTAAACAAGATATGGGAAAATCCATGAAACCACTAACCGACGAACAAAGCCGAATCCTCTCATTTCTGGTTGATTATTACAGGGAAAAAGGCGCCCCGCCCACGGTTCGCGAGATATCTTTTGCGATGGGGTATAAAAGCATCAACAACGCGCGCCAGCATCTGCGGTTGATCGAGCAGAAGGGGCATATCAGGCTTTTGAAAGGCAAGGCCCGGGGAATCCAGCTTCTTATCGACCTTCCCCGGCAGACCGGCGAAAACGAGATTGAGGTTCCGCTGATCGGTTCTGTGGCAGCGGGTAAGCCCATAACCGCACACGAGAACCTGGAGGGTCACATCACGCTCGACCGCGACTTGTTCAAAGGCGAGGGGCTGTTCACGCTTCGTATCAAAGGCGACAGCATGAAGGAGATCGGGGTGCTGGACGGCGACATTGTGATTGTGCAGCAGCAGAGCAGTGCAGTCAACGGCGAGGTGGTGGTTGCGATTATCGATGGCGACGCTACCCTCAAGCGGTACATCAAGGAAGAGAACAGGATCATCCTGCGCGCGGAAAACCCGCAGTATGACGATATTGTGGTGACTTCGGACAGGGATATCTGGATTGCGGGGAAGATGGTGGGGGTTATGAGAAAATGTTAGAAGAAATTTTAGATTTTAAATTGTAAATTTTAGATTTTTTATGTGGATGGGGAATGTTTTATAGAAATACGAATCAGATGACAATCCCCTGAGTCCCGTAGGGACGATATATCTATAGAAGCACGAGGGAAAGACAAAATAATCCGAGGAGGGAAAAGGTGAGCGCGATAGTCGTGGATTCGAAGCTTGTGGCGTATTGCGGATTGTATTGTGCGGCATGCGGAGCATATAAAAAAGGGAAATGCCCTGGATGCGCCAAAAACGAGAAGGCAGGGTGGTGTAAGGTCAGAGCGTGCTGTATTGCGGAGAATTACGCCAGTTGTGCTGATTGCAAGAAATATAGTGATGTTTTGCAGTGCAAGAATTTGAATTCATTCATAGCAAAGATATTTGGCTTTATATTCCGTTCGGACAGAATTGCCTGTGTTGCCAGAATTAAAGAGACTGGCACGGACCGCTTTGCTCAGGAAATGGCGGAGAAAGGCTTGCAATCAATAAAAAAATAACAGGATAACCGGATTTGAATATTGTGATTGATAAGAAACATGAAATATAAAAATACGAATAAATCTATATTTCAAATCTAAAATCTAAAATATAAAATCTAAAATTACCATAAGGAGGGTAATGATGCGTGTTCTTAAAATTCTCGGCATTATCGCCGCTGTTGTTCTTATTGTATTTATAGTATTAGCATGGTTTTATGGCGCTTTTGCTAAAGTCGTGGTTGAAGAGAAGCAGACCGACGCTTTCTGGATGGTTTATACGCCATTTACTGGCCCATACAACAAAGTCGGGCCTGTGATGCAGGAGCTGGACAAAGATCTGCGGGCGACCTACTCGATCAAATCAACTAAAGGCTTTGGCTTGTATTATGACGATCCGAAACAGGTTGCTGCGGAAAAGTGCAGAAGCATTGTCGGCAATATCCTCGAGCCGGGCGACATGCCCAAAATAGAGGAGCTGAAAAAGAAATATTTTGTGCGCGAGTACCCTGCCGCAAAAAGCGTTGTGGCCGAGTTTCCGTTCAAAGGTTTGCCGTCCATCATCATAGGAATATCCAGGGTATATCCGAAGCTTGGCGAATATATGATGCAGAATAACCTCCCCGGATGCCCCATGTTCGAGATCTATGATATACCCGGAAAAAAGATCACGTACGGCGCATCAACCAGCCTGAATAAGGCGGTGTTTGATTCGTTTTTGGAGAAGGAAGTGGCGCCGGTGGAGGAGATGGCGCAGGATAGCGTGGCGGCAGGGGTGAAAGAGGAAGAATAGAACGCGGATCAACACGGATGCGACGGATTTACACGGATTGAAAATTTGGGTTAAAAAATATGAGCTGAAATAGAAGGACTCCTGTGTTTTGTATATATAGGCCCAGTTAAAATATGCTGGTTATAAAAAAAATACGGTATTTCACAGGGGTATTTCGATGAAAAAACAACTTATTACATGCTGCCTGTTTTTAGTTTTAACAAGCTGTACGACAAGAGTAAGTCTTGATCTGGCTCCTTTATTTTTTGGAAAAATCCTTGATGAGAATAGCCGTGCTGTTGATAGCGCTGAAGTTGAGGTTATAGATATTAATGCGGTTGGCCATGATTCGATACATAGTTTTATTGGCAGGGTATATTATTCAGATAAAGATGGGAAGTATTTGCTGAATCTTCCGGGGGGTGTTGAATGGGAAGAGAATAATATATCAGGCAAAAAAGAATACACCAAATACATTGAAAGTGTAACAATTAAAGTCTCAAAAATACCTTTCAAGGATACCGTTGTAACACTCTATAATCCTAACTACGAAGAGTCCTATGTCGAAAGGGATATTTTTTTAAAAAGAAGTTTTTGTATAGTTTTTAACTTGATGTAATATTAAAAGTTATAAGAAAAAATTAAACTAATGTCTGATACCAAAATAATACCGGTTAGGACGTATATAAAAAATAAAGAAACGAATGGAAACACTTGAACAGAAGATCGCCCGCGTTGTTAAAGAGACCGTAGCGGTAGTGCCCTACGATCCTCGTTGGCCGGAGATGTTTGAGCAGGAACGGCTCCATCTGCTCTCCTGCCTGCCAGCTGATGTGGTAAAGCGGATCGAGCATTTTGGCAGCACTGCTGTTCCGGGTCTTTGTGCCAAGCCTGTTGTGGATATGCTGGTCGAAGTAACCAGCCTCGATGAAACAAAGCAACGAATAGTCCCCATCCTTGAAGCGCAGGGGTATGAGTATTTTTGGCGACCGTCATTCGGGGATGATACGCCGCCCTTCTACGCCTGGTTCATAAAACGTGATAAAAGCGGCAACAGAACCCATCACATACATATAGTTGAAGCTGATTTTGAGCTTTGGGACAGGCTTTTGTTTCGGGATTATTTGATTGAATTTCCGGAGGTTGCACGGGAGTATGGGGAGCTGAAAAAGAGGCTTTCGGGGGAGCGTGAGAATGATCGTGTGGGTTATACGGAGGCAAAAACGGAGTTTATCAGAATGATTACGGAAAAAGCTAAAAGTTACTATAAAAAAGGCAGAAAAAGGGGTTTTTAGAAGGGTATGGCGATTGAAAAACCACAAAAAATTGAAAAGATCAATGTACTGTCTGCTGCAAACAGCTTTTCTGAATTATTTCACTACTTAAAAGTAGGTCAATTGAATGATCATATGTTAAACATTGTTCAAGCAAAAGACAGAATGCTTGATTTTCATACCCACGAAGAATCAGACGAAATGTTTTATGTAATTGAAGGTAAAATGCAAATTGAATTTCAAGACCGAGTAGTAGATTTAAGCCAGGGAGATTTTATAATTGTGCCAAAGGGTGTATTGCATCGGCCAATTTGTAAAAGTTTAGTCAAAACACTCTTGATTGAAAAGGTCGGGACCCTAACAAAAGATAATACTGGAGGTACATACAAAAAATAGAATTTTACATTCATTATATCATGTTAAAAATGAACATGTTGTTTGAAAAAAAATGGAAAAATTTCTAATCACCGCTAAAAGATAAAAAGCAAAGATAATTAAAATGAAATATGATAAAGGACACCCAGCGGCTTTTAGAACCTGGATAAGGCAATACCTTCCCTGGTTCATGGTCGATTTTGGCATTGCCGATAAGATTGAAAATTGTGAAAAGAAAGGTGGATGGCATTATTGGTATAATATTGATAATAAATCCAGTGGATGTTATCATTGCAAAATTATTCGAGAAGGTCGTTTATGGGAAAATGGAAATAAATCATAATAATACTCAACGGGCTATTTAATTTGCAGTTTAAACGAATAAACGCAACAAATTGTTGCGTTTATTCGTGATAACAGTGAATATATTATGAGTAACGATTAAATATATTCATTGTGCGAAGATAAAAATAAGGAGCGTTGTCTATGTTGAAAAAATACATGCTTTATCAAGCGATTGTAATATTGTTGTTGGAACTTATGATTATTAGCTCATGCACCTATGACCTTACACCACCGGATAAGCCGATTAATAAAAAAATTGAAGTAAACGGGACGTGGACATATAAGATACGTTCTATCAATATCGGCATTAAAAATTTTCCCGATACATTGACTTCGTATTCAATTTCTACCTGTTATTGCGACACTACGATAAATAATAAAAAATATTTTGCATTCCAGGAGAGAGTTTATTCCCCCGATTTTTTTGATGTTGATACTTTTTCTTCAAGATTTTATGTCTATTATGGGACAGACTCTGTAAATGTTTTGCAAAAAAATGGCAATTATCCTTTGATTGGGATTGGAAGAAACTGTTTAAATAAAGTGAAAATGGATCATAATTTAAGTAGAATTAAATCGTTAAATAGAAATTTTCATTACTTGGTTTCAGAAAAAATTGGAAAATATTTCGGAGACAGGTTACAGTATGGTGACAGTGTGTTTAATTTTAGCTATTACCCCGTAATATTTCCTTTAGAAATCGGTAAAACATGGTATTATGTAGGCAAAATAGATTCTCATACGCCACCACCTATCAGAAGGAAATATCTGGGTAATGAGACAATGTCTGTTCCTGGTGGTATTGTAGATGCGTGGAAGATCGAATGGGACTGGAGTCTTTGGTTCCCCGAATTTGATTTAGTTGGATACGACTGGTGGACCCAATTTGGAATTGTAAAACAATACTTTGATTATGGAAATTGGACACAATACATCGTAGATGAGGATGGAATTTTAGATAGCAATAAAATTCATAGTTATCAAGTTTCGGAGTATTATGGGGAACAAATATCAAAATTACCCCCGCCTGTGCCTCTTTTATCTGATAAAAAAATTGCTGATGCTAAAAGTTGTGTTTCGCAGAATTGGGATTATACACGATTCAGAGCATGGTTTGATACTATGGTAAGTTATGCTATTGATAAGCCTGAATATGAATCGGAGTTAGAGTTGTTGCAAATGAATACGCAAGCTTTTATCGAAGTGGTATGGGGTGATAGTGGTGTTCCATATGATTCGCTTGTTACGTATTTGAACACACATTCTCTCCCTGTGCAGGAAAAAGATTTTAAGTATTATTATAGCTATCTACACGGTGTTATCGGAGGTGGTGATTATATGCAAGGGTGGATTGACTGTGATTTTGATTGGAGAAAAAGTGATAAACCTTTTGTAAAAACAACTGGATTCTTTTTCCTTGTCGGCAAATCAAAAATCAGGCGGGAATTGGAGGAGTATTTGTTTTGGGATTGAAATATATTAGTTCCCTCTCGGCCTTCCCAAAATTACAGGGGAATCAGGCGCAAGTGTAACATTAATGTAGTCAGCGTAACTGTATATTAAACAACTAGTTGATACTATTATTTTATAAATGGGGTATATAACGGAGGCAGCCGGGTTTATGAAGTATAACCACATTGGAATCCCAACACACACACCGCAACCGGGTGAGACATATCTGGAGAAGTACAAATTATACTGTACCGATCACGAGAGCAACCCTTTCGGTATCCAATGGATGCGGTATGAAGAGGGGTGCTCCCTCCCTGAACTGGTCAAGAGTGTCCCGCATGTTGCGTTTGAAGTAGACGATTTGCAACAGGCTCTTGCTGGGCAGGAGATTCTTATAGAGCCGAACAGTCCGTCGCCGGGCGTAATCGTGGCATTTGTTTTGTGTGATGGGGCGCCGGTGGAGTTGATGCAGTTTTTGAGGTGAATCCTATCATGAACTCTATTAACCACAAAATTCTTCTTTTATTAATTTTTCTTATCAGCGTATGTCTTGGGAATAATTATCCAATTCATGATATTTCCCTTGTTACCGGTATTCCAGAGTTTGCAGGATTCCGCTACACAGTTCGTATAAAAAGAGTCGATATTGGCATTATGCCGGGGTTACTTTCCCTGGTATACACCAAAATTTTTGACGGTCCTGACGCTACATTCTGCCCTGCGCTTTATCTGGGCTGGGTTTTTTATACCGAAGATAAGCCAAACAGGGGGTTTTCCAGCCATAGCCTTGAGTCAGAAGTTAACCCTTTTTATAATCTTGAAGATTTATTTGAGGCTAAAAAAACTATTTTTTGTGTATCTATCAGATACTGTTATGCCAGAACTTGGAATGATACATGGAGATTCAGGTTTTCGGTTGGGCCAGCAATGTATATTGATCCAATAAAGCCTAATCCAAATATATCAGCGGTACATTTACGATATTTACCTCTACCGGGGATTATGTTTTCATTTGGAAGAACATTTTGATTTATAATTGGAGTTACTCACGTATTAAACGATGAAGCATAAATATGGCAACCATAATCAAACCTCTCACCACCCAAGACAAACTCTCCATCCTGTCCCAGGACTCGCAGTACGATCTTGCCTGTGCCTGCGGTACTACCGATGCTGATCGTCGCAGGCGCTCTGACGAGGGCAAGTGGCTCTATCCGGTCACTCTGCCCAACGGCGGAACCAGCGTGCTGCTCAAAACTCTGGTCTCCAATGTGTGCGTAAATGACTGCGGGTACTGTCCTCTGCGCGCCGGGAAGGATGTGAAGCGGTGCGTTATGGAGCCGGAAGAGATTGCATCGGTTTTCCTCAACTATTATCGCAGGAGGATCGTGTCCGGCCTGTTTATCAGCAGCGGGGTGATCGGGTCTGCGGACGGAGCAATGGAGCGTATCAACCGGGTTGCGGGTATTTTGCGCAAACGGGAGCAGTTTCGGGGGTATATTCACCTGAAGATAATCCCGGGAGCTTCGGATGCTGCGATTGAGCAGGCTTTGTCGCTGGCTACGACCGTGTCGATAAACATCGAGACTCCGGGTGAGGAGAATTTTAAACGGATTTGCGGAACCAAGCGGTATCAGGATGACATCATCAGGCCGCTCAAACTTATCAGCA
>Ga0105099_10002423_pt1 | contig 11121 bp, 10 predicted proteins | sample PPLLak3cmMay2015_2_FD_79138 | JGI IMG/M metagenome (GOLD analysis project Ga0105099, IMG submission 79138) | Freshwater sediment microbial communities from Prairie Pothole Lake near Jamestown, North Dakota, USA - PPLs Lake P8 Core (1) Depth... | ecosystem: Environmental > Aquatic > Freshwater >...
GATGTTCGGTCCGCATGATTTCCTCATCTTCGCGCTCGCGATGATCACGACCATCGTGTTCATCTTCCTCTTCACGGTCGTGTTCGGCCGGCTATTCTGCGGCTGGGTTTGCCCACAGACCGTCTTCCTCGAAATGGTGTTCCGTCGGCTCGATTACTGGATCGAGGGGAGCCCGAAAGAACAGCGACGGCTGAACGAATCCCCGTGGACCGGTGAGAAGTTGCTGAAGAAAGGCTTGAAGCACGCGGTCGGGTTTCTTATCGCGTTCGTCATCGCGAATACGCTTCTTGCCTGGGTCATTGGCACGGAGAAGCTCTTTGCCATCATGACCGACCCGCCGCGTCAGCATTTGACCGGGCTCATCGCCATCCTGGTATTCAGTGCGGGTTTCCACTGGATCTTCATGTGGTTCCGTGAGCAGGCATGCATTCTGGTCTGTCCATATGGCCGGCTTCAGGGTGTGATGCTCGACCGGAACAGCATCGTCATCGCGTACGACCATGTTCGCGGCGAACCCCGCGGAAAGATCAGAAAAGGAGAGACTCGCACAGACGGCGATTGTATCGACTGTGAATTGTGCGTCGATGTCTGTCCAACCGGGATCGACATCCGTAACGGGACCCAGCTCGAATGCGTGAACTGCACCGCCTGCATCGATGCGTGCGACGGGGTCATGGATTCGATCCGAAAGCCGCGGGGATTGATCCGCTGGGATTCGATCGAGGGAATCGAACGGAAGGTTCGCTCGCTCCTGACGCCGCGAAGCATCGGCTATACGGTCGTCCTCGCGCTGCTCATCGCCGCGCTGACCTACCTGGTCATCACGCGCACGGAGGTCGATGTGACGCTTCTTCGGACCCCCGGCATGTTCTTCCAGGAGCAACCCGATGGTCAGGTCAGCAATTTGTATGACTTGAAACTGCTGAACAAGACCTTCGATGAACTGCCGGTCGGCATTCGTATCGCCGACGGCTTGGGAACAGCGACTCTCCTCGGAGGAACGTTGGTTGCCCGTCCCCAGGAACCGGCGGAGGCGAAGGTCATGGTGATGCTCCCGCGGGAACGGATCTCCCGTATGAGCATGCCGATCCGGCTGGAGGTGACGAGCGAAGACCGGGTACTCGCATCGGTCGAGACTGCCTTCCTTGGTCCTGTCAAGAAGCGGGAGTCCACGCCGTGAAATGGAATTGGGGAACCGGCATCGTTGTGACCTTCATCGTCTTCGGTGCGGCGGTGATGACCGTCGTGTTCATGGCGATGAACGAGCGCGTTGACCTTGTGACGGACGACTATTACGAGCAGGAACTGCGTCATCAGGAACGCATTGATGAAGTGCGACGGGCGAAGGAAGATCGGTTCACGCCGGCCGTCTTCGTTGTGAACGGCGCGATCGAGATCCGGTTTCCTTCGGAGATGCCCCGCGCGACCGCAGAAGGAGAGGTCATGCTGTATCGTCCCTCGGACCGCCGTCTGGACAGGACGTTCGACCTTGCACTCGATCCCACGAGCACGCACACGATCCCTTCGTCCGCAGTGACGCCCGGACGGTGGCGCGTGAAGGTTCGTTGGACCATTGAAGATTCGACGTATTATCATGAATATAGCGTGACGACCCCATGACGCTCGCACTCGTTTCTGGATTTCTCCTCGGCTTTCTCAGTAGCGCGCATTGCGTCGGCATGTGCGGACCGATCGTGCTGGCCACCTCGACATCACGCGAGAAATTCTCGCGCTTTGTCACAGGAAGACTCTTGTATAATGGTGGCAGAGTGATCACGTATATGGCCATGGGGGGCCTGCTGGGTCTGCTCGGTTTCGCCATTCCGCTCCCGGATACTCAGCGTTGGATCTCCATCGGCGCGGGTGTGAGCGTCATCCTGTTTGCGCTGCTGCCGCAATTGGGAAATTGGATGCAGCGTCGATCCGGACCGCTTGGCCGGATGACCGCGCTGGTCTCGGCGGGCATCGGACGCCTGGCGCGAAAGGAAGAACTTCCGGCACTGTTCGGTCTTGGACTGCTGAATGGCCTTCTGCCCTGCGGGCTCGTGTATGTCGCGCTGGCCGCAGCGCTCGCGTATGCGGAACCGGTCCTCAGCATGTCTTTCATGGCGGGCTTTGGCGTCGGCACCGTTCCTGTGATGGTCGGCGTTGCCCTCTTTCCGCGGATGTTCTCACAGCCAGTCCAGCAGCGGTTGTTGCGGGTCGTCCCGCTCTTCACGATCCTGGTCGGCGCGTTGTTGATCGTCCGCGGACTGAATCTGGGTATTCCGTACATCAGCCCGAAGCTTGTTCCACTGACAGAACAAGCCGAGCCTGAATGTTGCCACTGAGAAGAACGAACGATCGCTGAAGGATCACATGGCGGAGACAATTCAAGTACGCGTCACTCGCATTCGTCCGGAGGCCATGGAACTGCCGTTGCCGGCATACGCGACGAACGGTTCCGCCGGGATGGATCTGAATGCCGATGTGGAGGAGCCGCTCGTGATCGTGCCGGGACAGACGGTGCTCGTCCCGACCGGCATCGCGATCGAACTGCCGGAGGGATTTGAGGCGCAAGTGCGACCCCGTTCCGGCCTCGCGGCGAAGCACCAGATCGGCATCCTGAATGCGCCGGGAACGATCGATTCCGACTATCGGGGAGAGGTGAAGGTCATTCTCACGAATTTCGGGAACGAGCCATTTACAGTTCGACGCGGTGATCGCATCGCGCAGATGATCGTTTCCCGATACGTCCGCGTGAGCTGGGAATCCGTCGAGTCTCTAAATAATTCAGCCCGGGGAGCCGGGGGATTCGGTCACACCGGGATCAACCATCGTCCGTAAACGCCCATGGCCACCAAGCGACAACGTCAAACCAAGCGATCGTCCGAACAAAGCCGCTTCGACAAAGAACTGCGGTGGGATTCCCTGTTCTCGTCTCTGGGACGCATCGAGATCGTCCTGCTCGTCGGGGGCGTCCTGCTCCTGATGGTGCTCATCTATACCATCCACACCATCCTTTCACCATTCCTCGCGCTGGGGGCGATCCTCTTCCTGCTCTTTCCGCTGAGGCGGTACGTGCTCGCGCGGACGGTGATGTGGTTGGCCATCATTCTTTTCTCGCTTTGGTTTCTCGACGCCGTTTCGACGATCCTGGTCCCATTCGTGATCTCGCTCGTCTTCGCGTACATGCTGGACCCGGTCGTTGACCTGTTCGAGACCTGGAAGATCCCGCGCAAGGTCAGCTCACTCGTGCTCATCCTCCTGTTCATTACGGGGGTGACGCTCGCGATCTTCTTCGTTCTGCCGATCGCCGTTGGCCAGTTGGAAGGGATGCTCGATGCGCTCTCCCGGCTGACCAACGACCTCCGCGCGACGCTTTGGAACAGCAAGCTGCTCAAGTTGCTGGAGCGCTACGGCATCAGCATGGAAGAACTGCGTCAGACGCTGCAAAGTCGGCTGACGCCGAGCCTGGAGGATATCCTCCGCGGAATGGTCCAGGCTGTCGGCAGCGTCATGAGCGGCATCTCCAGCTTCATTACGCAGATCGTGTACCTCATTCTGATCCCGTTCCTGACATTCTACTTCCTGACCGATTTCCCGAAGCTCTCGACGCGCTTCCAGAAGCTCTTCCCGCGCCACATCCGTCCTCGGATCGAACAATACATGCGTCAGGCGGATGAACTCATCGGACACTATCTTCGCGGTGCATTGATCGTCGCCATTCTGCAGGGGATCGCCGTCAGCGTCCTCTTCTCGGTGGTGGGCATTCGGTATGCACTGTTGCTCGGCTTGCTGGCGGCGCTCCTTGACCTGATCCCGTATTTCGGCCTCATTGTGATGATGGCGTTATCCGGGGTCGTCGCCACGCTGAGCGATCCTCCCATCCTGCCGCGGGCATTCATGGCGATCGGCATCGTGGGCGTGCTGCACGTGATCGAGGTCGCGGTCCTATCGCCGAAGATCGTCGGCAGCAAGGTCGGATTGCACCCACTCCTCATCATTCTTTCCCTGCTCATCTTCATGTATTTCATGGGATTCGTCGGCCTGCTCATCGCCGTGCCGACGACCGCGCTCGTCATCCTCTTTGTGCGCGACTGGGAAGAGCGTCGTCATGGACCGCACCATCACGATGACGCGTATCATCCGGACAGCGCTTGATGCACGGCACGCTGTTTCTCGTTTCCGTCCCGATCGGCAACCTTGAGGATTTCACCCTGCGCGGCATCCGGGTGCTGAAGGAGGTCGACCTCGTCGTGTGTGAGGAATACCGCGAAGGGAAACGGCTTCTGCGCGCACTCGACGTTGAGAAGCCAACGGTACTCCTGAACGAACACGAGGAAGAAGAGGGGACTGAGGAGGCCATGGCGGCGCTGCGGCAGGGGAAACTCGTCGCACTTATCTCAGATGCGGGAACGCCGGTGTTCTCGGATCCCGGCCGATTGCTCGTTCAGCGCGCATCGGAAGCGGGGATGCGCATCGTCCCGGTGCCGGGAGCATCCTCGCTGATGCCCGCCCTTGTTGTCTCCGGCTTTTCGATCAAGGAATTCACCTTCCGCGGCTTTCTCTCGGTCAAGAGGGATGAGCGCATTCGGCAGTTACGTGCGCTCAAGGCCGAACCGCGCACCATCGTGTTGATGGACACACCGTACCGAATGGAAGCGCTCATCAAGGACGTCGCCGATGTATTTGGGAATTCGCGTCAACTCTGCGTTGCGATGAACCTGACGCAGGAGAACGAGCGCATCCTGCGCGGCTCCGCCGTCGATGTACTGAAGGAATTGAAGGAAGGAGAGAAGAAAGCGGAATTCGTCCTGGTCATCTCCGGCCACTGAGGACAGACCGGTGACCACCTGCCTCCGCTCCGCTCCGGCAGGCAAGCTGATAATTGATTACTGACAACTGGCTTATGAAACGAGAACGCCTTCCCCTTGCCGGAGAAGGCGTTCTTCATGTACACCCTCGCAAGTTGATCTACGGAAGAAGCACAGCGGTCGAGAGCACCGTTGTCCAGAGCCCGTTCTTGTCCCCCTCAGCCGACTGGGTGATGTTAAACGTCTTTACGATCTTTCCGGTCATCTTGTACACCTTCTCGCGCTCGTCCCACGCCATATTGGGATCAAACTGCAAGCCGAGCGTTGTCGCCAGCATGGTGGCGGCGAGATCCTCCGCGTATTCACCCGCACGTTCGTCCGTTTCACCGAACGGATGATGCTCCGAAAGATATCCGTACGCTCCTTCGTCCGCCGCCTGCGCGACGCCGATCGAAGAGGCAATGAGCCGGTTGGGCTCGTTCGTCGCATTCCGTGCCATCACACAGAATGTGATCTGCCCCGGGCTCAAGAGCTTGACGCCGTCGTCTTTAGGGATTCGTTTGCAGCCGGGGGGATAGATGCTTGAGACTGTAACAATGTTGCACATCTCGATTCCGGCGTCCCGGAGAGCGAGCTCGAACGACTGCAGGTAATCCTTGTGTCGTCCGACGCCCTTGGTGAAGAAGATCTTGGTGGGTGTGAACACGATGACATTCTCCGTTGTTATTTATAGACTTTCAGGAATCGACGCTTGCCAACCTTCAGGATGAACGATGCCGTATCCGGGATCGCTGCGTTCGCGTCTGGAACACGCTCTCCATCGATGCTGACGCCTCCCTGGTCGATGAGGCGACGAGCCTCCCCCTTTGACGCGGCCAGCTTGGTTTCCGTCAGGAGTGCGACCATCGTCTTCAGAGAGCCGTTGTGCGGAAGACGAAATTCTTCGATGACATCCGGTACGCTTTTCTCGATGAAGATCCGGTCGAATTCCTCTTCGGCTTGCTGAGCCTGCGCCGCATCGTGATACATGCGCACGATCGTCCGCGCGAGCTCTCGTTTCAGGTCCCGCGGGTTCGTTGCGGGATCGGCCAGCTGCTGCTTGATGCGGGCAAGGTCAGCGCTCAGGACGCCCGTCGCCAATTCGTAATATTGGTAGATGAGGGTATCCGGGATGCGGAGTGTCTTTCCGTACATGTCCTTCGGCGTCTCGCTGATCCCGATGTAGTTATCGAGCGATTTGCTCATCTTCTCCACCCCGTCCGTCCCCGGCAGGATGGGCATGGTCAGAATGACCTGCGGTTCCAGGCCATATTCGCGCTGGATGTCCCGCCCGACGAGCAGATTGAACTTCTGGTCGGTTCCCCCCAACTCAACGTCTGCCTTGATCGCGACGGAATCCATCGCCTGGGCGAGGGGATACAGAAATTCATGCACGGAGATGGGTTCTCCTGCCTTGTAGCGGAGCGTGAAATCGTCCCGCTCCAGCATCCGGGCGACAGTGTACTTGCTGGCCAATCGGATGACGTCGACGAAGCTCATTTTGCTGAGCCATTCGGAATTGTACACCATCGAGACGCGATGTGAGGTGAGGATCTTCGTCGCCTGTTCGAAATAGGTCTGGCCGTTCTGGCGGGTTTCCTCGATCGTCAATGCCGGACGCGTCTTGCTGCGCCCCGATGGATCGCCGATCATCCCGGTGAAATCGCCGATGATGAGAATGGCTTGATGGCCAAGGTCCTGGAATTGACGCAGTTTGCGAAGGACGACCGAATGGCCCAAATGGAGGTCGGGGCGGCTCGGGTCGCAACCGAGTTTGACGGTCAGGGGCGTCTTTGACTGGATGGAACGCTCGATCTTGCGAGCGAGGTCTTCTTCGGGTATGATCTCAAACGCGCCTCGGCGGATGAGATCGATCTGTTCATTGAGGGGTGGGAACAATTCCTACGTGCGGCTCCTCTTGATGCGTGCGATGTGGCGGTCGGCCTCGCGCTTCGCGATCGACTCGCGTTTGTCGTAACTCTTCTTTCCTTTGGCGATCGCAAGCTCCACCTTCGCATACGGCCCTTTGAAGTAGACCGATAAGGGGATCAGCGTCAGGCCTTTCTCGGCGACCTTCGCCTGGAGTTTGCGGATCTCTTTGCGGGAGAGGAGAAGCTTTCGGGTGCGTCGCGGGTCGTGGTTGTAGATGCTCCCATGCTCATAGGGACTGACGTGCATCCCTTCCAACCACACTTCGCCTCTTCGGATGGCGGCGAACGCATCCTGCAAATTCGCGTTCCCTTGCCGGATCGATTTTACCTCGGTGCCGGTGAGAACGATCCCCACCTCAAGACTTTCGAGGATGAAATATTCGTGTCGTGCTTTTCGGTTCGAGACCGTAACACGCTGTCCGTTCTCCGCCATTCCGCCAAATTTTTGTTTCAACATAATCCAAAAGTCGACAAGAATCAATGAATTGGCGAAAAAAGAGGAACTTGCATTTGTCAAGGGGCGTTAAGAACTGCGGAAGCGGTCAAATTGCCTTTGCAGGCATTTCTGGATATATTTGAAAGTTTAGAGCGTTCAGGCGAGCAAGCGAAAGGATTTCCATGGCTGAGAAACAGTTCGATGTGACGATCGTTGGCGGCGGACCGGGTGGGTATGTTGCGGCGATTCGCGCCGCGCAGCACGGTCTCTCCGTTGCATTGGTCGAGAAGGACAAACTGGGCGGGGTTTGTCTAAATTGGGGCTGCATTCCCTCGAAAGCCTTGCTCAAGAGCGCGGAATTGTACAACGCGTTCAAGAAATCGGCGGAGTTCGGCATCTCGCATACAGGCCTTTCCTACGATTTTTCGAAGATCATCGCACGGAGCCGAGGAGTTTCCGACCGCGTTTCGAAGGGGGTCGAGTTCCTGATGAAGAAGAACAAGATCGAGGTCTTCTCGGGATCGGCGAGGTTAACAGGGAGGAATTCCCTCGAGGTCAGCCGCGACGGCAAATCGGTTGAAACCCTCAAGTCTAAGAAGATCATCCTCGCAACCGGTGCGCGCCCTCGGTCGATACCCGGAGTGACCATCGACCGGAAGAAGATTATCACGAGCTCTGAAGCGATGACGCTGCCCGAACAACCCAAGTCGATGATCGTTATTGGCGGCGGAGCGATCGGTATCGAGTTCGCGTACTTCTACAATTCGTTCGGCACGAAGGTGACGGTGGTCGAGATGCTCCCCTCGATCCTTCCGATCGAGGACAAGGAGATCACGAAGCTGCTCGAATCCAGCCTCAAGAAGGCAGGCATCGAGATTCTCACGAGCGCCAAGGTCGACGGGGTGAAGGTGGGGGATCAAGTGACCGTCACGATTGCCGCGACCGACGGTGCAAAGAAGGAGATCGTCGCCGACGTCGCCCTCATGGCGGTCGGCGTCCAGGCGAACACGGAGAACCTCGGCCTTGAGGCGGTTGGTGTCAAGACGGAGCGCGGCTTTGTTGCCGTGAATGAATTCGGCAAGACGAACGTCGACAGCGTGTATGCCATTGGCGATGTTGCCGGTCCTCCCTTGCTCGCGCATGTTGCTTCGCATGAAGGGATCGTGGCGGCGGACCACATCGCCGGGAAGGCAAAGCACGGGGTGGACAAGACGAACATCCCGAGCTGCACGTACTGCCAGCCGCAGGTCGCGAGTGTCGGCTTGACGGAGGAAGCCGCGGTCGCGAAGGGGTACAAGGTGAAGGTCGGCAAGTTCCCGTTCCGTCCGCTGGGCAAGGCGATGGCTATCGGTGAAACAGATGGGACGGTCAAACTAGTGTTTGATGAGAAGTACGGCGAACTGCTGGGAGCGCACATCATTGGCTCCGAGGCAACCGAGATGATCGCGGAACTCGGCATTGCGAAAGCGCTCGAAACGACATGGCAGGAATTGTTCACGACCATGCACGCGCATCCGACCCTCTCTGAAGCGGTGATGGAGGCGGCCGGTCAGGCATTCGGCGTCGCGATCAACATTTAGGTGATTTGGTTGACCCAACAGCATCCAGGGAAACCGCAGATCCTGTTCTCATCGCTCGGGCGTACGCGCTACGGCGAAGTGTGGGACCTGCAGCGTGCGCTCTGGGCGCTGCGCACAGAGGGTGCGATCGGCGACATCGTCCTCCTGACCGAGCACGAACACGTCTTCACGATCGGCAAATCGGGCGACGACAACCATCTTCTGGCAAGCGTTGAGGAACTCCGCGCGGGTGGGATCGAGGTGTTTGCCGTCGACCGGGGCGGTGACATCACCTATCATGGCCCTGGCCAACTCGTCGGCTATCCGATCCTGGACCTGAATTCCCGCACGCCCGACATCCACAAGTATCTGCGTGACATCGAGGAAGTGCTCATCCGCACGCTCCGCACATACAGCCTGACGGGCGTCCGCGAGGAGGGCATGACCGGAGTGTGGGTGGATGGAGAGAAGGTGGCGGCCATCGGCGTCAAGGTCAGCCGATGGGTGACCATGCATGGCTTCGCGCTCAACGTCAACACGGATCTATCGAAGTTCGGGCGCATCATTCCGTGCGGGATCTTCCACAAGGGGGTTACGTCGATGGAGCGATTGCTTGGCCGGTCGGTCCCCATGGACGAGGTGATCGAGCGATTGGAACGATCGTTTGACGAGGTGTTCGCTTGTCAGCATGTACCCGTTTCGGCGGAGGCAGTACGGCAAGCCGTCGAGCACGGCGGCACCAAGGAAGCAACAACGATATTGATCGGTTAGAGGAGAGATGAGGAAGATGGGGAAGACCCAGACGGCAACACAAGAGCGGGAGACCAACGTGGTCGGCCTGAGCAACGAACGAATGCTCAAGTCATATCGCACGATGGTGCTCTCGCGTCGATTGGACGAGAAACAGATGATCTTGCTGAAGCAGGGGAAACTGTTCTTCCACATCGGCGGTTCCGGACACGAGGCGGCACAGGTGGCAGCGGCGACCGCGTTGAAGCCGGGGCATGACTGGGCGTGCCCATACTATCGCGATCAGTCGTTTTCCCTGCAGTATGGGATGACCTCCCGGGAGATTTTCTTGGCTGCAATGCACCGTGCCGAAGACCCGATGACCGGCGCCCGGCAAATGCCGGGACATTGGGGAAAGCCGGAACTCCGGATCGTAACGCAATCCAGCCCGACCGGAACGCAGTATCTGCAAGCTGTTGGCATCGCGCTCGCCGCAAAGAAGGAAGGAACGGACGAGGTCGTGTACGTTTCCTCTGGTGAAGGGGCTACGAGTGAAGGCGAGTTCTTTGAAGCGGTCAATTGGGCAGCGCGCGAATCACTCCCCGTCATCTTCTTCATTCAGGACAACAAGTATGCGATCTCCGTCCCGGTGGTCTCACAGACCGCCGGCGGATCAGTCTATGAAGCGACCAAGGGCTTTCAAGGTCTCGAGCGATTCGACTGCGACGGAACGGACCTTGTCGAAACGTACCGGGTGATGCAGCAAGCGGTCGAGCGTGCGCGATCGGGGAAAGGCCCTTCATTGATTCTTGCTCATGTCGTCCGCCTTCTTCCTCATTCGTCATCTGATGATCAGAACAAGTATCGCCCGAAGGAAGAGCTTGAGCGAGACCGCTCCAAAGATCCTATCCCGCGCTTCGAGCGTTATCTGATCGAGCAGGGAGTTCTCACCGAGAAGGAAGTCCGGGCCATCCGCGAGGAGGTGAACGCGGAGGTCGATGAAGCCGCGGAGTGGGCCGAAACGCGTCCGATGCCCGATCCTTCCACTGTTGCGGATCACGTGTATGGGACGTCGCACGCGAACCCGCCGGCAGAATTCGAGGAACCGGAACACACCGGTCAGCGGGTCGTGCTCGTCGATGCGATCAACCACGCACTGCACGAGGAAATGAAGCGCAATCCCAAGATGGTCGTGTTCGGCGAGGACATCGCTGATGGCAAGGGGGGCGTCTTCACAACAACCAAGGGACTGTCGACGACATTCGGTTCGGAGCGAGCCTTCAATTCTCCACTTGCGGAAGCCAGCATTGTCGGCGTCGCGATCGGCATGGCCGTGAAGGGTTGGAAGCCGGTGCCGGAGATCCAGTTCGGAGACTACATCTGGCCCGCGATGCAGCAATTGCGCGATGAACTGGCGATGTTTCGCTATCGTTCCAACAACGTGTGGCCGGCTCCACTGGTGCTGCGCGTGCCGGTCGGCGGATTCATCCACGGCGGACATTACCACAGCCAGAACATCGAAGCCTTCTTTGCGCACATCCCCGGCTTGCGCGTTGCGTATCCCTCCACCGCCGCAGATGCCAAGGGATTGCTTAAGGCAGCAATACGCGGAGATGATCCGGTCATTTTCA
>Ga0105099_10002424_pt1 | contig 11117 bp, 6 predicted proteins | sample PPLLak3cmMay2015_2_FD_79138 | JGI IMG/M metagenome (GOLD analysis project Ga0105099, IMG submission 79138) | Freshwater sediment microbial communities from Prairie Pothole Lake near Jamestown, North Dakota, USA - PPLs Lake P8 Core (1) Depth... | ecosystem: Environmental > Aquatic > Freshwater >...
ATAAAATCGCCATTCCACAGCATTTGATGGGCCGTAAACCGTTTGGTTTCTACTTGTGACTCATAGGCATTATTTGAACAAACTGTCCCTTTCTTAAACCATCCTGTATTAGTAGTATTAGGGTTTTTTTCGTACAACAAAAATTTATTTATCATGACCTGCATGCGGTAATCACCCTGGTTGGTAAAACGTCCAATCATCATTTCAGGGAAGTAATCATTTCCTTCAATCTCAACAAAATAATCTTCATTTGGGAATGAATAGTCGGGGTAGGTTACTATTTTTTTAGGAAAAACACCATCATCGCCCACTATTAAAACATAAGTTGGGGGATACTCCCAGGTATTATATGCGCTGGCAATATGGCTTTTGATGATATCCGGATTATTTGGGTTAGCCCCGATGTCACTAAATTTGGTTACGTGCACGTCCGTGCCGCTTTGACGCTTCCAGTCGGCATAAATCTGAAAGCTTGCAACAAACTCATCCGGCATGATGCATAACATCAATTCCCGGCCGTCTTCCCTGCCACGGTAAAGGCTGTTCAATACTTCCTGGTAATTAAAAATGAAACTGCGGTAAAGTTTCCCGAAAGAAGGGGCAATGGCTTTATTTGAAGCTTTTCTGGGATTTACCACCTCTCCTTTTCCGTAATTTATCCGGATAGTGATGGAAGAAACTACCTGGATTTCCTTTTTTGAAGGGAAATAGCGAACCGGGAAAACAGATACACGGGCAATGCGAAAGTCACGAAAAACTGACGGGGGTTCAATTACTGCCAATTCTTTCGGATAAACCTCATCAGATCGATAGGCCTCCGTATTTTCATTATAAGGAGGTTCCGGGTCACCTTCATACCAGCTTGATCGTGCCGGTGGTAAATATATATCTTTGAATGTCTGGACATTTCCAGTTTCCAGTACTTCAACTGAAATACCAGCCTGGTCAGGGATGGCCAAAATTTTAGCTATATAAGGCAATGCAGGGTTACCGGGGTCTGCAGTGAACATTTCTGAAAGTAAATCCACATGCTGGAATGTTTTACCTTCTGAAATTAATTCCTGAAGATCGAATCCGGATATTTCAATTTTTATTACAGAACTATTCTGGTCATTACTGAGTAAAGTCACTTTAGGCGGTGCTTTTTCCATTCTGGATGCATTCAACGGTACCCATTCAGCCCTGAGGATGAGAGGTGTTACAAGTGAAAGGATCAGGATGAATAATACTTTGTTAAGCATATATCAGTTTGTTTTAGATTGAAAATGATGTGCTGAATTGAAGATCAGGTTGCTTTAAATGAACTACTTCGTTTTTTTCGGATGCGAAGTTATACATAAGGATAATATATTTATCAAATTCTGAATAAAAGGTTTCTTCCTCGGCATAACATATTTATCCGCTATTATTTTTTAATCAATTTATTTTTAATTTTAGATGCAAATATACTTTCCCTATGAAATCTCACTTTTTTTTTAAGAACCTCCTCATGGCCATGCTTTCAGGAATATTGGTCTTTCCCGGATGTAAAAAGGAAAATAATAACCCGCCTGAAGACACTTACGATCTGATCACCTCCCAGGTGATTGGCCCTGCAGGAGGAACGATCATTTCAGATAACGTTATCGTATTATTTCCGCCTAATGCCCTGACCTCATCAACAACGATCGAATTATATTCGAGCAGCACTAAAAATCCTTATGGTGAGGAAGGGAATTCCGATGTTTTCTGGATTAAAGGCCTTCCCGATCCTTTGATAAATCCCATAAAGCTGAGCGTAAAGTACAAAGGATCGTTGACCGATCAGAGCTATGTTTGTTTTGGCAAATATGTAATCGCCACTTCAGGCCAGGATACCGTATTGTCGGAAAAACTCGTCCTGGCAACCGATTCTTCAGGATTTCTCCAGGCCATGATACCATCCGGGCCGCTGAACAATCTTAAAAGCATTCAGTATCAGGGAAGGTACGGCATTCCCTTCTGGTCCCTCAGCAGTTACTGGTATTACCAGACCGACCATTTCCTGATCCATTTCCCCGGCAGGTTTAAAAACACCGGATCGGTGGAAGCTCTCGCCGATGGGCTTGAGGGAGCTTATGATATGCTCTATGCGATGGGGTTCCGTTATGAGGCCCGCACCAGTTGGCCGGTTGAAGTAACTGTTAAATACCTGGGTGAAGAGATCTGGGGTCAAACCGACCGCTCCTTCCCCTGGACTGCCAACAGCGGTTATATTGAAATCAATTCCTTTATCATGCCTGATAAGCCATTGACCAAGATCACCGGTGCCCATGAATTCTTTCATATAGTCCAGGACCTGTATAACTACGATGAAAAATACAATTGGTTGCAGGAGGCATCTTCCGTCTGGTTTGAGGAGAAATTTGATGTCAACCCCGACCTGTTTGTATCGGATGCAAGGAATGGTCACGAACTGGAGCCATTTGAAGGTTTGCAGGCTGGTGCAGAGGACAATGCAACTCATCACGGTTATGGCTGTTCAGCCGTAATCAAATATCTTGTCGGACAATATGGCGATGAAATCATGAAAAAGATCTGGGAAGACTGCAGGGACCACAGCAGCCATCCCATCGAGGCAATCAAACAGGCCACCGATCCCTATGTGATCTGGTGGATGAATTTCATGCGCGATTATACCCTTGGTGAAGTCTACGGCGACATGTCTGTGGCCCAGGCTGTATTTAACGATAAGTTCACGATCAGCTCCGACCAGGATGTGTTCAGGAGTTTTGAAAGGGCTTATCCTGACCTGTCGGGATATGTCTACATTGTAGAACCAAAAAGCACGACCTTTAACAATGCCACATCGCTCAAACTGAACCTGACCGGGGAAGGGCGGGCTATGTATGCCCTTATCAAGACCGGTGAAACGGTATCTGTAATAGGTTATTCAGTCGACCAGATTATTGTCAATGACCTGAAAGGGCTTCAATCCTCCAACAGCACGATATATGTGCTGGTAACCAATTACATGAATACCTCCCCCGGTTATACCGCGACATCCACGATCAAACTGGATTTAACGGTTCAGAATACCGGCTATGCTTATATAAAATATTTCGCTTCACAAACTGATACAGTTACTGTTTGCCAGACGAGCGGACCAGCGAACTTTCTGATCGATGCGAGTTGCATCTTGAACAGTGCAAATAATGATTTCCGGGTTACCAGGGATTCCGTCTGGTTCGAGAATGATTATAAATGGATGGAATTGTACTATCCTATTCCTGCAGCCGGTGAAATCCATACGCTCCAGGTAGACCTGAACCTGCAGAATCTGCGAAAGAACCCAGCTAGTACAATTAACTGGGATCCCTACATTTACCAGGTTCGTGTCTATATCAGCGATAAGAACGGGCAGAATGATTATTATTTCGACGGTAATGGGAATTATTCTTTCAATCTTATTTATGATCTGAATAACTCCTGGCCTTTTGCTTCGGTCTATGTTACTTGCAAGGATGTTTTGAATCAGGGCTATGAATGTAATTCGATGGTATTTACCATTGGCTTATTCTTTGATAACTGAGGTTTATTTAACTAAATCGTTATCTTTTTACCGGCATTTTCTATTTATAAGCTGATTTTCACTACTTTTGCAGCCCTTTTAAAAAAACAGGTCGGCGGTCGGCGGTCAAACAATAGGACAATAAAACAATTAAATTATATTCCCGAACTCAACCCTTAAACCTTAAACCTTAAAACTAACGATTGTGCCTTTAAACAAACTTCGCAATATTGGTATAGCCGCGCACATCGATGCCGGAAAAACCACCGTAACTGAAAGAATTCTATTCTATACCGGTGTCACCCGTAAAATGGGGGAAGTCCATGACGGACAGGCCACCATGGATTTTATGAAACAGGAGCAGGAACGGGGCATCACTATTGCCTCCGCTGCCATTTCCTGTGAATGGAAAAACTCTCATATCAACCTGATCGACACCCCCGGCCACGTTGATTTCACCGTTGAAGTGGAGCGTTCCCTGCGGGTCATCGACGGTATGATTGCCTTATTCTGTGCCGTGGGTGGTGTAGAACCGCAAAGTGAAACGGTATGGAACCAGGCCGACCGTTACAAAGTGCCGCGTATCGCCTTCATCAATAAAATGGACCGGACAGGGGCCGATTTTTATGACGTGGTTACCCAGATGAACCAGGTTCTGGACGCTAATGCCATCGCTTTCCAGATACCCATGGGCGTGGAAGAAGATTTCGAAGGTATCATCGACATTATAGCAGAAAAAGCATACCTGTTTAAAGACAATACCAGGGAAGAGCTCCCGGTTCCTGAAAAATTCAAGGCACAGGTTGCCGAAGCCAGGGCAGTTCTCACGGAAAGACTTTCTGATTTCAATGATGAAATTGCAGAACTTTTTCTTGAAGATAAAGAAGTTGGCAACGAATTGCTGAAGTCAGCCGCCCGCGAAGCCACCCTTCGTTTGAATATTACCCCGGTTTTCTGCGGTGCTGCCTATAAAAATAAGGGCGTACAACTACTGCTCGATGCGGTCATTGATTACCTCCCTTCCCCTCTTGATATTGGCGCAACCGTCGGAACAGATGTCCGTAATCCTGAAAAATCCCATGCCCGCCATCCTTCCATCCGTGATCCTTTTTCAGCTCTGGCTTTTAAACTGATCAACGATCCTTTTGTCGGACAACAGACCTTTATCCGGGTATATTCCGGCCAGCTTAAGAGCGGAATGCCGGTGCTCAATTCAACGAAAGACAAATCCGAGCGCATTGGCCGGATCATGAAGATCCACGCAAAGGACCGTGAAGAAGTAAGCGAGGCAGGTCCCGGCGATATTGTCGCCCTGATTGGATTAAAACTGACCAAAACCGGCGACACCCTGTGCGACCCCAACTATCCGTTGCACCTGGAATCGATTACGGTGCCCCCTACCGTCATAGAAATGAAAATCCTGCCAACATCACGCAAGGATCAGAGCAAGCTCGGAGAAGCCCTCCATAAGCTCTCAAATGAGGACCCTTCATTCAACATCCGTTATGACGACGAAACGGAAGAAACCGTGATTGCCGGAATGGGTGAACTTCACCTTGAGATCATTATCGACCGGCTGAAACATGAATTCGGCGTGGAAGTAGAGATCAGCGAACCTTCTGTTGCCTACCGGGAAACGATCACTGCCGAAGTTGAAGCATCCCACAGGCATTCAAAACAGACCGGTGGAAAGGGCCAGTTTGCCGAAACCCACATGCGGCTCGAACCTAATGAGGGTAATGGCTACGAATTTATCGACCGGATCAAGGGTGGCGCCATTCCTCTGGAATATATTCCATCTGTGAACAAAGGGATCCAGAAAACCATAGCAAAAGGCGTTTTGTCGGGCTTCCCGGTTGTCGATGTAAAAGTTGTGCTCCACGACGGTAAGTTCCACCCTGTCGACTCCTCCGATATGGCCTTCCAAACCTGTGCCTCCATCTGCTTTAAGGAAGGATTTATGAAAGCCGGCCCAATCCTGCTTGAACCGATCATGAAAGTCGAGATCAACACGCCTGATGATTATATCGGTGATATCGTCGGAAACCTGAATAAACGTCGCGGAAAGGTTGAATCCTTGCGCCGCCACCGTAAAGGATCGCAGAAAGTGCTGGCATTCGTGCCACTGGTGGAAATGTTCGGGTATGCTACGGCACTCAGGAATATTTCCAGCGGACGCGCAAGTTTCTCTATGGACTTCTTTAAATACATGGCATTGAGCAAAACTGTCCAGGAAGAGGTGCTAAAGAAACTTGCAGAGAAAAAGGCGGCGTTGAAGAAATGAATTCCTGAACCTTTTTATTTGACTGAGACCTTATTCGGGATCCTTATGGTAAATATCCATCACGACTAGGGCTGAAAGGCTGCCATATACCAGCACGGAAGCTTTATCCGTATCGATGAAAGAGTTAAAGATGCCATGGAAGAAATAAGTAACAAAGCCCATCAGAATGGCAATGGCAAGCCACCTGACTTCTTTCCTGCGGCTCATATTGTAAATCCTTATGGCAGTATTGAAGGCTACCAGGAGAAGCATATTGAAGATGATAAACCCGGGCAGACCTGTTTCTGAAAGGTAGGTCAGGAATTCGGAATGGGCATTACCCTTTTCTCCATGGTTGGTGCTTATTCCGGTCTTTTCAGACGTGACCTGGTATTTCCCGTAAATAAACTGGTAAGTTCCCGGGCCGAAGCCCATCAGCGGCCTGTCCCTGAACATCTTCAACGCACAATGCCAGCGGTTGATCCGCTCCAGATTGGAAGGATCGGTCTGAATGTTCAACACGGATCTCAGGTGCTCCCCAACATCTATACTCCGGCTTTCCGAATTAACTTTCTCTGCATATTGATAAATATCGGTCTGGTAATAAAAGATAACCCCGCCTGCCATGAGGGTGATGAGCATGAAATGAACAAGCCTGAACCGAAAAAAAACAACCAGACCAGCAATAAGAATAGCTATGATGATGCTGAACCATGCCGCCCTTGAAAAAGAGAACAACTCACCTGTAATCAGCACAGCGGAAATGCAAAGGATCAGTATCCGGAACTTCCGGCTTACCCCGAACTTTTCCGGTATTGCAGCCACCACTCCCAGCACCGGCAAAATATAGGCAATGCAGGTGGCATATTGGGTATGGTCGTTATAAAATGGCCCGGTCATCATATTGGACACGGCTTTGCTGAATCCATAATGACTATGGTTGTAAAGCGTGGAGAAAACCGGTACGACCAGGCCAAGTCCATAAAGGATCCAGATCCTGGTAATGTTTTTAAAATCGGTAAATAATACTGAAAAAATAAAAAAGAAAACAATCATGAAGGTAATTCTCACCAGGGTGCGTTTCAGTGAGATGACCGGTATTTCGCTGAAAAAAGTGGAAAGGATCATCCATGAGATATCCAGCAGTATGAGAATGGTCAAAGGATGCCTGAAGATCTTGCCACCCAGCCTGACCGGCGAAAGCAGGCGGAATACTATATAAAAGACTGCAATCATTCCCGCCAGTAATTCGGCCGGAAAAGAGATGTCAATCCCTCCGTTCAGGGTCAGTTTAAACGAAAGTGGGATAGCCAGCACCGTGATAAAAACCAGTAAATGCAGTTTATTAAGAAGCAGGTAAATTAAGGGCAGGGAAAGGGCGATAAAGTATGAGATTACCAAAAGCGTATCACTCTCAAGCCCCAATGAAACCGCTATCAGTACTATGAAGAAAATAGTGGCGATTACTGGCAGGCTGAAAGAGAAATTTGTTTCAGTGCTCTTTATCATGAAAGAGGGGTTTCATCTCAAGAAATTTCTCCCTGAGCAATAACAAACCGATGATAAAAGCCATGGTGGACAGTGTTATGATCAACCCGTTCATGATAAAAGAAGGCGATGCTCTTTTGTAAGAAGGATATGCCTGATTAATCACATAAATAGCGGGGATCGGGTTTTGGAAGTTCAGCATTGCAGCTTCATACTTGTAGCGGATTTCGTTCAACAGGATCTGTTCGTGTGTGTAATCGCTCGTCAGCCTTTCCAGGCGGATGCTGTTGACATAAGGTTCGAAAGCATTCAAGGTGTGCTCATATTGTCCTTTCAGCTCGTTAAGCTGTTTCAGATCCTCCTGCAGGCGATCATTGATCGTTTCATATTCCTTCTTAATCTCGTTAAGTTTGCTCAGCTCTGTTTCAAATTGGGAAAGATTCTGCCATGCCCCCTCCATTCTGGCCTTTGTACTGACTATCAGAGAATCATTCTCGTCAAGCGATTGCCGGTAGACCTCATATTTTCCCTTTTCTGTGCCATAACGGGTTTGAGCCTGGGCAAGATTTTCGTTTAAAATATTAATATACTCACCCAGGTCGAAAAAGTTATATTCATTACGCATGGTACTGAGCCGTTCCCTGTCAAGCTCTATCGACGCTTGCTTATCCCTTATCTGTTTGTAAAGCAGATTGACCGAGGTGGAGGCATTCTCATTCCTTAATCCGTGCAGGCTGTCCACCAATTGATCTACCAGTTCCATCTTTTCGAAGAACGCATTCTCATAATGTATGACGGCTCTCAGTGTGTTTTCCTTAAAAATCTTTTCACGTATCCCGTCAATCCTGTTGATTACCGTATTGACCAGGCTGGCAGATAATTCCGGGTTCCTGGTAAGGGCTGTGATCTCGATCGACATATAACGGGTACGCTCAAAAGAAATGGTTTTTTCATATTTTTTATTCAATTCATCCCTCCAGTCCCGGTCATTTGTGTCCAACCCGAAATAGTCCACCAGACGGAACATTTTGACCAGCGTGTCCTTTACAATTTCTGATTTCAGGACCTGCATCAGCCAGTCGGCATCCACATCATAACCGAACTGGGGTTCCACCAGGATTTTTTCAGGAGAATTGGTTGGCGTGGGATAAATTATACCGGAAGATTCGTATTTCGGTTTTATTAACAGGGTAACGATAACGGATGCTGCGAGGGCGATGACAAAAGTTGCCAGGAGCAATTTTCTCCAATGATAGAGGAATTTCAGGAACCTGGCTCCTTCAGAAATATTGGTAACTGGATCGGTCATAATTCGATTTTCATTCTGAAACATAAAGATAAATGAAAAAACACCATCTCATTTTTTTCCCTAACTTTCGTGCAAATTCTATAAAATAATGCCAATCCCAACCTCAAGAACCCACGAAGCCGGCCGGATCACCATCGACCAGGAAAAATGCAATGGCTGCGGTCTCTGCGTTGATGTTTGCAGCGATTTCAACATCGAAGTTAAAGAAGGAAAAGCCTTTGTAGCAGAAGGAAAAGCAGTGTTTGGCTGCATCGGTTGCGGGCATTGCATGGCCGTCTGCCCCACCGGCGCCATCCAGGTAAATGGAAGATGCATTTCTCCTGATGATCTTTTCCCCCTCCCCGATAAATCGGAGATGCCATCTTATGAAGCATTATTAAAGCTCTACCAGCGCCGGAGAAGTATCCGGGAATTCAAAGATAAACCGGTTGATCAGGAACTGATCGATAAAATCCTTGCAGCCGCAGCAACTGCACCGATGGGACTGCCTCCTTCCGATGTCAGCGTGCTGGTTATAAATGGCAAAGAAAAGGTATTCCAATTCTCCAAAGATTACTGCGATTATCTGAAATCCCTGAAATGGATGGTATCCCCCTGGTTCCTTGCCCTGATGAGGCCTTTCTGGGGCAAAGCCAATCATGATATGTTCAGGGATTTTATCAGGCCGTTGATCGAAACCTATACCGGATCGATGAAAAAAGGTCAGAACATGGTAATGTATGATGCCCCGCTGGCATTGTATTTCTATGGCTCCCCTTTCACCGATCCCGCCGACCCGATCATTGCATGCACTTACGCCATGCACGCCGCCGGATCGCTCGGACTGGGCACCTGCATGCTCGGGGGAATCCATCTTTTCATTCAGTCGGGCAGGGCAGCAAAGAAATTCCGGGAAAAACAAGGCATCCGGTTTAAAAGCCGCGAAGGTTTGTTCCTGATCATCGGTTATCCAATAGTGAAGTACCAGCATGGGATTAAAAGAAGTTTTGCGAATGTTGATTTTTTGAAATGATTTCAGTAGGGTTTCCAACCCTCGGGTTGGAAACCCTGTTTCTACACTTAACAATTTCTTAACATTAAACTGATATTAATCTAATGTTAAATATTCAACTTTGCACTAATTTTCCAAACCATTGATTAAAATAATGATTTACAAAAGACTAACTTCAAGAACGATATTTTTTATTATCATTTTTTCTTTCGTAATTTCAGCCTATTCACAGGAAGACCAGTCTGAGGCCATTCAGCAGTCAGCCGATACACTTAACACCAAAATCGAAAACGTAAAAACCGACCTCGATTTACTTAAAAAACTGAAAATCAGCGGATATATCCAGGCCCAGTGGCAGTTAGCCGACAGCGCTGGTCAGCTTTCACCATTTTCAGGCGGCAATTTTCCTAAAAACTCCGATAACCGTTTCATGGTCAGGAGAGGACGGGTAAAATTGACTTATGAGGGTACTTTGTCAAAATTTGTGGTGCAGATCGATGCTACTGAAAAAGGGGTTGTGCTGAAAGATGCTTATGTCAATTTCATGGAACCATGGCTTCAAATGTTTACCATCCAGGGCGGGGTGTTCGACCGTCCTTTTGGATATGAAATCAGTTACTCCTCCAGCATGAGGGAAACCCCTGAAAGATCAAGAGTCTTTCAAACCTTGTTTCCGGGGGAACGCGACCTGGGCGCTATGCTTACCATTCGGCCGCGAAAAGAATCCCGCTTTAACTTCATCAGGTTAAATGCCGCCCTTCTCGCAGGAAATGGAGTGGCCCCGGAAACTGATTCAAGAAAAGATTTCTCCGGACAACTCGGGATAACTAAAACCACCCGTAATGAGAAATTCCGTTATGCCGTCGGGATTTCCTATTATAACGGAGGCTATTTCCAGGAAACCAAGAACGTTTATAACATGAGTACCCTGGCCGATGGCATAACAAAAGGTTTTGTGGTCGATTCTACGGAATCAAATAGAGGGCAATATGCCAAGCGTGAATATTTTGGCGTTGATGCCCAATTTAGCCTCGATTGGTTTGCTGGTGTGACAACACTTCGCGGTGAATATATCTTTGGTAAACAACCGGGAACAAGTAAACTCAATATCAGCCCTGCCAATAGAATTATCCCCGATATAGGGTTATCAGATACCTATAACCGGTCATTTAATGGCGGCTATTTTTACTTCATACAAAATATACTTAACTCCAGGCACGAGGTTGTCGTAAAATATGATTTCCTCGACCCGAATACCGATGTTAAAGGTACGGATGCCAGGTCATCGGTCACATACAATGAAAGCACGATCAAGACCGGGCTTGGTGGAGCTGATATCGCTTACACCACCTGGGGTTTCGGCTACAACGTTCGCATCGCCGTCAATGTCAAACTGATGGCTTACTATGAGGTGGTGAAAAACGAAGAGACGGCAATTACCGGATTTTCCAACGACGTGAAAGATAATGTGTTCACACTTAGGGCACAGTTTAAATTTTAAGTTTTAAATTTTGTATTTTGAATTATTATTAAACTA
>Ga0105099_10002425_pt1 | contig 11113 bp, 8 predicted proteins | sample PPLLak3cmMay2015_2_FD_79138 | JGI IMG/M metagenome (GOLD analysis project Ga0105099, IMG submission 79138) | Freshwater sediment microbial communities from Prairie Pothole Lake near Jamestown, North Dakota, USA - PPLs Lake P8 Core (1) Depth... | ecosystem: Environmental > Aquatic > Freshwater >...
ATGGAGTCATTACGCTATCTGCCGTGGCTTTCAGAAAACGGATGGCTGGTGACAAACACAACTCCGTTTGTAAACATAACGGATTACCCCGATATGAAAGAGCTGCTAGCAGAAATAGAAAAACTTCCTAATCACATTGCTCTCAATGCGGATGAAATTGCACGACAGGTGAAATCGCCCCGTTCATCAAATATTGTAATGCTGGGCGCATCATCTCCTTTTTTGGATATTCCTTATGAGAGTCTTGAAATAGGTATTAAGAAAATATTCGGAAGGAAAGGGGAGAAGATTGTGCAGTTAAACATTGATGCACTTAAAGCAGGTCGTGAGTTTGCAATTGAGCATACTCCGGTGGGAAGCAGGTAGTTAGAATTAGGTAGTAGGCACTAAAAGCAATAATGCGCTAATTAGTTAAGAATTAATTTTCATCCGGATTTAGAAAATTAGGAATTTTACTTGCTAACAATAGCTTCGACTTCTTCAACAGATTTTGGAATTGGTTTAGAACCTAAAACTCTATTTCCATCTTCGGTTACCAATATATCGTCTTCAATTCTTATCCCGCCAAAACCCGAATAATTTTCAAGCATATCGTAGTTAATAAACTCAGGAAAACGATTCTGGGTTTTCCACATATCAATTAACTCAGGAATAAAATAAATTCCAGGTTCTATCGTGAAAACATATCCTGACTGCAGACTTTTTGCTAATCTTAAATACTTTAAGCCGAACTCATCACTCCGTTGAACACTTTCATCATAACCAACATAGTCCTCGCCGAGTCCTTCCATATCGTGAACATCAAGACCAAGCATATGTCCCAAACCGTGCGGGAAGAACAATGTATGAGCTCCGGCGTTAACAGCTTCCTCAGCGTTACCGAACATTAATCCCAGTTCTATTAACCCTGAAGCAATTTCTTTAGCAGCCCTAAAGTGAAGTTCTTTGTTTGTAATACCTGGTTTCACTGAATTAATTGCATTCGTTTCTGCTTTCAACACAATCTGATAAATGTCTCTCTGCTTATCAGTGAATTTGCCGCCCACTGGAATCGTTCTTGTTATATCACTAGCATAGTGCAGTTTACTTTCAGCACCTGAATCGTTTACAAGCAAATCGCCTGCTTTCATTTTATTATCATAATAAGGATTGTGCAGAGTCTGACCGTTAATAGAGACGATAGGCCGGAACGATAGTCCGTAGCCGAGTGAAAGAGCAATACCTTCAATCATACCCGCAATTTTTCTTTCATCAGTTTCAGGTTTTACCATCTTCATTGCAGCAGTATGCATTTTAGCCGCAATGTCTACGGCTTCATCAATCTCTGCTATTTCTTCAATTGATTTTACAGATCGTTGGGCAACCACTGCCTTTACTAATTTCTCGGAAATATAGTCGTTAACATTTGACGGATTTAAACCGCTTATTGAAGAAAGTTTCATAATATTTTCAAGTCTGTATTGAGGAAGGAAGTGAACCTTTCTACCCCTTTTTATCGCGCCAATTATTTGATCATTTAGTTTTTCTAAATTTGTTGCTCGTTTTACACCTACAATCTCAGCATAATCACTTACACTTGGCTGCATTCCTTCCCAAACTATATCATCAATAGTAAAATCATTTCCAAAAAGTGTTTCAAGATTATTATCAATATCTATTGTTGCGGCAAATCCGGGTCTGTCAATCCCGAAATAATAAAGGAAAGTACTGTCCTGCCGGAAGTTAAAGGTGTTTGCTAAATAATTTGCTGGACTGTTTTCGTTGCCTAAAAATAAAATCAATCCTGAATCAAATTTGTCTTTTAATATTCTTCTTCTGTCGGTGTATATATTTGTGTCAAACATTGAGGCTCCTATTCAAAAGTTAAAAGGTTTCATTACTACTAAATTGTAGATTTTTAACTGGTAACTAAATTAAACAATTTGTGTTTCTAAATGTAGCATTTACAGGCTAACAATTCTCAATTGAGTATAATATCCATTTTCGGGCCAAAATCAATATTTTTACCGACTCATTCTGGCAAAAAAATTCGCATAAGATTTGAATAAGAACTAATCTATTACGGTAATCTTTGTAAATTCATATTAATAAAAAGGCTCTAACTGTGAAAAAATTATACATATTCTTCAATCCTACATGTAATTTTTTACTTATTCTGACGCTGTTCTTCTTGATTCCTTTTTCCTATGCCTATTCGCAAAAAGCCTCCAATGTAAACCACGCTTTTCATAATGCTTTTATCTTTGGTATAGATGGAGGGGTAACCTTTCCTCAGACTGATTATAAAACTAATAGTATAGGTCTTTCAATAAGAGGTACAAGTGAATATTTCTTTAAAACAAACTCGATTCACCTTTTTGGGTTAAAGTTGAAATTAGGTTCAGAGCAGGTAAAAGGGGAAGATACGAGGGGAACTATTTCAACACAGGACGGCAACAGAGACATACCACCCGCATTCACAACTAGTATTTTTTCCTTAGGATTGGCAGCTACTTATAGCATTTCAATAGGAGATGTCTTTTTCCCATATGTATCAGGCGGAATTTCAAATTTATGGTTTGAACCTAAAGATGATCAAGCTAATCCTGCTGAATATAATGCTGCCAATAAATACAACAAAAGTACGATTGCCTACAGTTTTGAAGTTGGGATAAAATATTTAGTAAGTGATAAACTAAGCATTAATCTCTCAGTAAATCCATATATCCCACAGAGCGATTATTTGGATGATGTAGCAGCAGCATCTTCAAATGATGCATTTTCCACTATAATGATTGGTTTATCATATTCACCATTTTTCGATAATGACCCAGATAAGGATGGAATAAAAGGTTCAGATGATTTATGCGCTGATGAGCCTGAAGATTTTGATGGATTTGAAGATGCAGACGGATGTTCTGATCCGGATAATGATGGGGACGGGATATTGGATATTAATGATAAGTGTCCGAATGAGGTCGAAGATGTAGATGGATTTGAAGATGCAGATGGATGTTCTGATGCTGATAATGACGGGGATGCTATTTTAGATGTCAATGATAAGTGTCCGAACGAGAAAGAGGATATTGATGGGATTGAAGATGAGGATGGATGTCCGGAAGCAGACGAACTTATAGGCGAACAAAAATTTACAATAGTAGGTGATGATATCTTTTCTTCAAATTCGTCAATGATAAAAATAGAAGGGAAGAAAGTTTTAGATGAAGTAATCAAGCAGTTACAAAAATTCCCAGATATGAGATGGCGAATTGAAGGGCATATGGATTCGAACGGGAATAAAAGATCTTTAAGAAATTTATCACTCGAACGTGCAAAGGCAGTCCTTGAATACTTTAGCTATTTCGGAGGATTGAAGAGAGAAAACTTCCAGGTATTTGGAATGGGAGATAACTTACCGATCGGTGATAATAATACTGAAGAAGGCAGAAAGCGAAATCGTAGAATCGAGATATTTCCTGAAGAATAACCCGGATAGTTAAATATGAAAACGGTTGTTGATTTTGCCTATTATTCTTACCGGTAAATTCTACAAATTTTAGGTTTTTTTCAATTGTTAATTGAATTTTCTGCTCTTGGTACTTGGTATAATTATTTTATGATTGTTAGCAAAAATGAAAAAATAATTATGTCTAAAAGAACAATAACAATGAAGCAAATTATTAATTATCCTTTAAGCGGTGATTACTCTGCTTATAAACAAAACCAGGGAGTGAATCTTTTTTTTAGTGAGGTAGAAGAGGTATACAATGTACCTAACAAGAAAGTGAAACAAAGCTTTTCTACAAACATTAAGCTGGCTGGAAAAATAAAGTTTATCCTCGGACTTATTTACTTTTTTTCTTTAATCTATTTTAGTATAAAACTATTTAGTTAACCCAAACAAGAAATAAAACCTTCTGAACCGGATCATTTGTCCTGTTTTTTATTTTTTATTTTAGTCTCTTAATAACTTTAGCCGGAACTCCTGCAACAACAGCATTCGGCGGAACATCTTTTGTAACGACTGCACCTGCACCAACAATCGAATTTTCTCCCACAGTTACACCGCACAAAATAGTTGAAGAAGATCCGATTGAAGCTCCTCGTCTTATAAAAGTCTCAACAACTTTCCAATCAGCATCTGATTGCATCGATCCATCTTCGTTAGTGGCTCTAGGATGTTTGTCATTAATAAAAGTAACGTTGTGTCCTACAAAGACGTTATCTTCGATATGTACACCTTCGCAGATAAAAGTATGAGAAGATATTTTACAGTTCTTTCCAATGAAAGCGTTTTTTTGAATCTCTACGAAAGTTCCAACTTTAGTCCCATCATCAATTGAACAACCATAAAGATTAACAAAGTCGTATATCTTTACATCCTTACCAAGTTTAACGTTATTTATATTTTGGTGACTCATAGTGCTATCAGTTATTTATTAGAAAAATATTTTAATAAAGGAATTATGGTCGTTATGTCTAACATCGAAATTAAGAAACGAAGAATATTATTGATGGGTACTTTCAGTGAAATAAAATTTTTAAATTTAAATTACATTCTCTGATTTATACTTTTTCACTGTTAGTTTTCCAGTTCAACAATCTGACCCATATTAGCTAAAGAAATATCTGCTGCTTCAAGAAGCCTTATAACTGCCAGACCATCTTTACCGCTCGTAACAGGGTCTCTACTCTCTTTTATTGCAGAAATAAACTCGTGTGTGCCCAGACCAAGTGCTTCTGTTTGATTTACTTTTGGCGAAAACATATCTCCTATTCTGTATTGTACCAGTGCTTCGTGGATGCTTTCAGTTGAATGGAATTCAACTCCGCTGTCATAAACCTTAATCTTTTCGAAATTTTCCATGTCATCATAAAGCAGCATTTTTTTATCTCCGCCAACTATAATTCTTCTGATTTTAACGGGCGATACCCAATTGACGTGAAAATGAGCAAAACAATTATCCTCAAAGTAAATGCATATATGCGCAAGGTTTTCTTTTCCCTTAAAATTTGCAATTCCATTCGCGACAAGGGCCTTTGCTTGGTGCTTTTCGAGTAAATAAGTCATAATTGATAAATCGTGTGGAGCGAGATCCCAAATAACGTTAACGTCTCTTTGAAACAATCCGAGATTTATTCTTTCCGAATCAAAATAAATAATATTGCCAAGCTCATTTTTATCTATGAGCTCCTTAATTTTGATTACTGCACCATTATAAATAAAAGTGTGGTCAACAAAAATCTTAAGATTTTTTTTATCAGCAATCCCAATTAGTTCTTCTGCTTGTTTCGAGGTAGAAGTGAAGGGTTTTTCTACCCAAATGTGTTTTCCAGCTTCTAATGATTCCTTTGCTAAATTATAATGAGTATCTACTGGTGTTGAAATAACTATTATATCTGAATCACCGTTGATTAAGCTTTGACAATCTTTAGATAACTCCGCAGCAGGAAATTTTTCTTTGATTAACAGAAGCCTATTCTCTTTGATATCGCATGCAATAACTTTTTTTACATCTTTATGAGCGAGAAAATTTCTAACTAGATTAGGACCCCAGTAGCCGAGTCCGATTACTCCTACTTTCATTTAATTACCTTAAAAAATTTTATAATTGAATCAGCCACATACTCAATCTGTTCATCGCTTAATTCAGGATACATCGGTAAAGATAATCCACTTTCCGCCAACTTTTCCGTTTGAGGGAAATCTCCTCGTTTGTAACCTAAATGTTTAAAACATTCCTGCAAATGTAAAGGTATAGGATAATGTAATCCTGTAGATATTTTCTGTTCTTGTAGATAAGCTTGAAGTTTGTCTCTCATTTCCTGATTTTTTTGATTATTTCCGACATTCACTTTAATGACGTAGAGATGATAAACGTGTTTGTGATCAGGCATTTCACTAGGCAGGATTATCTGTTCTAACCTTCCAAGCAATTCTCCGTACCTAACAGCAACTCTTCTTCTTTCGTTAGTCCACTTGTCTATGTATTTTAACTTAACTCCCAAAACAGCTCCCTGAATTCCCTCCATTCGATAATTATGTCCGAATGAATCATGATAATATTTTTTTGATTGACCGTGTTCGCGTAATTTTTTTATTTTTTGAAAAATATCTTCGTTATTTGTCACAACTGCGCCTGCTTCACCATAAGCTCCTAGATTCTTCCCCGGATAAAAACTGAAAGAGCTTACCTCAGAAAGACCACCAACCTTTTTTCCTTTGTATTCAGCCAGATGGGCCTGAGCAGCATCTTCAACGAGGTGAATTTTATATTCCTCACTGATTTTATTTAAAGAATCCATATCTGCTGACTGGCCATAAAGGTGTACAGCCACTATAGCCTTTGTTTTTTTTGTAATAACTCTTTCGACTTTACCGGGATCAATGTTGTAGCTCTTAGAATGACAGTCAACAAAAACAGGCGTACCTCCACAAAGTGTAGCTCCCCAGGCCGTTGCTATGAATGTATTAGCAGGAATAATAACGTCATCATCGTGTCCAATATCCAGGCTCCACAATGCCAGATGATTTCCGTCAGTGCCTGAGCTTGTGCCAAGGCAATATTTTACATTATGAATCTCTGCAAATTCTTTTTCGAATTCAACTACTGAAGGTCCAAGTATGAATGCTGTATTATCCAGCACTTTCTGTATAGCAATGTCAATTTCGTTCTTGATTGATTTGTATTGAACTTTTAGGTCTAAGAAAGGAACTTCCATCTAATTTCTCTTTATTAATTGAAAACTTTACCGATTATATAGTTTAATCACAATATCTATACAGGGTTAGTTATTACTTTGTGCTAAATTAGGTATATAATAAGATGAGTTATAGTGATTATTTATAATTTTTATATTAACAGCAAAATTAAATAATAGTATCTTAATATTAAATGATCTTTTTGGTACAAATTTAGTTAGGCAATTCTAATCTGTATTAATAAAATAAATAATATATTGATTACATACAGATTTTATAGAAAATAGCATAATTTTACAATATATATTCTATATAAATTTAATGTTTTATTTCAAATCGACAGTAATTAGTGGATGAAAGAGTTCTAATCATTAGTATGAGTAATCTAACTCTAATTATTAACAACATTAAGATTGATTAATGCAAAATTAGGGGGGAGAAATCATTGCCCATGAATATTTTATTTAAAGCATTTCGTAAAGTTAGAATTCCAATTCAATGGATTCTACTTATAGTTTTTTTATCTTTCTTAAATGTTTACCCACAAAATTCTCAACCTACTAACCACGGTTTTCAAAATGGTTTTATCATTGGAGTTGATGGAGGGGTTACTATTCCTCAAACAGATTATCAAAATAATAAAATAGAATTTTCATTAAGAGGTACGGGCGAATACTTCTTTAAGACAAACTCAATCCATCTGGTGGGTTTAAAGTTAAAGGTTGGTTCAGAACAAATAAAAGGAGAAGATGACAGAGGAACTATTGCTACCAAAGATTATCTAAGCGTTAATTTACCGCCAACCTTTACTACAGATATTTATTCGATAGGATTAGCTGCAACCTATGGTATTTCAATTAATGATGTTATAATTCCGTATCTATCAGCCGGAGTTTCAAATCTGTGGTTTTTTCCAATGGATGATCAAGGTAATCCAGCTGCGGGTGGTAATGCAAAATTGTATGATAAAACTACTATTGCATACAGTATCGAAGTTGGGGTTAAATATCTAGTCAGCGATAAGCTAAGCATTAATCTTTCAGTAAATCCTTATATCCCGCAGAGTGATTATCTGGATGATGTAGCAGCAGCACTGCAAAATGATGCATTTTCTTCAGTGATGATTGGTCTATCCTATTCACCATTTTTTGATAATGACCCGGATGAGGATGGAATAAAGGGCTCACATGATTTATGCGCTGATGAGCCTGAAGATTTTGATGGTTTTGAAGATGAAGATGGATGTCCTGATCTGGATAATGACGGGGACGGTGTATTGGATATTAGTGATAAGTGTCCGAATGAGGCCGAAGACTTTGACGGATTTGAAGATGCAGATGGATGTGCTGATCCGGATAACGATATGGATGGTATTCTAGACGTCAATGATAAGTGTCCTAATGAAACGGAGGATTTTGATGGGATTGAAGATGAGGATGGATGTCCGGAAGAAGATGAAATAATCACAGCGGAAAAATTTATCATTTTAGGTGATGATATCTTTTCTTCAAATTCGTCAATGATAAAAATTGAAGGGAAGAAAGTTTTAGATGAAGTAATTCAACAGTTACATAAGTTCCCGGATATAAAATGGCGAATTGAAGGGCATATGTATTCGAACGGGAACAAAAGATCATTACGAAATTTATCGCTCGAACGAGCAAAGGCAGTCCTTGAATATTTCAATTATTTCGGAGGATTGAAGAGAGAAAACTTCCAGGTATTTGGTATGGGAGATAATTTCCCGATCGGTGATAACAATACTGAGGAAGGCAGAAGTCGAAACAGAAGAATTGAGATAATTCCTGAAGTGACAGGTGTTATACCAGACAGTACGGGAAAACCGGAGGAAGTATTTAATCATTTTATCTTAAGGGGCGACGATGCTTTTGAATCTAATAAGACAACGTTAAAGGAAGTGGCAAAGCTGCTTTTGAATGAAATAGCCGTGTACATTAAGAATCAGCCCGGGAGTAAATGGAGAATTGAAGGATATACTGATAATCAGGGATCTGCATCCATTCTAAAAAAGCTCTCACTCGAGAGAGCAAATGCTGTTTATGATTACTTGATTTCTCAAGGTCTTTCTTCCGATCAATTTACTGTTCTAGGTTTTGGCAGTGCTAATCCAATTACAAATAATGATACGGAAGAAGGAAGAAGCAGTAATAGACGTATATTAATAATTCGTGAGGATTAAAATATTTATATAAATAGAAATGATGCTCGAGGTGTAATTTTTAAGATATAAAGTGATAGTCTTTAAAAGATGGGTTAATACAATCTTCGTTTTATAATTAAAATTAATTTGTTAATAACTTTACTTTGCCTTTCACCTATCAAGCACTTCTTTTTTTCTTTACTAGAATATTATCAACCGCTTTCATAAAATACTTAATGTCTGTTTTGATCGGATTTTTTTCATATGCATCAAAATATTTTTTTTCTGATAATTCAATTTCTTCAATTGTCTTCGGCATATCAGCATAAAAAGGCGGGATTAATCCGGGTTTAAAGTTCTTTCTTCTTTCCTGATGTTCTTTTGAATATAAGCTGAGATATTGATTGCTTATCGGACGCACCCCCACAAACTTCAATTCTCTTTTTACCCAGTTGATTAGCATCGGTAATTCATCAATCCAAAGCCTTCTGAATAATCTTCCCCAAGCTGGAACCCGGAAATCATCTTTAAATTTTCCGCCTGCTTCAAGTTTATTATGATTATACACAAAATCCTGAATAAACTCTGAATATGGATACATTGTTCTTAGTTTGTAAACGTAGATTGGCTTTCCGTCTTTACCCATCCGCTTCATTTTAAAAATAGGACTGTAGAAAAATTTCTTTACGGGAGTAAAAGTGCCATTTTTTACAGCGGCGAAATAGACCACATCATCAACTGCAGCAAGGTCTAATACTTTAAAGCCGCAATAAACTAATCTGCCTAATCCTTCTGCAAGCGATATAGCCCGGTCTTTTTCCTTGCTGAATGTAAAATAAATCTCTCTGGTAATTGGTAACTTGGGAAAAACTCTCTTCCAGATAAAATCAAAGAAATAAATTGTATTTGCAATCCAAAATGAATATTTCTTCAAATACCTGCGATACCTGTAATGGTGAGGAAGGAGAGCTCCTACAAATACACCGCCATTGATTAAAGTTTTTCTAATATCCAGTAAATAATCATTCAGTTTAATTTGATCATTTAGAACTCTTAAATTAATAAATAATTGATGGGAATCGGGTTGACGAACTTGGATATCTTTTGTTTCATCAGAATTAATAATTGCTGACTTACGTATATCAAATGAATTAAGATCAAGAATAGTGTCAAGGACCGAAAAAACCTCTTCATATTCTTTCAAATATTTAAATTCAAGTTCATGCTTAACGACAGATTCCATTGCTTCAGAATAATTAAATCCGTACTTCTCATTGCGATTCTTGCCATTGGATGGAGTAACAGGATCATTCATCTCATAAGCTTTTAAAAATACAACAGTAGCTTCATCAGTTTTATTCTTTATTTTGTCAGCAAATAAAAACATAAAAAGTAAGGATGACACTACTGAATAACCTGCTAAAGCTGCGATAAAATTTACAGCGCTGGAGAACTCTAATTGCAAGAAAATCATTGAAAGAATAACTAGTGTGATGATCTTTAAATAGAATTTTGCTTGTATTTCAAATGCATTCAATCTGCCTGTTGCAACTTGAGTAGGAACAAATTTATGTGTTGTGTATGCTGAAATTACCCAACTGAGATATACCAACCCAATTAATAAAAATTCCTTTTCTTCATAATCAACCGAAGAGATGTTATGTACAATTTCAAAATAACAGAATAAGGTTAAAATTAATCCGTCAAGAAGGATAAACTTAACAGACAGTTTTATTTGATCAACAGTTAGTTTAGATTGTTCGACAAAACTGGTTTTACTTTTTCGCTTTTTACTCAAATGAATGAAATAAAATGACTCAAGTACTAACCCAATAAATAATGAACGGAGGATGTAGACCCTGTTTATGTGATCAATTCCCGGAATAAGAAAAAGTAGAACTAAGAAGAATAATGTGAAGAAAGATGAAAGATATAGAGTTCTTAATATTAGTTCTGATTTATCCTGGTTAAGTAATCTGAATTTTTTTGAGAGCGAGGCACCGAAAACTATAGATAATAAGAAAAGTCCTAAGGATATAAAATATTCATTTGTGAAATAAATAGCTTTTTGGCTAATAGAATAAAAACTCGAAAAGGTTAGTAAATAGATCAAAATACTAACCATAACTGTACTTAGCACATTCTGTAATGTATTCTTTGGAGAAGTTTTTCGTACAGAATCTATTAGATTAATATCAATTCCTAATTCATCCCTCAAGTTAAATTAGCCCTCAAATAATTTTTTTTTGGTGTAGAAATAAGTTAATGAC
>Ga0105099_10002429_pt1 | contig 11101 bp, 19 predicted proteins | sample PPLLak3cmMay2015_2_FD_79138 | JGI IMG/M metagenome (GOLD analysis project Ga0105099, IMG submission 79138) | Freshwater sediment microbial communities from Prairie Pothole Lake near Jamestown, North Dakota, USA - PPLs Lake P8 Core (1) Depth... | ecosystem: Environmental > Aquatic > Freshwater >...
AACAATCTAAATACAAAGGAGAAAACAAATGCAATTAGGATATATCGCATCAACAAAACAGGGTAGTGTTCTGGAACAGATTACTAACGAAATGCCGAAGTATGGTAAGCATCCTATTTGTCAAACGTCAATTAGGCGCCATAACAAGCTGTACAATAAGGGGGATTACAACTACATAGATTGCGTCAATTTCACAGATAAACACATTGCACGTCATGTAATCGACCTTGCTACTCGCACGTTGCATACAAAGAAATGCAAAAAGGTGGTAGAACTTACAGATACAGTAGAAGCGCGTATAGTCAACGCAAAGACAACCGGTCTTACACTTTGTGAGTGCTGCAAGTAATAACCATTTTCAGGCGGGGGCTGTAAAAGGCCCCCTATCACAATAAAAAAGGGGGTATTAAATAATGACAACATCTAATAGAATAAAACTGGAACGCAGACGCCATATTATATCGGTTATCAAGGAAATGCCTAATATTGCGCTCAAACTTGATAAAAAGTATATTTCTAAGATTCATAATTCGGATGATGGCCATATGTGTATTATAAGTTACTCTGACTCATATTATACTAAAGCTAATCATCAGATATTCACATATCTGCGGCATGGATGGCGCCTATGTGGTTACGCAAATAAGTGTGGTATATATGGACACGATGTGCTCGCGTTATCGCATCCAACAAAAAAGGGATTAGTATTACAGGACTGTAGGAGCCCTGAATGGATCTTCTACCCACACTATTCCAAAGACAACATACCTACATATGATGAAGAGGATGAATATTAGCCATACACATTATTTGCAGAAGTAAATACTATATAACATTGTAAAATAAGAAAGGAGAATAATCGTGACACAAAATAACTTTAAATTTGATTGGGGTATGGTCGCACTGCTTGACCCTGAGTATGCAAAGAAGTATTTGTGCAAAAATATGCATACTACAGCGGCGCTGCAGGAGAAGCTTGCTGATTTGGATTGGGTTGACCAGGACACGGTAGATGGATATGGATGCGGAGTTGTCATTAATTCTACTGTTAGACCAGTAGTTAGAGGTGACAACTACTCAGATGAGGAAGCAGCCATTATAAATGAGCTTCTTATACCGGTTGAACAGCCTATAGAAACAGTTAGAACTACTCCCATATTACCAGCAGATGATCAGCTGTTATCACCAGAGGGGGTTGGCATAGAAGACGAAACCTATAAACAGAATGTTACGAACACACTTGCCCAGCGCAAGAAGCAGGCACTTATACGTAAGATGACGCTGCTAGAAAAAGAATTGTTGAAAGCTTATACCTTGAAAGAAGAATACGCAGAACAGCCCAATCTACCTACTAAAGGTTATCTTGAATTGCCGCCTCCGGTTTCGGTGTTAGCTACAGGGTCTTCTTACAGATTCAGAGAAAACTCAATCAAAGAGATACAGTATTTACCTAACTCTGACTACATGCCCTATCCCATTATTTGTGAAGACTATCAGGGTATAATAGACACACCAGACAAGATAACTATCTACAAACATAAACATGCAAAAAACAGGTTGTCAGGAGGTTTTAGTAAAATTACCAATGACCAGGGGTTTGAGCGGCTTATATTCAATAAAAAGACGGGTACTATTTACCATGTTAGGCGTGTAAAAGTAAATAGCACCACTACAAAACGCAAAACCAGATATAAAACCACAGTAAATCAGTATACGTTGGCTTTGATCAACTTTGTGCCTATGAGTGGCCACTCATTCTTTAATGCTTTCTTTAATTGCATACTCACAGAAGTGTTGAAGAAAGTTCCAGACGCAATACTGGTTCTAGGGGAAAAACACTTATTAAATATAATACCTAAAACACACCAGCACATTGTTCAGCTTAAGTGGAACGATAATGTCGGCCGCGCTTTATTCGGGCTTATTATACAATACAAGTTGGGCAAACGAGTACCATGGTTGGTAGATAAGGGCTTTATTTCAAACCTGGCCGATCTGAGAAAATATACAATAAATGATAAGCCATTCATTACTGGCTTCATGAAGTTGTTGCGTAAATCCATATCTACTAAAGCTCTGCTAAAAGGTCTGTATAAAAAAGACTTCACAAGCGCACTTACCAAACTATGGTCTTGGGAAGACTCGGGTTTACTTATAAAACAACTGCTTGACGTAAGTCGAATGGACAATGCATGGTATAATAAAGTTAAGTATTATATTTCGGTAACAATAAACAATAATGATTTATATTATACTGCCGAATTAACAAAAATGGCCCGATACGCCACGGAGATTGTTACGGAGTTGGATATTAAAAATAAGCATTGGGCCGAGTTATATCTAAAACAAGTATATAATCTGAATTTTCCACACGGAGATAGGGCTGGTTCTTACTATAACTGGAATATCTTTAGAGATGTTATGCAGATGGCTGAAGATAATCAAATGGGCAGAGTACGGCCTTCACATATTGATACTATAGAAAAGCTTTGGACAGTTCATAATTATCTCCAAAACATACAGCGAAGAAACCTTGAGGTTACACAAGATCTGGCCAAATACAAGTTTCTACCTTTTGCATTGCCTAATAAAGAATATGATGGTTTCAGGTTTGTTCAATTACTAGATGTAAAAGAGCTTGTAGATGAAGGCAACACTATGAAACATTGTGTTGGAGGATATGGTAATAGCTGTCTTGAAGGTAATTCCATAATTGTTTCTATGCAAAAAGAACGTCATTGGGTTACTATTGAACTGAATGGTAGTACCTACGAAATTATACAGAAATATTCCATTGGAGATAATGTGATACTCAATGGTAAGTTTCTCAATATAATAAACACCTGGCATAAAGACTTATTAGAACTAAATAAGGCCGCGGTAGGAGCCAAGTCCTATAAGCAGTTGGCGCCCATATACTATGAGCAACAGCAGGGGGCTATTAGACAACAACTTATCAAGCAAGCTCACGCTAGTAGTGCTGACGACGATATATTCGAGGCGGAAGAGGCACGTTGCTTAACAGAGTCCGTTCAACTATCTGAATAGGGAGTAATATAATGACTATCTATAATAGATCTCCGCATGAAGTAATTCTAATCGATAATAATAACCAGGTAATAAGAACTTGGCCTGCTTGTGAAGATCCGATTAGACTTGCTAAAATGGCTCAGCCGATAGGGGTTTTGGAAACAGATATCCCTTTAGTGGAATTTAATGTTGGCCGGCCTACAAATTTACCGCTCTATAGAAAAGGTGTATACTATATAGTGTCCTTTGGCGTCAAGTCTGCTGTATGGGATAGACCTGATTTATTGGTGCCGGCAGTAATGGATATACGTAATAATCGCAAATTCGCATGTCGCGCGTTTGCTAAATGAAAGGAGGTGAAAACTATGGCTACAAGATTGCCCACAGCTATGATTGATGGTAAGGAATACTTTATTGATAAAAGACTTCAACAAGCCCGAGCAGTAGATAACCCACACGATTGCTTGGATTTATGTGAAGAATGTAAAGGCGATGAATTTGGACCCATGTGTCCTCATTTCTGCGACCCCAGGTGTGTTTATGGGCATTGTTTAGTAGAAGAAGTAGAAGAAGATGAGGAGGGGGTGCTACTATGGGAAGCAATATAATAACAGTTCCAGTGCGCTTGGAAACCTACAAGGACACCCTACTCTATATACTTGGCGGGAAAGCCAAAATAACTGTGATTAGCAATAAAACTAATCATAGCTTCGATTTCAAGCTTTGGAAAATAGCAAATTTGCATTATAAAGTTTATGTCAAATATGCTATTTATCCTAAACCCACCAAGAAAAATCCTAATCCTGTCCCAAAGTTTAGGGGCAAGTGTATAGGCTATATAAAAGGGACCAAATGGTTTCCTCGACCTGATGACACTTTCCAAAAGGCTAAGGTGGCCTGGAGGTGGGTTTGGTATGCTCTAATGCGACACACTATGCCCCATAAATGCTGTATTTATCACCATAGCACGTGTCGTAAATGTGGACTACCCATTAAAGCTATGAAGTCTATGGTTGCAGGTATAGGACCATGTTGTTCGGCAGCAGAACGTGCCAAGGAAGGCAAGTAAATTAGGCTAAGGTGGTGTACAAACTGGTAAAACCTTTATTAGGACCTGGAGGTATTATGAACCTGATGAAATGTTTAGATGGTGTGTATAGGAAAAAAAATCCTTTGGATGAAATAAACCTTGTGCATAGTATGCATGTGGTGAGTTATTCAACAAAAGAGTGGGAGTGCCCAAATTGTGGCACCCTAATCATTGAAGAAACCGACACAGAAGATATAAGCTGTGTCCATTGTGGTGCAGACTTCCTGCTGGTGGAAGGTGTACTTTGCTCTTTGTAAAACACTTTAACAGAGCATGTCGCACGTTTGCTAAATGAAAGGCGGTGTAGCGATGGACAAACCATTGACTGAAAAACAGAAGGCAGCCTTTGAGGCATTTTTGCATAAAAATCCGCAGTTTGCTGGGATATCCCCAGAGGAAGTTATTAATGAACTGCGTAGAGCTGAAAATCTTTTAGCAGCTGAATTGCTATTTGACAAAGGTTGCGTTAAACCCTTTAAGTTAGAATTAGGAGAGGGTTGTTTCTACATCGAATCCAAACCAGCATGCCCATAAATTATTAAACAATTTTTCAGGGCTGGCTCACCCTACCTTTTCGAGTGTAATACTCGTAAAAATCGACGGGGTGCTTTGATTAATAATTTTACATATATATCAGGAGTAATACAATGTTATTAGAGCTTGACCCAGTACAGGAAGCATATAGGATTACAATGGATGAATACTATCAGAAACATCATATACTATTTGCGCCTACTAAGGCAAAAATAAGACCTCTTGGCATGTTAGAATTTGGAGAGACCGACAGCTGGCACAAATATTTTGATGACATGTATGAAAACAACAGTCAAGGATGGGTGTTTGATGAAATCATTGATTCTCCATATCCTGAACCTGAAGATGAGCTTGAATCCAATCATACTATGGATATAACGAAAGAATTAGTATAACCCTAATTCACAAGGGCTGGCTCACCCTACCTTCCGAGTGTAAGACTCGTAAAAATCGACGGGAGTGAGATTATAAACCTTTTTACCTATCAAAGGAGATTTATCATGGCAGTAAACAACAACATGAAGTATGCAGTAGTCGGCGGCGTAAACATTATGTCTAAGATGTGCTCTAATCCCCAGTGCAGGTGTATGCTGGAGGTTACGGAAACCAAGTGCTATAAGTGTGGTTCTGCCCCCATGGTTCCCTTCAAGCTCAAGGAGGACGGGTCCAAGCATTATTTCGCTTACACGGAGGTTGTGTTCTTTGTAGGAGATAAGAAAGACCAGGAAGAGCACGCCAAAAAGCGTGAGCTTGAAAAGGCACTTCCCTCTCACTATTCGGCCCGCCTGTTTCACTATTTCGACAAGGAGAAAAACCAGTTGCTGCCGGATAAGCGGGTACAGTATATGCCCAAGGGCAGAAAGGTCATTATCAACTATTTCTCCGAACCCAGGTCCAGGGCTTATACCGATAGCAAAGGACGGCTCACGGTAGTCAACAGGATTGACTTGGACACCCCAAACGCTATTCAGTTCCTGGCTGACGGCAAAAAGCCTGAGGCTGCGAAAACAGAAGCGGCTCCTATCACTACCCCAGTAGCCCAGGCCGGCATTACCAAAGAAGCCATACTCGCAGCACTCGGCTTGAACCCTAACATGCTGGCTCAGTTGGGCACTTTGGTTGGAAGTCAGTTAACTATAACACCCCCTGTGGTAGAGGATACCAATGCTCCGCGCGTTGTAGGTGGAGATACTTCTGAAGCCGAGCTCTTGGCCATTGCTCAGGACATATCTGGTGATATGGATACACCTGATTTCGTAAACGCATTTGAAATTTGCTAATTGCCTCAGTCATAACGTGAGGCTATCATGATACTACTAAAAGTAGGGCTATCCATTGTATGGGGTGGGGCTAGCAACCGCCAGTGGTCTGCAAGCCCACCTCCCCCTTCTAGCAACTTCCACTTCCGCACCCACAACAGCTCCAAGCGACCGCCAGTGGTCTGCAAGCCAAACGTCCAGGCGCCGGGGATGGTGTGTGAACTGAACTTCCGCACTCTAGGAACTTCCGCTCTAAGCCAACTCCCCGTAGCTTCTCTGCCCGTATATTTGAATATTACTAATCTATTACCAAAGGAGATATTATGAGCATTATTATTAAAGCACTTGTAGACAAACTTACAGGTAAAACAGTTGAACCTCCGCAAGAACTCGTACGCATAATAAACGAGGACTGCGCGGGTGAAAACAACGTAGAGGCAGTACTTATCGGCACAGGCTTAGGCGTCGGGCCTGGTAAGTATATTTATCATTCCAAAACCATACTACTGGATTTAGAAGATATTATGTTCAACAAAAACAGGCTTACGCAACACATGCTACTACTACCCGCTATGTGGTATTCTGTACTACTAGTATGGTGGCACGAATTGGCGCATGCCGACCAACTGGAAAGTAATCCAGCCCTAGCCCTACTTCCAGCTCTCCCAGCCAAACAAGAGCTCGATGCAGACCAATATGCGCTCGAAAGAGTACTGGAGTGGACCAGCAAACAACCTACGCCTCCCAGCATAGCCACGATGGGTTGGTTGGGAGAAAAGATACGTGATATGGTAAATACTTTATATCATAAGTATCCCACGCTGGCAGACGAGTTGGATTACATGTATAAAGGCGCTGCGATGTATGCCAGCCAAGTTACGTGTATAGGAGAGTTCTCAGATAGCGCACTTACAGAACTAGTAAACCAAGTAGGTGAAGGTAAACTAGGGGTAGTAGCCGACGATGGTAACAAATTCATTGATGCTAACGATTACTTTGGCATATGTGCTGACTCTATGCATATATAGTTAGGGCTTCTCGGGCCCGTATTTGTGAAATATTTCAACAACCTTTAAAGGAGAATTATTATGCTTAATAAAGAAAGGATCCAGTTTATGTGTATGGTGGGAGCAGCAATATTTGCTTCCAAAGCAGCGGGCACGGAAATTACGCAGGTGGCGATTACCCACCCGGCTATTGCAATAGCTGGAAACAAAGCCTATGGCCGCTGGTTCGTAGGAGGCATGCTGCGTGGATTTGACGTACCTGTATTGGACAACGGCACAGTAAAGCCTTTGCGCATTTTAGAACAAAATCCAAACAAAGATATTACCCCAGGTCACTATACTGACTTCGCGTTGGCTGCTAGGGCCGGCAAAAAGATCGCCTGGGTAATACGCAGAGACTTTGATCCACCTAACCAGTATATTGGCCATATGGAAAACAAGCTAACCAACGGCATAGAGACCTGGGAGTGGTTCCCACAAAGCGACAGGCGGCCGGTAAAAACAGTGCGCGGCCCTATACCAGGCACCTTCCAACGCGTAGCAGCTCCAGCACCCCTGGAATTCAGCAGAATGCCTATAAACGAAGAAGACCCGTTGGGCTGGGCACACCTACCAGAAGTAAACATAGAGGACATAAGCAGCTTGGTGGAGAGTGATCAATGGTAGTAAAACCATACCATATTGCCAACAAATACAAAGGGGTAGTTCTAGATATCAGAGGTAATAATCTGGTAGTAGAACTCCCCTTTGGTCGGCGGCTGGTCAAAGCCAAACCCGACATAAACATAGGCATGTCGGTGTGTTTACTCATGGATACCAAAGAACAACACGTAGTAGACATAATCAGCGAGCAAGCTGCTATTAATGCTATTAGGTGCGGCTCTGACCCAGCGTATGACAACGATAACTTTGAACCTGCATATGAAAGTGAATGTGCAGATATCACAAAAGGAGACCTGGAAGACTATGGATACAACAACGAAGACGATACTGGATTCAGCACACTTGGAGATGAAACCGGACCTGAATGGGATATTTATGACCATGAAGAATACGAGCTTGATGGAGAGCTATGTAGTCCAGGACGAATACGTTGTGAAAGCGATGATTGACGCAACTATCGTCATGGAAAAATATTTGCTCAAACATGGAGCCGCTGTATTGGGCAAGCCCATAATAAACAAACTGCCATTCGACGACGGCGAAAGCGGATTCGAAGTCGAAATACTCATGGAAGAACCCAAACTCAACAAGCCGGTAATTTACACCTACAACTTTCGCATTAACACTGTCCTGTTTCATAAGTGGGTAAGCACCCATGCTAATATGTTTGGCGGGGAGATGTTAGGCTTCAGACACAAAATTACAGGCTTAATGATATTCTTGAACAAGCGTATTGACCAGAGCTTTGCTGTAGTAGATATTATAGGTAGCAAAACACCTGATGTCAAACAGCTGTTGAAGAACGGTATAACGCTGATAGTGCACAGAGAAGTAGTAAACGTCCATGCTTGGATAGTAAAAATCCAGGCTAAAGACTAAGTCCAGTTTGCTTCTCGGCCCGGTCGGCGATAGGTGGCTCGGTGGTAGTGCGGGCGAAAGGAGGTTCCAGCTGGCCCTGTCAAGGGCGTAACTACCAACTATGATAAATCGCCAAATGATGAGTACAATTTCCAATAACACTATTATAATAGCAAAAGGAGAACAACATGAGCAAAAATTCTACAAAAGGTTCAGCAAAACTTCACATTAACAACGGTTATCTTGCCGGCGCACCCAGGTTCTTTCCCGCAGGAGCAGATGGACACATAAAGCACTGCTTGGTTTTCAACGTGATCGTGAACCAGGGCAAAGACGAAAAGACTGGCAGGGAATTCTCCGTAACCATGCCCATGAAGATATGGGGCGAGTGGGCGGACAAGATGGCCAAGATGCTTGACGTTGGAACCAGCGTCAATATCATTGCCACGCCGACTTCCTATACCAGGGAGACTGGCCGCGTGATCAACGGACAGATGGAAAAGACGACTGACGTGTATTTTACGGTCGACGAATGCCATATTATCAAGGAGTCCGGCAAGAAAGCGGCTGCAAACCTGGCAGCGAACGTCGCAACGATGATCAACGCAGGAGTAATTCTGCCCCAGTATGCAGGCGTGCTTACCATGGACAACCTCATGAAGCACCCTGCCACAGACATGTCCCCGTTTAACGAGTTGAAGTCCCGCATGAGCGGCTTGAACGGGAACGCCCACGTCTGGACCAAGAACGACGGCGACTGGACCAAGAGAGTAGGTCAGGCCCCCGTTGCACAGACCGTACCGGGCGGAGGAGCCCTCGATCTGAACCAGCTGCAGGCAGCTTTGGCAGCCCTCGGTATGGAGATCGCGCCGAAAAAGGTAGAGACCACGTTAGCAATACCTGAAGTGGTTGCTACTGATGCAGCCGAGATGGCTGAGAGCGTTAACGCTTTTGATGGCGTTGCTCAGTAGTTAGTACTAGGTGGGCATTGGATAGAAATATCCAGTGCCTACCAACTTTTTTTCTAAATAACCGAATAATTTTCTAAACTTCCTTTAACTTCTTTGCTGCGGAAATTTTCTGAAGGAGCTGTTATATGTTAATATCCCTCGGTTGTTTAATAATTGCTATAGTAGGTAGTAAACGTATGTTCAATCTTCAGACCGGAAAGTTTTCTTCAGAGCCGGGGAGTAAAAATACAAAGCCTAATCCTGCAGTTACTAACTCTAGGACCTCTTTTGAAGAAACCCTCCAGGCTATCAGGAAAAATAGAACACGTAATGAACCTGCCCCAATTAATGACGATCCTAATAAAGGATTTACCACCTACGAAGAAACTATAAGAAATAACTTGCGTCATAAGATAAAAAGGGAACATTGGAAAGAACATGGGTTAGAATGAATTGGTAGCTAACTCCCTAAACTTACCGTTCAAATTTTTGAACCCGGGGCTAAATCAAATGGATTGCTTTCTAAAAAAGTGATACCGGTACTAAATAATACAAATACATATATAACTATTACTATATTAGAGCAAAAAGGGGGTATCTGGATATGCGTATTTTGAAGGGTATTTTGTATGGATTGCTGGCAGTATTTCTTATATTAGCAGTAATTTCTTTCGTCGGGGTAATATTCTTATTCTTGATACCGCTTATTGTTTTATTACTAAAACTTATAGGTATAGTAATAATAGTCGGACTAATAGGATTGGCTGCTTATGGAGTATCTACAATAAAGGGCTAATCGTATATCCAAACCCAGCCCCTAGAAGTAGGTAACAAATCCTCTTGTTGGACTAATTGATATGTGTTACCTATTTTGTTACCTGATTTGTTACCTGATTTGTTACCTGTTACCTGTAGAGTGTTACCTGTTACCTGATTAGGTAACATTTTGTTACCTAATTTGTTACCTACTCGTTTAGGTAACACATTGTTACCTATTTTATTTGTTACCTGATTGTTACCTAATTTCTTTTTATTGCGTAGGTAACACATTTTCACTGACGCATACGACTTACCTACTTCCTCTGCCACCTGCTTATATGCGTCGTTTATCTTATAACCCTGCGAAATCAATTCATTTATTCGTTCTATCATAATTCGTAATACCTCTAATTCTAAATTAGGTAACAAATGTTACCTGTTACCTGTTACATATATTATAGAATAAATTTCACGTTTTGCTAGATAAAAAATGTCGGCGGCTAATAACAAAATCAATAACTTACCTAAGAAAGGAGCTAAATCATGATAATAGAAATAGGAGTACTAGTAGTAGCTATATTGGTATTAATCGCGCTGGTATTTTATTACCAGTATAAGGAAAGGCAAACCAGAAGTGCTCTATATGAGGTAGTAAATGCACATAGAAACCTCATAATAATACCAGTAAACCGAGCAGAAATAGAGCTAAAAGAGCCTATAACAACAATATACAATGAGCTGCTGACGCTCGATCGGCAGATAATGTACAAGTACTTTCGATCGTAGCATATATGGTATAGCAACTATGCGTATATGGTGTGGTAAATAGGTGTATAAAATATAGTAGTATTATCAGTAGGTTGGTTGATCGATAGCGCAAAAATTTTATGCGTGGGCGTCGATCGTTTGGAAGATTGAGTTATAGTGTGTTCGATCGAGACCCTGAACCAT
>Ga0105099_10002430_pt1 | contig 11098 bp, 19 predicted proteins | sample PPLLak3cmMay2015_2_FD_79138 | JGI IMG/M metagenome (GOLD analysis project Ga0105099, IMG submission 79138) | Freshwater sediment microbial communities from Prairie Pothole Lake near Jamestown, North Dakota, USA - PPLs Lake P8 Core (1) Depth... | ecosystem: Environmental > Aquatic > Freshwater >...
ATAAAGCAGAGAGGCTTCTTTGCCCCCAAGGGGCGGAAAGGGGAAACCCATGAAAGCCATGCTGTTGTTCATTGCGGGCGTCCTTTCGATGCCCGTCATGGCGGCCGAGACGCCGGACGCCATTCGTGAGAAGGGCTTCGTCGCTTTGAGGGCGGCACAGGCCGAGCCCGAGCGGATCGTGGAAGCGGCCAAGCTGTTGGCCGAGGCTTCGGATGCGTTCCTGGCGGCCGGCAACGAGAAGGAGGCGCAGGAGACGGAGTCGTATCTCTTCTGGGCCAAGAAGAAGATGACCATCCAGCAGATCGATGCCTTCGTGGCCAAGGATGGTGCAGCGGCCAGGAAGGTGGTGGAGAAGCTGGAGGCCGTTGAGAACAAGGAAGTGCCGGCGTTCGAGGCCGGGGAACGGCTGGCCAAGGCTGATGCGTATGCTGCTACCAGCGCGGACCAGTTCTTGATAGCCGTGCGGTATTTCGAAGTGGCCAGCCGGTTCAGTGACGCGCCGGAGGGCAAGGCGGCGATGGCGAAGTCGCTGGCCGCGCTGCAGAAGGTGAAGGCGCCCGTTCCGGTCAAGCAGGCGGCCGTGGCTGTGAATGCCAGGGAACCATTTGCGGGCAAGTGGGTCATGAAGGCGATGCCTTACCGTGACCCGAAGCTGGGGGCTGTGCCCAAGTATGCGGACATGACGTTCATCAAGCAGGGCGACGCGTACCAGATCGTGGAGGTCAACGATGACTGGAAGAACATGGTCGTCGCTTCCCCGGTCCAGGTGAGTGCCGCTGTCTTCGCGTTCCGGTGGAGCGAGCAGCAGGCGCTGGTGTTGACTTTCACCAGTTCTGTGGAGGCGCAGTTCACCATCTACAAGAGCGTGCCGAATCTGCGTCGTCCTTCCGGGCAGGTTTGGTGGCAAGGAACTTTCGTGCGGAGCAAGTGAGGCCCGATAGGGCAGAAAGGGTGTGCCATGCCGAAGATGATTGAAGAGCAGTTCGCGCTGTTGACGGGGCTGGTGCTGGAGCGCCTGAACGTGAACACGGCGAAGGACGAGATCGAGATCCAGGCGTCCGGCCGGAAGTTCATGATGCAGCACCGGCAGGACTGCTGTGAGAGCGTGCGGGTCGACGACGTGCAGGGCGACATTCAGCGTGCCCTGGGTGAGAAGATCATCGACGCGGTGGAGCACACGAACAGCGACGAGCCGCGGCAGGACAAGTGGGACGAGTCGTGGACGTGGACGTTCTACACGATCAGGACGCAGTCGGAGACGATCGTGATCCGCTGGTACGGCACCAGCAACGGCTACTACTCGGAGAGCGTGGACTTCTACGAGGTGTTGCCTGATCCGCTGTGAAGCGCGTTATCATGTGGCAGAAAGGAGTTACCCATGAATGACGTGTGCACGACGGCGCAGCAGAAGTGGGCCGAGCAGTTGCACGGCTTGCTTCAGCTGTTTCCGTATGCGCCCTCTGACGAGGTGGCGCACCGGGATGTGGAGGCCGACCCGGAGTTGTTCGGCCTGGTTTGGGGACGCAGTGACTATGCCTGTGCGATTGTGCAGGCGTATGATCAGTGCGTACTGTTGGGGTTTGAGTTGCCGGCGCTGGACCAGCAGGTCCGCGATCTGGCGGCTGCCCGTGTAGCCACACGGGGACCCATGTTTTAATAGGGGCGCGCTCGCGTCCCTTTGCTATCTGCTAAATGGCATATGCCCTTTGCGCTATCATGGCTTAGATCTGATCCTTCGTTCACTCATTTTGCCCCTAAGGGGCGGGAGGAAGTCATGCCGATCCAAGTGTTGTTGGCGATGTTGGCGCTGGTTGGGCAGGCCGTGAAGGCGCTGCAGGACAGGAAGAAGATGGGCAAGGTGTTGGACAAGATGTCGTTCGTCGTCGAGGAGCTGTACGGTTATCGGATGCGGGTGGCGTTCGACAACGTCTGGCAGTATGGGATGCAGGCCCGGGACGCGGTGCAGGATGCACAGCAGGCGTTGGCAGCGGCCACGGTGCTCGACTCTGAGTATCGGGAGGAGGATGGTGGAAGGGTGAAGCACTATGGGCTGAAGTCGAGTGGGGCGTTGAGGGCGCTGCAGGAGGTGGAGATGAAGTGGCGCAAGATCCAGGACAAGTATTGGGAGGAGTTCCTGGTGGCGGCGGCCAATGAGCTTCCCCCGGATGTGAGTGCGGCGTTGACGGCCGCGTTGCCGCATCTGGCGCCGGTGGTGTTGTACCTGACGGGCGAGACGAAGGAGGAGGCGAAGGTCAGCTGAGGCTGGCTTCGCTTCCTGACGGGTGGCGCCTGATGTGCAGGCGCTTTCCCGTTGCTATTGGCTTTGCCTCGCCTGCGAGCGTATACGTGGTTACGGCTTAGAAAGGCCCCTAAAGGGGCTAGCTAAATACGCAAGCCTTTTGCGTTACTATGAGTTAGATAGAAAGTGCTGTTGGCTCTGGACGTAAACCAGATGGGGTGTGTGCCCCGTTTGGAGCAGCACATAGGGACCGTGGCGAAACCTTGAAGGAGGATGAAGCCATGACGGAAGTTGAAGAGGCCACCCAGGCCAAGAAGGACGCCGAGAAAGCGAAGCGGAAGGCCGATCTGGCCGAGAAGCTCGCAACGGCGAAGGAAGCTTTGGCGCAGGCCAAGAAGGCTCTCGAGGACGCCAAGAAGGAAGACCGCCCGACGGCGCAGACCGCGGTCGAGTTGGCGGAGCAGTTGGTCAAGGGTGCCGGCAAAGCGTGCCGGGACTTTGACAAGGAAGCCGCCGAAGAGGCGGAGGTCAACGTCTACGTGAACGGTGGCTCGGGCGGCACCGGCGTCGTTGACAGCGCGATCAACTACGGCAAACGGGTGTTCAAGGCGATCTGCTGATTGCCTTGTGCACCAACAACTGAATAGGAAGGTGCCCGCTCGGGCGCCTTTCATTGGTATCAGGTGGGTAAGCTAAGCGTGCGCACTCTCTTAGGTATTGGGTGTGCGAAGCGGAAACAGTAGCGTGTTTTGGGCATACCTGGAAATAGGGTGTGTTGGAAGGGTGGGGAATAGCGGGGGATAACTTGTGGAATACTGGGGGAGTATGGTAAGATGAAGACGACGAACGTGTGCACAAGGTGTGGACGGGCCATCACACCAGCACTCACAGGGAAATCGGATGATGTGGATGCGGTCGAGATCAGGGAGGTGCGGATCACGGTAGATGGGAGAGTGGAGGCGCAAGAGCGCAATGGGCAAAGGGCTTGCGTGGGGAAGGCGGAGCGTGGGACGGATGGGGTTGGCTCGGTCGACCCACACGTCAGCCTCACTTCGTCCAACCAATCACATAAGCTCTTATGCTGCCAGTGTTTGTACGTACTGCGCCCATTGCTCTTCCCACCCCACCCTCAGCCCTTGCGGGTCACGGTTGGGCTTGAGGACGCCCGCCTCATACGGGGGATCTCGCCGGCCGTCTTGGCGAGCTATGGGGCTGGGCACATGGAAGTCGAGCAGGCAGATGGGGATACGCTGCTTGTCCACTTCTACAGTGAGTGTGGTCGGGTCGAGTCGTACACAGTTGGGCGCGCGGGGGATCTGGTCAGGATACCGGGTCAGCGCCCAGCTGGGACATCCATAGGGAAGGAGGGTTCGTGATGAATACTCGTGCGAGGGGGAGCAGACAGGAGGCAGGTCATGGACCCACGACGTCGTAACCGCTTGCCCCCAGGCAACGGGGATTACTCACTCTTCTGGTTGGGGGCGAGCGCCGGCAGGCGCCCGGCCCTTAGCTATCAGCTTAATCCATACCCACACAGGCGTTACACTCCTATGAGCAGGCTCGATATTGCGTCGAGCGCTCGGGAGGGAAAGGACATGTGCAACATGATCGATGTCGTTGAGACCCCACACAGCGTTGAGCTGGCGGCACTCGTCCGCCGCTACAACGCGCTGGTGGGAGAGGCGCTCGAGGTGGCGGCGACGGGCTTCAGCCCGGCCCACATCGACGGCGCCAAGGAGGCTGCGGCGGAGGCGCTGCGGCTGATCCGGAGTTTCGCCCTGACCCGCAATGGGTCGGAGGCCCAGGCAGCGTCGGTGGCACTGTCCGCCGGCGAGGCCAATCTCGCCTAGCCCCCGCTCTGGGGGCTTTCTTTACCTATAGCTAAAGCAAGGCAGCGCCGGCGTTACTATCGGTTGGGTTGGAGCTTGATCTCCGCTCCAACCTGCCGCTTCATGGACCAACCGAGCCTGGGCGGGAGTACGAGAGATCGCCGGCGCAAGCCGAAGGAGAGTAACATGTTTGACAACGTCAAGAACGCGCTCACGTTTGTAACGCTGGTGGTGAAGTTCATCTGCGCTACCAACCGCAAGAGCGTCGTCACCCGGAGCGACTGGGAAGCGGCGCGTGGGTTGGCAATCAGGCTGGACCAGGTGATCGCCGACAACTCCGATCTCCGGCTCACCCCGTATCAGAAGTACGTGCTCGATCACGGCTGTGCTTGTCTCCTGGCGCGGGTCGAAGCCGCGACTGGGAAGTTCGATGTTGCCCCTGGCACCGCGGCGAAGTGGGAAGCCGTGGAGAAGGCTGGAGCCAAGGCCACGCGGGGTATGCGCCGGGCCATGGCTCGCAAGGGCTAGACGGATTCGATGGGAACCTTGGGAGGAGAGAACGATGCCCGAACAGTCGGCCGCCATGACCTGGCGGTGACATCCCAATGGGAATGCGCTCACGCGCTTCCCTATGCTATCAGCTCGGACGGCGGCGAAGGCCACCGTCTATCGAAGACTGCCATAATGCTTGGGGCCCCACTTGGGACTCCTTGGGTAGGCGGGCGCTCCCTGATTTCCACGGTAGTATCGCGTGTGAGGCTTCCATTGCACTATGTGCAATGCTAACATGTTGATACATAAGGACTTAGCGTTTGGGTCCCATCCAGGGACTCCCACCCGACACCCCGCCCCACCCTCCCCAATATGTCAGTAGCCCTTTGCCGATCGCAGGCTTATAGCTCAAATACCCCCACTCCGCGCGTTACCATGGGATGGTGACCATTACCATTCGCCCACAGGGCAAAGGAGAAACCAGAGCCATGTCAAAGCAGAAAGGTGGGCCGACGCCTGGACCCTACCAGGTCGTGCGGTGTTCCGGTACCGGGACCTTCGAGATGTGGGCCGACCATCGGAGCCGAGCTGTCGAGAGGTGGGCCAGGAAGCATCCCAAGCTGAAGAGCCACTTCAACTGTGTGACCATCTGTCGGATGGGGGTGATGTTCAATGGCGGGGGCAGGGATTACGGCCCAGACCGTCTGATCAGCCTGGACGAGGTGGCGGCGAATGTCGCCCTCCTGCGGGCCGCGCCGGAGATGCTGGAAGCCCTGGAGGCCGAGGAAGAGGCCGCCCGCCTGGCGGGAACCAGGAAGGGCGCCGAATCCAGGAAGCGGGCCAACGAGCTTCGAAAGAAGGCGCTCGCCCGGACGAAGGAGATCGACCCGTCCTGGCTGGTCCAGAGGAAAGGGTACATTTGAACCGCCCACAGGGCAAGGAGGATCTGATGGCCAACTCACACCCGGCGACCGTTCTGCGGTCGCTGAAGCTGACTTACGATTCGAGCAACATCCACGACCGGTGGTACCTGGTGCAGTGGGATTGCCGGGGCGAGCTGCATGAGATCCTCCTGCCGGCCCGTACCCGGGACGAGGCGCTCAAGTATGTGCAGGACCGGCTGCAGGCGCTCAAGGTCAATGGTTCGGGAAGATGGTCCTCCCGGGAGCTGGGGTTCGGGTTCTGGGGGGCTTCTTCCACTCTGTGGCAGTCCCGGGATAACGATAACTTCTGGACCCCTGAGATGCGCGCGCGGGTGGAGGCTGCGGAACTGGACAGCATCGCGAAGATCCGGGCCGCCTTCGACCGGGAGATCCAGCGGCTCGACACCCTGCAGCGTCAGTTTGACCAGTGGGCTGCCGATAATGCACAGGAGCGGCCGAATCCAGGCTAGATGGAATTCGCGTCAGATCGACGCCACGCCTCGATCGATGGGTGGGGGCCACTATCACCTTCCCGCGCGCCCGATCGCCCCAGGGCTGCGGCCGCCGGCGGGCGCCCGGGCCCCGCCCGGCCGGGGCTTACCGGGCGGCGGGGATCCACCTAACTTGGGTATTCCCCCGCTCTAGCGGTTTCGTAGGCTTTGACCAGGTTCGGGTTCAGGCCGCGCAGGTTGCCGCGCTCCTGTTGGAGCGGGAACGTCCCCCAGTGCTTGGCTTCCGCACCAGCCGGGTTCGCATTGCTCCACTGCTTGAACTGCTCTTCCAGCATCGTCTTGCCTGGTCTGGCCTTCGCCGAATGGAACATGGAGCGCAGCTCGTCCAGCTCGTGCCGGTGGGTCAGGGCTGCGATGGTGGGGTACATCTTTTGCGTCACCCCGCGGAGCACGCGATCATTAAGATAATCGTAGAAGAAATTGACGGCCGTATCCCTGGTCGTGGCCATGCGCGACAGCGTCGGGGTCAGTCTGCTGGAGTGGCCGAGGTTCACAGATGCGTAATTGGGTGCCATGCCGCGCGGCGTGGGCGGCAGGCCCATTACGCGCTCGAGGTTGCGGTTGCCGCGCCGTATGCCGGATACGATCGTGTTGTGGGACGGGAGGATGCCTTGCGACTGCAACCGGTTGGAGGCAGCCTCGCTGATGCCGCCGGCGCGCCATCGCGCCCGCAGACCGGCGGCCTGCTTTACCAGATAAAGGGCGGCCCAGTTCATTCGAAACCCTCCCCGGGCCTTATACCCCTGGGAATGAAAAGGGTCAAGGTTTGGGCGCTAAAAGACCCCCTCAGAGCGCGTTACTATTACCTGGTAACCAACTACCCTCAGCCACGAAAGGAGCTGAAGCCATGTCAGACCACAAGACCCGCGCCGCTCACGCGGCCCGGTACCTGTCAAAGTTGGGGCTGATCGCGCCCATCCGGGAGAGCGAAGCCGCCGCGGCTTTGGAGGAAGTGCTCGACGAGGATTACATCCCCAACGGCGAGCGGGCCACCGCGGCGGAGAACATCCGCCCGGCCGACCCCGGGATGCGCTGCGGCGTGGCGACCGGGCGGGACATCCAGTCGGGCCCGTATTACTGCGGGCAGCCGGCCACGATCATGGCCGATGTCCCCCGGACCATCACACCAGGGATCACAGGCAAGGTGCGGGTGTGTGCCTGCGCTGAACATGAGCATGTTCTGAGGGCGCTGGCGAAAAGGAAGGCCGGCGTCAGTTAACCAACAGCCAGGAAAGGAGTAGACAATGAGACCGTGGGATTACGAGCTGTCGAAGTTCCGGCGTGACGTGCCCGGCTTCGATCAGTACCTGGAAGACTTGCTGATGTTCTTCACTCGTGAGACTTCTTTCTCGCGGGCGTTCGTTTACCGCACCTTGCGCGGCCTGACAGCGCATTTGTATGACCAGTTAGGCGAGACTAATTGGGAAAGGTGGCTGGCCATCGCCGCGATTGACTTGACCACGCTCGTACCCTTTCTTGCCGGCGGAAAGGTGATCATCCGGCCGGAAGCAGCTTTGGCACGTCAGCTGATGCACACACGGCTTACGGTGCCGCTTTCCATGATAAAGCCGCCCTTCCCGGCCATCTACGTCGACCTGCTGGAGCTGAATTACCGTAACGTTCGACTGCCTGCCAGCTACGGAAATTGCAACAAGCTGACAGGCGTGTACCTGACCGACAACTTCGACTGTTTCAACTACCAGCCGAAGGAGGATCATGGCGTCAGTCCTTTTGGGATGACACGCCTCAAGTCAGGTGAAAATGAAAGGTGTATCGGGCTGCGCTTTTTGACTGATGAAGGCTACCAGCATGCAGTTTATGTGCCGGCTATCAATATGGCCAGCGATGAACCCTTTGAGGAGTTCGCCGATACGATCACAGCAAAATCAGATCTCTCATCGCAGGCCGCTCGGTTAGGTCCCGCGCCGGACACGATGCCCGAAGACATCAAGCCGCTGCTGCGACTCACCTGCGGCTTGTGTCTTTACATGTCCCACCCGGAGCTGCGTCAGAATGTCACGTTCAAGATGCATCACCGGCAGGAACAGATGAAGCGCAACATGGCCAAAGGGTTCGTGGACGAGGACATGCGTCAGTTGCTCCATGGCTCTGCAGGCTCGACCATAAAGGTGAAGGGTACCAAGGCAGACGGCAAGTCCGGTGGTGAAGGGTTGGGCAACTCGCCATCCTCTCACTGGCGCCGCGGCCATTGGCATCTGTACTGGACCGGCGCCGGCCGGCAGGTCGAGAAGTACAACTGGATCAAACCGATACTGGTCAACCCAGAAGGGATGACCGGGGAAGTGGCACCCAAAACCTACAAAGTCGAGTGAACAACCAACCCCGAAAGGAGCAGGACATGGAAGGCAAGACCACGATGGGCATGCTGAAGTCGGCCGCCGAGTCGCTGGTGCAGGAGTTCGAGGCGTATCAGGCGTTGCTGAACCTGCGCGATGACGAGTTCAAGACGCGCAGCGTCGTGCTGGACGAGCGGGACAAGGCATTGGGCGAACGCGAAGGGAAGGTCGCCCGCCGCGAGAACGAAGTTGGCCAGATCAGGCAGATCGCGGCCGAGCGCAAGACCCAGGTCGAGGTCGCACAGGACGCCGCCGCCAAGGCGGACAAGATGCGCCGCAACGCCGAGGCGGAGACGCGGCTGGCCAAGCGCGAGAAGCAGGACCTAGAGGTCGTCCTGGCGAAGCTCCTCCAGGAGAAGAACGAGCTTCTGAAAGCCTCCCGCGATTGGCAGGAGGAGAAGGTCAGGCTGGAGCAGAAGATCGGTGAGTTATTGGCGACGACGGCGGTTCCGCAGTGCTTCACGCCCGTTCCGGAAGACCAGGCCGTCACGGCGGAAGGAGCCGCCAAGGAAGGTGCGTGATGGCCGGTAAGAAGAAGGAAGAGGAAAGGGTTGATGAGATCACCGTCGGGTCCAAGGCGCCCGGCGGCTTGTCCATGGTGAACTGCTGCGCCTGCTGCAAGCACGGCAACACGTTCGAGCACGGCGAGGACGAGCACTTGACGCCAATCATCGCGTGTCTCAATGGCGTCCCGGATCACGAGATACCCTCCCGCGTGGACTGCCACGCGGATTACTTCTGGTCGCACAAGTACGAAGTGCCGCCGTTCGGTTGGTGCCCCAGCTTCGAGTTGATGAAACCGAAGCCCGTACTGAGTCGTAACGAGTCCTGGGAGGACAACGAAGATGAGGAGGAGGACCTCTGATGCTAGGCAAAGCGAAGGAGAAGCATGGGCAGTGCGTCTACTTCCGGCCGGAAGACGACAACAAGCAGCAGGGCCAGTGCATGTGCCCGGTCCCGCCGCACTTCACGCAGGAGTACAACACGATCTTTCGCACCAATCCGATTGACTCGCACTACCCCGGGTTCAGCTGCCCGTGCTTCAAGTCGAAGAAGAAGAGGTGAGTATGACGCCGAAGGGCAGGATCCTGAACGAGGTCCTCAACGCGCTGGGCCAGGGTGAAGGTTGGTACAGGGTCACCCTGGGCAGAAAGGCGGAGTTCGTTGTTCCAGCCGGCGATCGTCGCAGCGCGATCAGCTTCGTTCAGGATCGACTGGGACTGTATCACGTCAACGCTTCCGGGCAGTGGGGCGCGTTCAAGCTGGCGCCCGGGCCGTGGCGGCGAAGCGTGCACTCGGGCGAATCTGAGATCGTCCGCGCGTTCACCGGCTGGCAGGATCCGCCTTTTCTTACGAAGCTCGAGGACCTGCGCGTGCAGATCGATGCGGAGATCGCGCGGCTGGAGCTGGTCCAGCGCATGATCGACAAGGCACTGGATTGAGAAAGGAGAGCGCATGGCAAAAGCCCAACCGATCACCATCGTGTCGCAGCTGAAGCCGTACATGTCCGCGATCGGCGACCTGTGCTGGGCCGACCCGTCCGTCGGTCAGTGGCTGATCGGTTACAACAAGGCAGCTTTCAAAGATCGTACCTGGATGCTGCTTTGCCTGGTCGACGCGAACCCTTGGACCGCGTTGGACATGCTGCAAGTGGATGCCCAGGCGCTGCGCCTGCGCTACGAGTGTCCGTTCACGGGGCTCGAGTTCTGGTCCGTCGTTCCCACCGGCATCTGGGCAAAGGACCTGGACGTTTACCATAAGCGGGTGGCGGGAGGGCTTTCCGGCCAGGCGTTCGATCGGGAATGGATCGAACACATGTTCGCTTACGAGTACGGGCTGATGCCGGACATGGTCAGGGTCATGCTCGGGTCAGGGTTCACGGACTATTGTCGTCCGTGCGACGGGGGCGGAAAGCCCGTGGAGCTGCTCGCGCCGTTGAGCAACGGCGACGTCATGAGCGTGTTCGTGTGGGAATGGTACAACAAATAGGAAGTGAGGTGGCGAGTGCCATGCAACGGAGGTCACACATACTCCCCGCCGGACCACACGTCCTGCGAGGAGTATGAGAAGAAGCTCATCGAAGAGAACGATGAGTTGACGCGCCTGCTATGTTATCTGTGCGGCAGGCTGCATGGGGAGGGCAAGTTCAACAAGATGCCCACTCAGCTGGTGCGTTGGTGGATGAAGCACCAGAAGTTGGACTACACGCGCGTGACAAAGCAGATGGCCGCGCGGCTGAAGAAGAAGCCCTGCAACGCAGCGGCGTTGGCCGGGATGTTCATCACGGAAGCCATGAAGGCGCATCCGTTGAGCGACTATCACCAGCTGTGGCTTCGTGCCATGGCCGTGAAGGCTGTCTGTCGTCATCGGGCCAGGTCGCGCGTCGTCAAGAACAAGTTGTCGCTGCGCGAGAGGGCGTTGCGCAAGTTGTCAGCCGCGGAGCGCAATGCTCTCGGCTTCTGCCCGAAACTGCGGAAACGCAAGAGGAGGTGAGCGATGTCCAACCCGACGTACGACAAGGTCATCCGGGATGGGAAGGTTGCAGTGCTTTACTCGCCCGGGTACGGCGCCGGGTGGTACTCGTGGAACGGCAAGTATGAAGCTTTGCTCTTCCATCCGCGGCTGGTGGAGATGGTCGAGCAGGATCGGCAGGCAGAGATCACAGAGGATTTCTGTAAGGAGCTCTTGTCGCTCGGCAAGGATGACGAGGAGGTTTACTGCGGTGGTGCGGAGCAGCTCGAAATCG
>Ga0105099_10002434_pt1 | contig 11090 bp, 8 predicted proteins | sample PPLLak3cmMay2015_2_FD_79138 | JGI IMG/M metagenome (GOLD analysis project Ga0105099, IMG submission 79138) | Freshwater sediment microbial communities from Prairie Pothole Lake near Jamestown, North Dakota, USA - PPLs Lake P8 Core (1) Depth... | ecosystem: Environmental > Aquatic > Freshwater >...
CGGCGCCATCAACCACGAAGAGAAGCCGCAGGATATCGAGCTTGCAGTGGGCGCCGTCATACTTGCGGTGGGCGCGCAGCCGTTCGACCCGACTATCAAAACCGAATACGGTTACTCCCGGTATAAACACGTTGTAACTTCGCTCGAATTCGAGCGCATACTTTCCGCCTCCGGACCGTTTGCCGGTCAGATTCTGCGGCCGGCAGACCGCAAGCACCCGAAAAAAATAGCATGGATACAGTGCGTGGGATCGCGCGACAAATCGGTGGACAATGAGTATTGCTCCGCCATGTGCTGCATGTACAGCGCAAAAGAGGCGGTCATCGCAAAGGAACACGACCGTCAGATCGAACCGACCATCTTTTACATCGACATACGCTCCTTCGGCAAGGAGTTTGATAAATACGTGGAGCGCGCCAAAAAAGAGCACGGCGTCCGCTATGTCCGCTCAAAGATCTCCGAGATACAGGAGTACCAACAGACAAAAGACCTGATTTTGCGGTATGAAAACGAGCAGGGAGAACTCCACGAAGACCGGTTCGACATGGTCGTGCTCTCCATAGGATTCTGCATGAACAGCGCACGTAAAGAGTTCCTCCAGAAACTGGCGCTCGACGTCAACGACTTCGGCTTTGCCTATGCACACCAGCAAGATCCGGTTGCGCTGGTCAAACCCGGCGTATTCATGGCGGGAAGCTTCTGCGAGCCGCAGGCGATACCCGAATCGGTCATGCAGGCGTCAGCGGCTGCTGCACAGGCCGCTGCGCTGCTCAAAGACTCAAAAGGCACCCTGGTAACCGCAAGGGAAAAACCCGTTGAAAGGGATGTCACCGGCGAGACGCCGAGAATAGGCGTTTTTGTCTGTCACTGCGGCATTAACATCGGCAGTAAAGTGGCTGTGCCCTCCGTGGTTGAATACGTAAAAGGCCTGACAAACGTCGAATTTGCGGATGAAAACCTGTATACCTGCTCCGAAGACACGCAGAAGAAAATCGTGAACGCCATACATACGCATAACCTGAACCGTATTATCGTCGCCGCCTGCACGCCCCGAACCCACGAGCCCCTGTTCCAGAAAAGCCTGTCACAGGCCGGCCTTAATCCGCACCTGCTGGAGTTCACCAATATCAGAGAACACTGCTCATGGGTACATGAAGACAATCAGAAAGCGACGGACAAGGCGAAGCAGCTTCTTGCTATGGCGGTATCCAAATCACGCGAGCTTGAACCCATACCCACCATGAAAATAAGCATCACCCAGAAAGCGCTGGTCATCGGCGGCGGCATTGCCGGAATGAGCGCTGCCCTGTCGCTTGCCGACCAGGGGTACGAAACGGTTCTTGTCGAAAAAGAGAACAGGCTCGGCGGCGCGCTCAACAGTATACGGTATACGGTTGAAGGCATTGATGTGAAAACCCTGTTGAAAGATTTGTCGGCACGTATCGAACAAAACAAGCTTATTACCGTATATACCGGCTCGTCGCTTGAAAAAATCAACGGATATGTGGGAAATTATCAATCGACAATCAAAACGTCCGGCAAAGAGGTTGTCTTTGACCACGGGATTGTTATCGTTACTACCGGTACTGCCGAATTTCAACCCTCGACCTATGGATACGGCACAGACCCTCGAATCATAACCCAGACTGGGCTCGAAGACATGCTCGCACAGGCCTCCGCAGATACCATAAAAACTGGCGAAACCTTTGTGATTATTCAATGCGTCGAATCACGGGAAGGCGCAAGAAACTACTGTTCGCGGGTCTGCTGCATGCAGGCGGTGAAAAACGCCATAAAGATAAAGGAACTTAACCCCAGGGCCGAGGTTTTTATTCTGTACCGCGACCTTATGACCTACGGGTTCTGGGAAAAGTATTATAAGCAGGCGCGCGAAAAGGGCGTCATGTTCATCCAGTATAATCCCGATCAAAAACCGGTCATTGAAACCGGCGAACGTATCACAATAAAGACCCGCGAGCCAATGCTGCAGGAGGACCTGGTGATACGTGCCGACCATCTCATCCTCTCCTCCGGCATGAAGCCGAATGCCGACAACGAACTCCTTGCTAAAATGCTTAAGGTTCCGCTCAACGGCGACGGGTTCTTCCTCGAGGCTCACGTGAAACTGCGGCCGGTCGACTTTTCAACCCGCGGGGTGTTCCTTGCAGGCTCGTGCCACGCGCCTAAATTCATCGGCGAGTCCATATACCAGGCCCAGGCCGCGGCAGCACGTGCCGCAACGCTTCTTGCAAAATCCGAGCTCGAAGCGGAGGCAAACATAGCCTCGGTCAACAAAGACATCTGCGCTGGATGCAAGAGGTGCGTGGATATATGCGCATACACCGCAATCGACGCTGTCACGGAGACCATACGCGGCAAACAGGTCGTATATGCCAGAATTAACGAAGGGTTGTGCCAGGGGTGCGGCACCTGCGCCGCCGCGTGTCCTGCCGGCGCCATCGAGCAGCGCGGATTCAAAGACCGGCAGATACTTTCCATGATCAAAGCCCTGGGCTCCTATTGTTCAGCAGGAGGCGTTTCATGAGTCAATTCGAACCGGTTATCGCCGCGTTTTTATGCAACTGGTGCTCATACGCAGGAGCGGACCTTGCAGGAACCGGCAGGATGAAATACCATCCCAACGTAAAGGTCATCCGGGTCATGTGCTCCGGCAGAGTCAACCCCCTGTTCGTGCTGAAGGCGTTCAAGGAGGGTGCTGACGGTGTGCTGGTATCTGGCTGCCATCCCGGCGACTGCCACTATATCAAAGGCAACATGTTCGCGCGCAGACGCTTTGCTGTGCTTAAAAACCTGCTCGCCTATGTTGGCATCGAGCCGGAGCGGTTCCATATGTCCTGGGTATCGGCTTCCGAAGGCGCCAAATTCGCCCAGGTGATTAACGAGGTTACGGAGAGCGTGCGCGCTCTTGGCCCGCAGAAAAAGCTTACAAAGGTCGGCATCGATGAGTAAAACAGAGCAGAACATCCGGACAAAAGTCAAACAGCTTCTTGATGAAGGTAAAATCAGGTATTGCATCGGGTATGAAACGGGCAGCGACTCATGGCACGTTACCCCCGGCTTTATCTTTGACGCCAAAGACGCGGAAAAAATCGTATTCAATCCCCTGTGCGCAAACAACCTCGTGGGATATCTGACTGACGAGAAAAAAAGAGAGCTAAGAAAAGGCGAAAAAGCGGATACCCGGCCCATCGCGCTTCTTGTCAAAGGCTGCGATTCAAAGGCATTGATACAGCTTTTAAGCGAAAATCAGATTCAACGATCAGAAGTGATAATCCTGGGTGTTCCCTGCAACGGCAGTATCGATATACACAGACTTGAAAAACTGGCACACGAGATGAAACTGCCTGCAGAGGCCATGTACAGCATGGAAATAACCCGCAACGGGAATAATTTTACCGGTGAGTGGAAAGGTAAAAAATATTCGTTCCCCTTAGAAAAAACTGTTTTCGACAAATGCCTCTGCTGTGTAACGCCAAATCCCCTGATATCCGACGAGCTGTTCGGCGATAAGATTGAAACAACCGGCGCTAAAAATTACGCCTCCGTAGAGGAGATAGAAGCACTTCCGGTAGAAAAACGGTGGGAGTTCTGGTCCGAGCAGTTTTCACGCTGCATCCGCTGCTCCGCGTGCAAAAACATCTGCCCGCTCTGCTATTGCAAAGAGTGCGCGGTCGACTCCGCAGACATCGTGATAACCCCGCAGACTACGTCTAAGGAAAAAACGAATAAAATGCCCTGGGTGGAAAAAAACAGCGAGCTGCCGGAGAACATATTCTTTCACCTGACACGAATGATGCACATGGCAGGCAGGTGTATCAACTGCGGCGAATGCGAACGCGCCTGCCCCATGAATATTCCGCTTGGCCTGCTTACGAAAAAAATAGAAAAAGACGTCAAAGAGCTGTTTGGCCACGAAGCCGGCCTTGACCCCGAAGCTAAATCCCTGTTATCGATTTTTGAGGAGGGCGATCCCGGTGACTTCATCAAATAGCGCGAAAAATAGAGACTTTGTCATAAAAAAAGAGCATATCCCGAAATTTCTGAAAGGATTGTCCGGATACTCCATATATGCGCCTGTTGCGGACAATGACCTGATTACCTTTAAGTTGGTCCAAAAATTCGACGCACTTGCTCTGAACTATAGCAACGCCGTAAAATCCCCGAAATATCTTTTCCTGCCGCAAACGGAAACCATGTTCTTCTTTAAAAAAGGCGGAAAAGACAAGGTTGAAGTATCGGAACCCAAACAAGAAGAAAAAATCATCATCTTCGGCATACGGCCCTGCGATGCAGCAGGCATAGCCATGCTCGATACCGTATTTTCCGGAGACTACGACGACACTTTTTATCAGAAAAGAAGAGAAAACAGCGTGCTTATCGGGCTTGCGTGCAACGACCCGGATAAAAACTGCTTCTGCACCTCAACCGGAGGCGCTCCGGACGCGAGCGACGGTCTCGATATTCTGTTAACCGACATCGGCGATAGCTATTACGTCAATGTCCTGACTCCCAAGGGCGCAAAACTGCTTGAGAAATCCGACCTGTTTGCAAAACCCTCTGCGGAACATGCCAAAGCCGCAGATAAGACGCATAAAAACGCACACCAGAAACTCTCCGAAAAAATTGACACTGCCGGTTTACCCGAAAAACTGGGTGCCATGTTCGAACACCCGTTCTGGAAACAGGTATCCATGAAGTGCCTCGCATGCGGTGCGTGCACCTTTCTGTGTCCCACCTGTTTCTGCTTTGATATCAATGATCTCGAATATACCGATACAGCGACAAAAAGAGTGCGCACCTGGGATTCGTGCCAGTTCGGCAGCTACACACTGCACACATCCGGCCACAATCCCAGACCCAACAAGGAAAACAGGATGCGCAACAGGATCATGCATAAATACAAATATCACTATGATAATTTCAAATCACCCGGATGCACCGGTTGCGGAAGATGCATAATCCATTGTCCGGTGAATATGAATCTTAAGGGTATTCTTAAAGAATTGATCAATTTGGAAATCGGTCAGGGTTAGGGTTACGATGCCCGTTTCGTCAGACGGTTACGTTGTTCGTGTTCAGATCGATATTATATCGTGCTCGTGCTCGTAATCGTAATCGATAAATTTAAAACAATGTTCAATTAATAAGAACATAAATATACAAATCGTTCAGGGTCAAGGTTACGATGCCCGTTTCGTTGTTCGTGATAGAGAAGAGACGTTAAACGCGGACATAGATAATCAGGTAAGTCATATATTTGAACAAAAATGAAAATGGATAGCAGATAATGAAAGAAAATCCCTATAAACCAAATATCGCAGTCATCGAGAAAATAACGGAAGAGACAACCGGCCCGCGGGCCATTAAAACCTTCACTGTCTCGTTTGTCGATGAAAACCTGAAAAAAACATTCGACTATAAATCGGGCCAGACCGCCATGCTCTCCGCGTTCGGCAAAGGCGAGTGCATGATCTGCATCACCTCCACGCCCACGCGCAAAGGCTTTCTCCAATTCAGCGTCATGCGCCACGGCAAAGTCACCTCCGCGCTCCATGAACTGGTTACTGGCGACGTGATCGGCGTGCGCGGCCCCTATGGCAACCAGTTCCCGCTCGATGACTGGAAAGGCAAAAATCTCATATTCATCGGCGGCGGCATTGGACAGGCGCCTCTGCGCTCGGTGTACCTTAATGCCCTCGACAACCGTAAAAATTTCAAAGACATCACCATCATCTATGGCGCCCGCACCCAGAACGACCTTGCCTATAAACAGGAACTGTTCGAACTCGAAAAAAAAGAAGACGCAAAAGTCTATCTCTGCCTTGATTGGAAAACCAACAAAAACGGCATTATCGACGAAGAGGCGGCATCCGGTTGGTCAAAAATCAACCTGAAAGACCCGGAAACAACTGAATATAAAAAAGGAACGACACGCTTCACCGCATTCGTTCCTCAATTGGTCATGGCAATACACCCCTCCCCCGAAAACTCCATTGCAATTACCTGCGGCCCGCCAATCATGATAAACTACGTTGTCCTCAACCTGAAAAAACTCGGTTTTAAAAACGACCAGATCTACACAACCCTCGAAATGCGCATGAAATGCGGCATCGGCAAATGCGGAAGATGCAATATCGGCAGCACCTATGTATGCAAAGATGGACCGGTGTTTTCGTATGAGCAGTTGGAGAAGTTGCCGCTGGAGTATTGATGCGGGTTTATTTTTTAAGGTATGCTTGAAAACATAATAGCATTCATGAAGAACGTTGATGTGATTTTTTAACCCTCTTCTTCATCTGCTGAAAACGCTTTCCCCAATAAGACAATCTTTCTTCAGAAGACATTTTCTGTAATCTCTCACTGATTTTTTCAGCCGCCCTATGTTTCATTTCCACACAATCAAAGTCTTTAATCTTCATTTCCGGCCTCCAGCTCTAAAGGCGAATAAATCTGTATTTCTTGATAGCCATTCAACACATTTATTGCATTGTATAATGGTATTTTTCGAAAATTTACAATATGCCTGAAATTCCAACTGACGATAAAATCACATACATTAACACTGGCGAGCGCTACATGTAATGCGTCGTCTTCCCATTTTTTATGCAGAATTTCGGCATTTAAATATGCTTGCTGCAATTTGAGTGCTTCATTTGAAACTGGTACAATTTCGCAATATTGCAGCAAATCTTCATCCTAAATTCAGCAGTTGAAATAAATACGGTCATTAAGTTATTGATTATACTGAAAATATCCAACTGCGATGCAGTTGAATTTCATGAAAGCTGATTTTATGTTAATTCATTGAATAATCATTAGATAAATATATTTCGTTTGTTTGACTGAAGAATTTAGGCTTCATATACCTTAACAACTCATTCTGGTGTGCCTTCAGTATAAATCTCTCCATCAACAACCGGTGATATTACCAATTCAAAAATACCAGCTTTAACATAATTTAAAAATTTAATGCTATGTTCAGAAAATTCCTTATCTATTACACCACCGATAACGGAGGTATCACAATACACCTTTTTTGTCTTTTTTATCATGGTCTTTTCCTGTGTATTCACTTCAATAAACGATAGCGATGAATATTATGATTAGATGAATATCATGCTTATTATATAATAAATATAATCATCGCCGCAATGTATACGGGAAAGAGCTTTTATTAACGTTTTCTTCCAATTTGACTTAAAATTAACAATATGTTTCAGCCCGGTTACTTTAAGCCAGATGAGAAAGTTCTTTTACCTATGGCCTGCGGAGCGGATTTTCCAGACAGCGTCTGAAAAAAACAAAAGCGGTGAAATTCGCCAGACAGTGTCTGGCGTTTCGAAGGCGCTACAAGATTGGTCAACACCGTTTTGACCGTATTCTATTGGGAAATCGGGTATTGAATTTTATTTCACTGTTTTCTTGCATTAATCGCGCTATGCGCAACAATGCTCATGTCTTCGATAGTAAAGGGTTTTACAAAGTAAAAGAAAATTCCTTCCTGCCGTACCTTTTTCTGAACCTCGAGGGAGTCATTCGCGGTGATTGTGATTATGGGAACATCCTTGTCTAATTTTCTTACACTGCCCACGACGTCACAATTAGCGTTCAATTCGATATTGGCGATAATAAGAACAACCTGCTGATTAATCAACTTTTCCAGAACATCTCCGAGTCGCAGAGCCTGTTCGACGCTTAAGTCTTCCTGCTCGAATTGGACACTGAAATCACGTATAAAATTCTGGTCGTTGTCAATAATTAGTATTGTTTGCGTCTTCATATCTGGTTATAAAAGTCGCAACTATTGTGCCATCAAAGGAATTCTCGACGTAACTTATTATCTTTTAACAGGTTATTCAGTCAATTGCAGCGGAGATATGCCATGACAATGTTACATTTAAGTAACTTTAACGGTTAAAAAATTTTCTATAATGGTATAACATTATTAGTTGTAATGGGTTAACGTTTTGTTACGTTAACGTAACAAAACGTTACACCGGGTAAACGCATTACAAGCTGCCGACAGGCACATGCAATTTACTATCGTTTTGCTTTTTTTCAGCTTTTCGTTTTACCTTTCTCCGGTCACCGACTTTGCGGTATCTATACAGCTCTGTTGCGGAAATGCACGTTGCCAACCAGGCAAATCCACCAGCAAGCCCGCAGATAACATCGCTGATAAATGTCACGCCCAGATATAATCTACTGAAGGAGATAAGAGAAATGATAATAATCCCGGTAGTTATGATTCCTGTTTTAAAAAGCCAGGTTCCATGCCCGATGATCAGGAAATAGGCCAGCATACCGTAAACCGTGAGTGATGCCAGCGCATGCCCGCTGGGAAAACTGAACGAATAGGGGGCAATAAATACATGGTCGATTACGGGGCGCGGTCGTGCAATCAGCAGTTTAAAAAGGATTATTAACGCCTGACTTCCGCAGAAGGAGACAATCCACATGGACATGTATAACCATGCTTTACGCAGACCGTATACAACAGGTATAAAAATACCGAACAAAGCAATACTAGCGGTTGCCAGATAGGCTATACCTTCAAAGATACTGGTTGCAAGCGGCGTCGCACCCTGTTGAAACAGATGCAAGACATACCGGTCAAGATGGTGCGACTTCCCGATGGTAATTCCCTGGTACACGAATTCACTCAGAGTATACAAGATCGCACAGCACAAAAGAAATCCGGCGGCATTATGAATTATCATATAATAATCCGCTTTCCAGTGCCGTAAAAACCAGTTTATATACCAGGAGTAACGCCGGTAAAATGAACTGTAGAGTAACTCTTTCGCAAAGGCAGCCCCTTTTTTCAAAACAACAGCCTCTTTTTTGAGGATCCAGCGCCATCCGAGCATCACGGTAAAAATCGTCGCCAGAGGCAGCGTCAATGCCCACCCTATTGTCTTGAGGGTCCGTTCTATGAGCTCAAAATTAAGGCCGAGCATATACCCGAGCAGACTGTAGGTAATAGCCCAGGTTATTCCGCCAAGAGCATTATACAGGGTAAATGTTGCATAGGGCATACGGCACATACCCGCAAACATGGCAGAATAGGATCGTATGATCGAGAAATGCCTGCCGATAAAAACCGCTTTGGGACCATGACGCGCAAAAAAACGCTCCAGACGCTCGACCCGCTCTTTGCTTAAAATCCATTTGCCGTAACGGTCTATCACCTTCCTGCCGTAACGCCGCCCGATCCAATAGCCTGCGCTGTCGCCCAGGATTGCAGCTATTGAACCGATAACGGCAATCCAGTAAATATCAAGCTTGCCGGCTCCGGCAAATGCCGCGGCTATGGTCAGGGCTGTTTCACCCGGTATGGGAATGCCCGCGCATTCCAGAAAAATCGTTATAACGATAATGATATAGCCGTAGTTTGTGATAAGATCAGAGAATAGTTCAAGCACAAAGTCCTCGCTTAAGACGCATTAGCAGTCCGTTACTAATTGTATCATGTCGGGGTGAAAATTGCCAGCGGTTGTTGCATAATGTCAACAATTCGTGCGGTGAGAGTTACTATGAAGACAGGGATGTCAGGCCTTTTCGATTTTATATTTTTTTACTTTTTCCCACAGGGTTTTCCTGCTGATACCCAGTATCTGGGCAGCCTCCGCCTTTTTCCAATCGGTCTGTTCAAGCACCTGGGCAATCTTATCCGCTTCGGCTTTTTCGATCGAGGCAACCAGTCCCCTTTCGCCGGAGCTGATCTCCTTTAACCGCTGAAGCTGGAGCTGCTGGGGCAGGTCTTCCAGAGTAATCGTCTTGCCTCTCTCCAGCACAACCGCTCTCTCGATTATATTTTCCAGCTCGCGTACGTTTCCCGGCCATGCGTATTTCATGAATATCTTCATGACGTCCGGCGCGATTGTTTTTATCTCTTTTTTATACGCAGCGGAGTATTTCTCGAGAAAATGGAACGCGAGCAGTGAAATATCCTCTCTTTTTTCCCGCAACGGAGGTAGGTGGATGGTGACGACGTTGAGCCGGTAATACAAATCGTCGCGGAACACACCTTCTTTCACGGCTTTTTCGAGGTCCCGGTTGGTTGCGGCAATTATCCGTATATCGACCTTTATCGTCTCGGTGCCGCCGACTCGCTTGAATTCGCGCTCCTGGACAACCCGCAGCAGCTTTGCCTGAATGGAGGAATTGACTTCCCCTATCTCGTCAAAAAAGAATGTCCCGCCGTCAGCCACCTCCAGCAACGCATATTTCGAGCTTGTCGCTCCGGTGAATGCCCCTTTGACATGCCCGAACAACTCGCTCTCCAGTAGCGTCTCGGGAATAGCCGCGCACGATTGCGCGATAAAGGGTTTGTCTTTCCGCGGCGAATGAGCGTGGATTGCGCGCGCGATAACCTCTTTGCCTGTCCCGCTCTCTCCCTGAACCAGCACATTGCAGTCGCTTTCCGATACACTTTCGATCAGCCGGTATATTTCCAGCATCTTTTCGCTTTTACCGATAATCGTATCAAACCGCCGCTTCTTTGCCAGTTCCCGCTTCAGATAGATATTCTCTTGAGCCATCCGGTTGAGTTCCAGTATTCGTTCCAGAATAACCTTTATTTTTGACATCTTGAACGGTTTGGTGATATAATCATACGCGCCCTGCCTCATGGCTTCAACGGCCGAATCTATGGTGCCGTAGGCGGTCATGATAATAACTTTCGTATCAGGCTGGGCCTCCCGTATCTGTTTTAAAACGTCGATACCGTCCATCTCCGGCATCACCAGGTCCAGCAGGATAATGTCAATATGGGTTTGCCGTACAGTCTCGATCGCCTGCAGCGGATCGGAGGAGGTTGTGACGGTATACCCTTCCTTGACCAGGGTGTCCTGCAGCATCTCGCACATGCTTTTTTCATCGTCGACGATAAGAATGACCGGTACGTTATTGGGCATTGGTATTGCGCTCCCCGCATGGTAAGGTTACGACGACAATGGTGCCTTCGCCCATCGCGCTCTGTATGGTTATGGCGCCGCCATGATTTTCCACCGTCTGTTTACATATCGCAAGCCCGAGGCCGGTGCCCGCCTTTTTGGTCGTAAAAA
>Ga0105099_10002435_pt1 | contig 11090 bp, 7 predicted proteins | sample PPLLak3cmMay2015_2_FD_79138 | JGI IMG/M metagenome (GOLD analysis project Ga0105099, IMG submission 79138) | Freshwater sediment microbial communities from Prairie Pothole Lake near Jamestown, North Dakota, USA - PPLs Lake P8 Core (1) Depth... | ecosystem: Environmental > Aquatic > Freshwater >...
CCCTGTCCCTTGCGGTAATTAAGCCAGTCGGTATATGTCGCGCAGTTGAGCAAATCGTTGTGCGAAATCACCACCACCTTTCCTCCACGCGGCAGGTCCTGCACCGAATAGTCGGGATTCAGAGAACCGTTTATACCGTCAAATGTAACGCTGTTCGCCAGCGCCCGGTACACGGTTTTTTCGTTGTCGTCCGGTTGCGTGCTGGTATAGTTGACCGCAATCTGTGCAGTAGTGGTTGCAAGCGCCGTTTTAGTCACCGGGTTGTATTTCACCGGAGAGAAATAGATATCAACGATTTTTACCCCGTGAAAAATACCGACACTGTATTCGAGTTCATGGCTGAAATAGTCATTCGTAGCGTACACAGCCTTATCCTGCTGAAAAACACGATTGTCGACGTCAACACCCGCGACGAACGACTCGAAAAGCTGCTGCTGAACCGGCGCAATGGCGTATGTTCCTTCAAGCGCGACATAGTTGGTGTTGGAAACATCGATGCTGATCTTATCATCGGCTGCAGAATAGGGTATGCGCACCTGAAAACGGACAAACGGAAGATCCGGTTTGCCGAGCTTTGCCGGCTGTAACGTACCGTTAATGCTGGTGCACATCAATTTTGCGTTACTGACGGTGCTGAATGAGAGTGCGGCGTATTTTCCTGCAAGCATGCCGTTATCATCCGGGTATGCGACCGCAGCGCCCGGAAAATTGATGGTTATTCTGCATGATGCATTGGTACCGCTTCTGACGACTTTCAGACTGGAACTGTTCACCGAGGCATTCGCACCTGCCAACGACGCTGCCTTCCCGCTTTCAAACGAGACCCATCGCTCCTGGGCAAATGATATCGCCGTGCATACAAAAACGAAAACCGAACAGGTTAAGATTGCTTTGAAGAAATTTTTGTGAAAATAATTGAAGAATACGAAATAGTTTTTCATCCTGCTCCCCCCTATTCATTTTTGAATTTTTATTTGGAAAAAACTATCTATATTGTGTCGTAACAAACAGATCACCTCTATACCGTATATTTTACAATAAAAATACAGAATTTGCTGTTTTTTTTCAGGAAACCATAAAAAAATTCGGTTTCTCATGTATGGAAATTCCTGTAATTTTGCCGGTTCGGCAGTTTATATTTATTTAACATACTGATTTATAGCCAACTATAACGATAGACGCCGGCAGGTTTTCTTTCGGCCGGGAATATATTGATTTTTATTATACGCCTTGGTAGAATAGAGGGGATTGTATTGCCGGTTCCGTTGTTGCACGAGCCCTGATTTGGTCGGCAATCAGGCGAATGACTGATTGCCAAATACCCGGGAAAAAACCATTTTCAATATCCGATTATGAACAAAATGCCTGACAGTAAAACTCGCGCCCGCAGATTTCTTTCCGTCGCATCCCAGTTCCGCCTTGGCAGCCTCCCCACTGAACAACCGCACCAGTTGACAAAAGAGCTTTCTTCGCTTGCCGTGCACGATCCCGTAAAAGCGCTAATTCTGATGCACCGCATTGATTCCGAAGCGCTCGCGGTCGTGTGGAAGACCCGTGACGCCATTGTCAGGCTGGCGAAAAAAATAGACGCCACGCTGCTTGCCGGTAAATCGGTATTTTTGTGCGGATGCGGCGCAACCGGCAGGCTCTCGATTGCTCTTGAGACTCTCTGGCGTATGTCGCATACGGGGCATGAACTGGAAAACAGGGTTGTCGGTTTCATGGCCGGCGGGGATGTGGCGCTTGTCCGGTCGATCGAAAACATGGAAGACCATCCCGAATACGGTAAGCGGCAGCTTGGCGAGCTGGGATTTCGCGACGGCGACCTGCTTATAAGCTGCACCGAAGGGGGCGAAACGCCTTTTGTGATCGGCGCAACGGAACATGCGGCTGCCCGGTCATCAAACGCGCCGTTTTTTTTATACTGCAACCCCGACGAAGCGCTCCGCACCATTGCAGAGCGGTCGGCGCGCATCATTCTCGATTCCCGCATCAGCAAAATCAACCTCAGCTGCGGCCCGATGGCGCTTGCCGGCAGCACCAGAATGCAGGCGAGCACCGTTCTGATGGCTGCCGCCGGGCTCGCCCTTCTATGGCACGCCCAACCGGATACAATACCCCCGGCAATTACCGCACTGATTCACTATTGGAAAAAGCTCGACACGTCGTTCCTCAAACAGTTTGTCGTTTTGGAAGCCTCCTGCTATGGCAATGGCGATTATTGCCTGTATGAGACCGGAAAAGAGCTCGCGATCACGGTACTGACCGATACCACCGAGCGCTCCCCCACTTTCAGCATGCATCCTTTCGAGAATACGCGGGATGCAGGCGCGCTCCGCTCCCTCTGCTATCTCTTCCTGCCGGAAGCAATGGACAGCAAATCAGCATGGAACATGCTGCTGTATCGCGCTCCGCGGCCGCTTTCGTGGAAAAAGATCGGTCCTGTCGCATCATCACGGCGTCTTTTTGGGTTTGATTTCAGCCCGGCGTATATACAACAACGGATTCAGGCTGCGCTGCCGGCCATGCACCGCCAATTTATCATAAAACATGATCCGCAGACCATTACTTTAACACTTGACTCGTATTCGGCTGCCGTTCCTGCACAGGGCCTGTCGATGCTCGCAAAGCATCTTGTTTTGAAGATGCTTCTGAATACCCATTCAACCCTTGTCATGGGAAGGCTTGGACGGTATGACGGGAATGTGATGACCTGGGTAAAGGCAAGCAACAACAAACTGATTGACAGAACCATACGCTATGTCGATATACTCCTGCAGCGGCAAGGTATAACCGTTTCCTATGAACGGATCGCATACGCCTGTTTCGAGCTGATGGAAACCACGCCCAACGATCAGTCGCTGGTGCATGCGGCAGCAAGGTATTTGTCAGGCGTCCGGCATAAAAATGATCAATAAACCTCTCCGAAAGAGTTCGGCCGGCCTGAAAGCAGATTGAAAAAAACAGCGCCTGACAGCACACGGTTCTCACCGAAATACACTTTTTTTATAAATTTATGCTTTGTTAATCCATAAAAAAAGATTATTTTTAAAGCCGGATGTGTTCAGTCACCGGTAACGCGCCGCACCCTTGTCAGTTGATGCAGAGGAAGCTTAATACGATATGGAGAAAAAAAGATTCAAGGAACAGGTCGAAATAATCCGGGAGTCGTTCGGATATATCAACCGTTTCAAGAACGAGACGTTTGTCATTAAAATCGACAACGCGCTCATCACGCACCCTTCATTCCCCATTCTTATCGCCGACCTGGTTCTGCTGCATCGCATGGGCATACACATCATTCTGGTTCCGGGCACCAAGAACCGGATCGACGAAATACTGGAAATATTTCATGTCAATTCAAGTATTGTCAATGACATCCGCATAACCTCGCCCGAAGCGATACCGTTTATAAAAATGGCGTCCTTCGACATCTGCAACCGGGTCATGACGCTGCTTGCCGAAAACAACACCAATGCGGTCATCGGCAACTGGGTAAAGGCCCGCAGCATCGGCGTGCGCCAGGGTATTGATTACCAGTTCACCGGAACCGTCGAGAACATAAAAACGGATATCATAAAAAAAATAATGTCCGAGGGCATGATTCCGATTTTCCCCAACATCGGCTGGAGCGCGACGGGAAAGCCCTACAACATCTCTTCCAACGAACTGGCGACCTCCATCGGTACCGAACTGAAAGCAGCGAAGCTTTTTTTTCTGACTGATTTCGGCGGTATTCCGGCAAAGGGGTTCAAGCTCCCGCCCGATAAATACGTCTCAAGCGACGGCATCATCACCCAGCTTACCATGGACGATGCCGCGGATTTGATCGATCAACACCCGAAGAATGTACCGATGCAGGTTCATGAACTGCTCTCCCTGGGGTACAAGGCCTGCCTCAACGATGTAAAACGCGTACACATCGTGGATTGCCGGATTGAAGGAATGCTTCTGAAAGAGATATTCTCAAACCGGGGATACGGGACCATGATCTACACCAACCAGTTTGAAAATATCCGCAAAATGACCTACGGCGATATTCCTTTTGTCATGGCTCTCATGGAAGATTCGGTGGAAAACGATGCGTTGGTTCCGCGCACATCAGACATGCTCAGGGAAAAGCTCTGCGACTTTGTCGTGTATGAGGTAGACGGCAATATCCACGGATGCGGCGCCCTGCATCGTTTTTCGGGAAACAGCGCGGAAATCGCAGGCATTGTCATCGACTCTTTTTATGCGAACCTCGGAACCGGCAATAAAATTATTGCATACCTTCTTGGCGTGGCGATGCGTGAAAAAATCAAAAAAGTGTTTGTCCTGACGACGCAGACATCCGACTGGTTTCAAAGTCTCGATTTTAAACAGGGCGCCATCAGCGATCTTCCCCAGGAACGCCGAAAAACGTATAACCGGAAACGGAATTCCAGGATTCTGGTTTACCATATCCCGAAAAAAAGAAGAAACAGGCTGTTCACCTGCGAATAAACGGCAATAGCTTTTTTAAATATAAATGAGCGTTTTCGGTATTTTTAGCGTACATTCCCGGTATCAAACCATTTTCTGAATGTGCGCAGGAATTGTCGTGCGCCGAAGAAACGCCAATCCGTATTACGGGAGGTGACCCATGTCATCAGCAATAGAATTATATAAACAGGCGTATGACCTCGATTTTAAAAACGGCGACCGGGCCATGGCCGAACAGTTATACAATGAGATTGTCGAGCGGTTTCCCTACTCCGACGAGAAGGAATACGCCCTGATACACCTTGACAGGATTGAGAAACTGAAGGGTAATCCGCACGACCCCTCACTCCAGCCCGCTAAAACAGGCCAAAGCATCTGGGGTTTCGCGGTACTCTGCTTTGTCCTCTGTTTGCTGCTTCTGGTCGGCGGCGGTTTCCTCGGCTATTTTCTGCGGCAACAGCAGAAAAGAATCGCCTCCAACGAATATATCATTCAGGGATTGATCAGTGAAAAAGCCGGCGCCCTCAATGCCGCCAGGCTCTCCTATAAGCAAGCGCAGGAGATATATCCGGAAAATGCCGTCGCCTGCCAGTGTCTTGCCGAATTATACCTTGCCAACGGCAAAAAGGAGTTGGCGGAGATTGAATTCAAGCAGTGGCAGCTCATGAGTCCGGACGATGCAAACCTTAAAGATTTCAGCGCACGAATGTCAAAGAAATAAAACCCTTTTCCAGGACGCTCTCATGAACAAAGAAGACAGAAACAGGATTATCCACGGACAGGTTTATTACCAGGGCCGGTGGATGTCGATCGACAAAAAGCTGGAGCTTGAAAAACTGGACATAGACAAAGTGGAACAGGGATATGTGCGGCATAATGGCGAATGGATTACCATCGATGAAAAGATCGCACGCACCGTTTTGCATCAGCAAATTTCGGAGCCGCAACAGGTGTATATCAACCAGACCTATAACCAGCAAACCTACAACATCGACAAACGCACGGTGCACGAACATGACCACAAACATATCCATGTCGATACCGAAACCCTGAAACTATACGCGGAAACACACCCCCCGCTCCACCAGCAACAACCCCGCTCCTCCATCGAAAACAACTCCCTCCGGCCTGATCAGCAGAAGATGCTGGAAAAAAACAGGGGCAAAGCAGGGTTTCTGGAGGATAAAAGAGAAGAAATTTAAGATTTAAGAATTGAGATTTAAGATTTAAGATTTTTTATTTGGATGGGGAATGTTTTATAGAAACACGTAAAAATACATAACAAAAGACAATCCCCTAAGTCCCGTAGGGACGATATATCTATAGAAATTTTAGATTTGAGATTTGAGATTTTAAATTTTTTATTTGGAAAAGGAATGTTTTATAGAAATACGTAATACGTAGCAGAAGACAATCCCCTAAGTCCCGTAGGGACGATATGTCTATAGAAATTTAAGAATTAAGATTTAAGATTTGTGAGAAGACGGGAAGAAGAAGAGAGATTAAGAAGGAAATGATAAAACATTGGCATATAAAAACATTCGCTATCTGCTTCGACCCGGCTCAGCACACCGCATGGCGAGAGATATTAAATACAAATATATTAACAATAACGCACAGGATGAATCCATGATTTACAAAAAAGTTATTTTGTTGTTATTATTAACAGCATTAGCCGTTTTCTCGCAGCAGATCACAATCAGCGGAAAGGTAACGGACACCACCGGCGTAGCTCCCATAACAGGAGCGGTGGTAAAACTTGAGAAATACGGGTTTGCAGATACAACCACCGCGGATGGGAGCTTTGTACTTACCGGTTTAGTGAGTAGTATCGACCAGAGTATTCATCAATTACAACCGAATGCCTTATCAGCGAATATGCGCAACGGAATGCTCTCACTGTATGTTCCGGAGCGTGGAGCGGTTTCCATTACTACCTACACGATACAGGGCAAAGCGGTTTCGAAAATAGAGAAGGTGTTGGATAAGGGCGCTCATAGTATTGCGCAGCCTGATCTGGGGAAAGGGGTTTATATATACAAGATACGGGCAGGTAGCAGAGAACTGATGCTGAAAAACTCATCCCTTGTTCGTACGGGAAGTGCTATTGCATTGAGCGCGCCAACACCGGTAACGGCGAGCAGTGCGAGTCGATATGTGCCGATAGATGATGTTATTTTTGCATCAAAGGAAGGATTGCTGAACTATCGTGTCATGGTAACGAATTCCGATACCAGTGGGATAGTGATAAAGATGATACCCAATGCGGGCAATGTGACGGATGCAGACGGTAATGTGTATCAGAGTGTGAGGATAGGTATTCAGGTATGGACGGTGGAGAACTGGCGGAGCACGAAGTATAATGACGGGACAGCGATACCTCATGTAACGGATGGAGCAGCTTGGAAAGCACTTACTACGCCAGGCTATTGCTATTTCAACAACGCAACCCAGACGGATACGATAAAGAAATGGGGCGCATTGTATAACTGGTACGTGTTGTCTTATAAACAGATAGCTCCTGCAGGATGGCGGGTGCCGACGGATGCGGAGTGGGACACGCTGCAAAACTACCTGATAGCGAACGGGTATAACTGGGACGGGACGATGACAGGAAATAAGATTGCGAAATCGATGGCTGCAAAGTCGTATTGGGAAGAAACGCTATATGCAGGTATGATTGGCAATGATCAAAGTAAAAACAATACAAGTGGTTTCTCGGCCCTTCCGGGCGGTGATCGTAGCGACGAAGGCAATTTCTTCAACCAGAGTGACTACGGTTCCTGGTGGAGTGCTACGGAGTATGGTGCGTCTCACGCATGCAGCCGTTTCCTCAACTACATTTTAGAGGACCTGAAGAGGAGCGTCGACCGCAAGAGTTGTGGCTTTTCTGTTCGTCTTTTACGGGACTTTATTGCTGATGGAAAGTATCTCCTTAAAGCCAAATCCATGACCCCATGGTTTGGCCGAGTAACCCCAGCCTACCAGCTTGTCGACTCAGTCACTGGCCGCGCAACAGTGGTATTTAAACCAACAGGCTGGAGCAAAATTGATTCGTTGTATGTGGGAACAACGAAGATATCAACGATTGGCCCTGATGATACTGCATATACGATAACTGGAATGACAAAAAGTGACTCGGTGCGAGTATGGTTCGGAGCAAAACCCGTTGTGTATTGCGATTCTGTCTATGATGCCGAAGGGAATGTGTACCACGCGATCCGTATCGGAAACCAAGTTTGGACGGTGGAGAACTGGCGGAGTACGAAGTATAATGATGGGACAGCGATACCGTATGTTTCGAATGATACAGCATGGGCATGGCTTCTCACACCTGCATATTGTTATTACAAAAACGCAACGCATGCAGACACGATAATGAAATGGGGGGCATTATATAACTGGTATGTTTTTGCACCAACAAATTCTAAGAAAATAGCACCGGCAGGATGGCATGTTCCGACGGATGCGGAGTGGGACACGCTGCAAATTTATTTGATTGCGAATGGGTATAATTGGGATGGTACAACAATGAGCAATAAGATAGCTAAGGCAATGGCAACAAAGTCGGATTGGAGTGCATCAACAACTGCTGGGGCGAGTGGCAACGATTTAACAAAGAACAATGCAAGTGGTTTCTCGGCCCTTCCGGGCGGGGATCGTAGCTACCTTGGTTTTTTCTACGGCCAGAGTGGCTGCGGTTCCTGGTGGAGTGCTTCGGAGACCGATGCGTCATACGCATACTTCCGTGACCTCGGCTCCGACTGCGAGTACCTGGGCAGGAACCTCATCAGCAAGAGTTGTGGCTTTTCTGTTCGTCTCTTGCGGGATTGACTATTTTCCTCCATGAATTAACATTTTCATGGTATCGAAGGGCTGATTCTCCCTTTGGCACGTTGCGGGCGGGATAATTTTAGATTTGAGATTTTAGATTTGAGATTTTTTATATGGATGGGGAATGATTGTATGTTTTCACTGGCCGATCCACGTTAAAATGACCGCAGAATCCACGATAACTTTACACCGTACACCTTACGCAGTATGCTATTTCCATTCTATTATTTTCTAGCTTGTCTAACCTGTTTCCGATTATTTTATTTGTGTGAGTTAATTTGCCGGTGTGTCTATTTTTACACAAAATCAAAAAAAAATAAAGCACGCCGGAAAACAGAGTGGACGAACTTAATCCTGACAAGCAGGATAAGATACTGTACGTCAAAAAACACACGCTCACCGCGTATGTTTTTTTCCTACAGTATCTAATGAGCAAAGTACGCCGTAAAATTGCGTTAACCATAGACATTTTGGGTGAAAATACGCCACTGTGTTCTTTTTTTTAGGGTGGCGGACTTTCACTATTTCGTTGGAAATGGATAAACGCCAAATACATTAAGGAATAGCCCCGCAAAAAAGGATTAAAAAAACAAAATATGAAAACTATTGCCATAGGTTCGATTAATCTCTTTATAGCATTATTTGTTGTTTGCACTGGAATTCCAATAGATTGTAATGGAAAAAAATATTCAAAGGTTAGTTCTGATGTATTAAGATTTGAATGTATGCATGATGATACAACTAAGGTTGTAACAGAGAGTAAGAAAGTAGGGCTATTTACTTTTGATTCTGTTTACATATTAAAGGCTTACGACACTCTTGGTATATTGAAATATAAAATGAGAGCAATTTATGGCTATCCTGATGGACAGGCTACATATTATTATCCAAATGGCAAAACTTATATGGAGGGAGATTTTATTAAAGGGAAAATGCATGGAGAATGGCTAACCTATTTTAGAAATGGAAATATTAAAGTTAAAAGTATTTATATAGATAATGTAATAGTTGAATCAACCAGGTTTTATAACAATGGATTGACACAGGGAATATTCTCATACAAGAATGGTAAAATTGACGGAATTGTTGAAGCTTATTCAGCACGCCACGATTTAAAGGTAATTGGATATTGGCAAAATGGACAAATTGACAGTTCAATACATTACGAATTGCCTAAACAAAAGAAATTTAAAAAGTTAATTCACATAAACAGAGAAATACCAGACACATTATATTATAAATAAGAAAAGAATGCGGGGCTAAATAAATATTATTATAGGGCGTTTATCCACATCCAACAACACGCACATGGCAAAATTTCCGCATTATTTGGAAATGTGATGGACTACCAAGTTATAGACGGAATCATCGCCATGTGCGAGCACGTTGCCCCCACCTAAAAAAAGCCCCAAAAAAAAACCTCATGACCCAAACCCACCCTCTCTTCTTCTTCCTTCTCCTCCTGCCCATTCTGCTTTTCTCCCATCCGGGAAAAACAGACAAAAACGGAGGGCATTACGACAAAACGACAGGTCAATACCATTATCACAACAAGCCGGAAGCAATAAAAGCGGTAACTGAGCCGGCCAAAACAGAAAACGACAGCGCCACAGCCAAAAAAACATCCTTCAATCGGACGGATAAAGCAGGAATAAACGAAAGAATAAACGCATATTTCCGGCAGGCAAATGAAAATGTAGGTGTTTTAGATTGTGATGTGAAGATTTATGAGAGAAATCTGCCGGATAAATTAAAAACAGCGATATTGAACCGGGACGGAAATAAATGCATTATTTGCGGAAGTATTATAAAACTTGAAGTAGATCATATTCGTGCATTGCAGAACGGAGGAAACAACACCGCGTCGAATCTGGCTACGCTTTGTGACATATGCCATGTTTATCAAAACAAGGCTGGATAATGCAATAAGGCGAAAAAGAGATAAATTATGCAGGAAAAAACAGTGATCACACAAAAAGAGATGTCTATTATATTATGCCTTAAATGTATGATTTAACATGCATTAAAGAATATGTAACGTAATAAAAGGGTGAAAAGCTTGCTTAAAATCCGAAATAGCGTGGCCTTAGGGGTGTTCAACGTTCCAAAAATCCGAAATAGCGTTGCCTTAGGGGTGTTCAACGTTCCAAAAATCCGAAATAGCGTGGCCTTAGGGGTGTTCAACGTTCCAAAAATCCGAAATAGCGTTGCCTTAGGGGTGTTCAGCGTTACCAAAATCCGAAATAGCGTTGTATTAGGGGTGTTCAGCGTTCCAAAAACCCAAAGAGCGTTACCTTAGGGTGTTCAACGTTATAAAAGAGTGCCTGACGGTGTCAAAGAGGGTCAAACGTTCTTGAAATTGGTAAAATTAACGGCAAATACGATATTAATAGTTTAAAAAATACCATAAACAGCCTTTAAACACGAAAAAAAGCATATAAAACAAAAGAGACGCCGGATATTAAGCGTCCCTTTTGTTTTTAAAAACTGGTTTAAACAACGGTTATGCGGATGTTTCGCTTGTCGTTTTTCTGGTTTTCCCAATGCTCTGGTAATGATCGCTTTTATACTAAGCCGGCAAAGCCGGAAATTAAGGAATTGGATTTGTATGCTTTGCGGCATAAGATACTGTACGTCAAATTATCTACGCTAACCGCGTATATAATTTTCCTACAGTATCTAAGCCGGCAAAGCCGGAAATTAAGGAATTGGATTTGTATGCTTTGCGGCATAAGATACTGTACGTCAAATTATCTACGCTAACCGCGTATATAATTTTCCTACAGTATCTA
>Ga0105099_10002436_pt1 | contig 11088 bp, 9 predicted proteins | sample PPLLak3cmMay2015_2_FD_79138 | JGI IMG/M metagenome (GOLD analysis project Ga0105099, IMG submission 79138) | Freshwater sediment microbial communities from Prairie Pothole Lake near Jamestown, North Dakota, USA - PPLs Lake P8 Core (1) Depth... | ecosystem: Environmental > Aquatic > Freshwater >...
TTTCGGCCCCAAATGCTCGAATGGGTTGAACATGTCGTACTGTTTGTGGTCTTTGACGTGAATCACGAAAACTCCAGATAACCAGTTGATTTTACTCGGTTATCTTGCCACAAAAGTAACGTAAAATAAAGCAATATATTCAGCTTTACTCAATTATTTCGGCATGTTAGCTTGATATTGGTTTTTGCGACTCCATCAAATTTTAAATATAACTATTTAGTCAGCTACGTATTAGCCGTGATATATCACGGGTTGTTTTTCAGAAATTGCTCAATTTCCATCTGTTTATTAGCTTGTTACGGCAATAATCTAGCGGGGCTACAATACCAAATACGGGTTTTTATTAGAAGTGTCTATTCCAATAATCAAATCATTAATAATAGGACGCATAAACTCGAATCTATTTGGCCAGGCCTTACTACCACCCGCTGGGATAAAACCCCTCAGAAGCCAAATATAATAGCCGATTTTTCATCCTTTTGCATTTTCCGGCAACTCCTTAGCTGCCTTGGCAATCCGATAAACTGACGCCACCCAAATTCCCACCTTCTCAGCCACAGCCTCTTTCGTCAACCCATCACACAGGAGCTGCAGAACTTCCCCACTCTTCTCCCGAGCAGTCGGCTTCCGCCCCTTAAACTTACCCTGCGCCTTCGCGATCCGGATCCCCTCCGCTTGGTGCTCCAACATCATCTCCCGCTCAAACTCAGCAACCGCCGCCAACATCGTCTGCATCAGCTTCCCGGTCGGAGTACTGGTATCGAAGTTGATGTTCAATACCTTGAAGACCACCTTCTTCTTTTTCAGTAAGTCGGTAATCTCTAGCAAGTGCTTTGTCGAACGAGCGATCCGATCAAGCTTGGTAACAACGACTGTGTCACCCTCGCGAACATAATCGAGCATGGCAACCAACTCCGGCCGATCCACCTTCGCCCCACTAACCTTCTCCTGATAAATGCGTTCGCACTTTGCTTCCTTCAACTGTTCAATCTGCGCATCCAGTTTCTGATCCTCGGTACTGGCCCGAGCATATCCAATGATTGCCATTTTCCGTTTACCTCTCCAAACCAATCAATAGAGTTAACACATTATGATAATAAGCTATCAAAATTCGACAGTCAACTCATATGATAGCTTTTTCTGCTACCTTCTTAAACTACCACTGGACCATGGGCTGTTGGTAGAGGCTATCGATGGAGGGTTCAGAAGAACGAGCCTGTGAATGCGAGAGAGAAGTACTGGGAATATGATAAAACAGAAAGTAGGCTATAGAGTCGTTAATTGACGTACCAACTCTGAATCCGAAATTCTTTAGTTCCGTGTGTAGCGGGTCCGGTACACAATTTTGACGGCTTAATCTCTCGAGGGGAATTATTAACCCTTACGGCCAAGTAAAGGAAGTCTATGTAATACTTTGCGAATGCAAAGCTCGCAGCGATACCCCAGAATTTGATCTGGTTCTGGAAATGATCCGAAAGATATTGGCTGCTGTTATCCATCCGCAAGGTGACAAAAAAATGTTCATCTCCATCATCCGACGCAACACCAACCCCAGCAGGAAACCCTCAAGCCACGACCAAATTAAAAACAGAAATTCAAGCGCTATATAAAACTAACTTTGATTCTGAGACGGAAACCAACAGGCTTGACGACCCGTCAAAAAGACTGGCGGGTCAAAGCTATGTTGGTTTCCTTTAGATCGGCCAAAATATCGGCCATCAAAATTAGGATAATGAGAAAAATGTTTATTTCTTCGGTGAAATACGGTACAAATATATCGGCCAAAACATCGGCCAAATTTTCGACATCTTTATGTATAATTAATTGCAATAGCTCGTTTCAACATATTTTTTATTTTGTAAGATCGTCCTGCAAACCGGCCAAATTATCAACATGACTAATGATTCACGTGTAAAACTGGCTCACAATTAATTAAATCCACGATATTTAATATCGGCCAAAATACTGGCCTATGTCTGGGGACTCAACATGGAAGATGGTTTTTATACAGAAATTTCGGAAATGGAACCAATGATGCCTACTGATCCTGCGGGAGAACTCGACGATTTGGCGATTGAGGTGATTCGTAAATCTGCCTGCATTAGTACCGCTGTCCATCCGGTTACCCGTAGGGGGATCGTGGAACTGGTAAGAAAAATGAACAGTTACTATTCCAATTTAATTGAAGGGCACAACACCCATCCTGCAGACATTGAACGTGCTATGCGAGAAGATTTTTCCAAAGACCCTGCAAAAAGAGCAAAACAATTGGAAAGTAAGGCGCATATAGAGGTGCAAAAACGCATCGAGGCCCACATCGAGGATACTCCGGGAACAGTCATTACAAGCAAGAGTTTTTTGTGCTTGATACATAAGGAATTTTATGAACGGATGCCCGAGGAGTATCTTGTCGTACAGCGTGCAGATGGAAAAACTGAAAAGGTGACCCCTGGTAAAACAAGGGAATTAGAGGTTGAGGTTGGGAGGCATTTGCCGCCTAAATCAGAATACCTAGGCGCTTTTATGGAAAGATTCCAAGAAGCCTACGACCCTCAAAAATTAAAAGGTTTAAGTCAAGTTATCGCGGCGGCGGCATCTCATCACCGTCTTGCATGGATTCACCCTTTTCTGGATGGCAATGGGCGTGTCACACGTCTTATGACTCATGCCTACCTAATAAAGGCAAAAATTGATGGCCACGGGTTGTGGACTGTTTCCCGAGGTTTCGCAAGAAACCGAGAAGAGTATCTTGCTTCCTTGGCAGGGGCAGACCAACCTCGTAGAGGAGATCTGGATGGTCGGGGAAATTTGACACAAGCGGGGCTGTTGGGATTTTGCAAATTTTTCCTTAAAATTGCTATTGACCAAATTGACTTCATGTCAGGCCTTTTGGATTTGGATGGAATGCAGAAAAGAATCCAAGCAGTGGTTGATCGTCAAGTTTCATTTGGTGAATTGAAACCTGAAGCGGGTCATTTACTGAGAGATGTATTTTTACGTGGGGAAATACCTCGTGGAGAAATCCCGAATATCATCGGAATGCCCGAACGTTCAGCACGTAGGGTCGCCAGTAGTTTATTGGAAAAAGGATATTTAGTTTCTGCTTCGGGAAAGGGACCTGTAATGCTCGGTTTCCCAGCATCGTTAGTGGGGTATTATTTTCCTCGCCTTTATCCTGAGGGAGTTGAGGCCAGCCTTGATTAAACAGTTCCCTTCGCCTTGTGGGGCTCCTTAGCAGCTTCGATTTTTCACTTCCGGGACACTCTTGGGGCAATTGGTGGAGTTCTGGCCTCAAAATGCTTTCGGGACAGATGATACCGTGCATCCGATCCTGATATATGCGGACCTGGTTGCACTTGGCGAGAAGCGCACCATGGTAACAGCAAGGTGAGAGGATATTGAGCTAAATATCTTTCCATCAGTAGACGGATGATCAATACCTGCCGTGAAACTGTTCACGAGATACTCGCATTCCGGCAGGCGATCCACTTTTGGTGCAACGCATTGCGACCCCGTATCTCCTTCGTATCTATTTTTTCTTGCTCTTGGAAGTTGACATTGTCTAGGCTGTAATACTAAGTTGCAATCAAAGACATAGACTTAACCCACCCGAAGCCAGTTATGCTTTCTACTCTAGTAGCATCATTTTCGAGTGAGTGAAGTGCCTGTTCAAGGACATCTTCGACGGCGTCCAATTCCCGAAACACAAGATTGGGAAACCATTTTTCACGAATCTCATCCCCACAGATGTTCAGTAGGATTGAGCTCTGGGCTATAAGGCGGCAGTCTCACAAGCCGAATGTTTTCGGGAATCTCAAGTTCTATAGCCTGATGCCAGCCGGCACCGTCGAGTACCATGAGAACAAATTCTTCAGCATGACGGTTAGCCACCTCAGCGAGAGAGATCGACATCGTCTGCATGTTGACCAGTGGCAGAATCAACGAATCCAGTAACCCGTCATGAGGAGAGACTGCTGCAAAAACATATGTATACTGGCGGACCAGATGTGCCCCAACGATAGGTCGGATATCAAGGGGCGCCCAGCACCGACGAGGATCGCTGATACAGCCGAAGCGCGCCTCATCTTGAAACATCAGGCGAACACTTCGTCCTTGTTCTGCTTGTCGAATCACTTCTTCTGCGACGATCTCGGGGAGTTTTTTTTGAACTCCTCTTGTGCTTCGCTCTTAGCCTTTGGGTGTCGGGGCCGGGGAGCCAACTTACGCCAGCCGTGACGTGCCAAAAGACGATAGATCGTCGACTTGGGAACTACATGGCCAACCGCTTGTTCGTAAGCAACCTTAATTGGGTTGACTACCAGGATGCCGCCAGTGCCAGCTTCATCCAGAAAAGGGTGCAGCAATTCATCTTCCTGCTCAACACTTAAATTCTGTCGCCTTCGGCCGCCTCGACCTATGCCAATAAGGGCTTCCTCTCCATGCAGCCGGAAACGAGAATGTAAGCAACGTACTGTGTTGCAAGATAAACCCACGGCAATGGCAATTTGGTCATCTTCAAGATTCAAGGTCGCACGCAGCCAGACACTCTGAACTCTCTGAAATTCTGCCTTGCTCTTGGATTTTCGCATCAGAGGGGCCAAAGTTTCCGCCGCATTTACTGGCAAAGATGCTCGTGGTGGCATACAGACCTCCGGTAGTTATTGAAATCAAGCTACCGGTACAGTGTACACTATTTATACGTTTGATTGCAGCTTAGTATGAATCGCTGTTTGAAAGTCTGAACACCCTTTCCCCTGATTCCGGGGAAAGGGAAATTTGCGGAGCGGTAGCTCAGGGCATTTCTGAAGCGATTCAGTGTATGGATAAGATCCAGGCAATAGCGAGTGAAAAAGCAGCATAGCACCGGTCATCGGAAATTATAAAGATCATGGCCGCCCCGGGAGATTGGGGCGGTTTTTTTTGTTTCTTTAATTCCCTGTCAAGGTCAAAGAGGTTACACCAGAGGTTACACAAGCGCTTACGAAAAGAAAAGGGGTTAAGCTGAATAGCTAAACCCCTTGTTTTTTTTGGTGGAGATGAACGGGATCGAACCGTCGACCTATGCGTTGCGAACGCATCGCTCTCCCAGCTGAGCTACATCCCCGTGGAATCGTTTCCTGCACGGCGAATAACTATACAACAATTGCCCGTTGATGCAAAGGGCGAATTTAATGGTGTACCGGCAGAATGATGCGAAATTCTGCACCGCTCCCAGCCCGGTTTTCTACCAAAAGCTGGCCTCCGTGATTGGTGACGATTCGGTGTGTGATGGGAAGGCCCAGACCAGTTCCCCCGTCCTTAGTCGTGTAAAATGGATTGAAGATATTTGGTAGAATCTCAGGCGGGATTCCGCTTCCGGTATCTCGAACCTTGAGGGATAATGCCGCTCTGCCATCAAGAACGGCCGGTGCTGTTGAAATGAAGAGAACCCCGCCCTGTTTCATTGCCTCCCCGGCATTGAGGAACAGGTTGATACAGACCTGTTTTATCTGTTGAAAATCTCCGGTAAACTCAGTTGCTGTCCTGGAAATACGTTTTTTTACCTGAATTTTGTTCTCATCGAGGAATCCCGAGACTACGGCCAGTGACTGCTCGATGATGTCTTTTGTGGTGCACTGGGTATAGCAGATTGTTGCCCTCCTGGTGAAAAAGAGGATCTCGTTCAGCATCTTTTCCAGGCGGTCGGCTTCACGTGCAATGGTTTCGGCGTATTTCCACTCGGTAGATCCAAACTCCTCCTTGCGGAGAAGACGTCGAGCAAGTCCACCGATGGAAATCAGCGGGGTCTTCAATTCGTGGGCAATTGACGCAGCTGTTTCGCCGAGTGCTGCCAGCCGTTCACCCTGCAGAAGGCGCTGCCGGATTTCGGTGAATTCGCGGTTTGCGTCTTCTATCCGGTTGTAGAGCATGGAGTTCTCGATTGCCATGCCTGCCTGATTGGCGAACAGTTGGAGAAAGTGAATGTCATCGCTGGTAATTGCCTTGCCGGATACGGGATTGTCGAGAATCAGGAGAGCGACAGCTTCTCCTTTTGCAATGATCGGCACCGAGGCAAATGATGTCAGATTGAATTTTTTGATGACATCATCTGTATCAGGTTTTTCTTTTGCCGTACAGCCGACCACGATGAGCTTTTTCTCGAGAACTGCCCGTGAGACTATGTTGCGGGTTTTGTCGAGTGGCAGGCGGGTTCCCTTAACCAGGCAATTAAGTTCGGAATTGTCTTGGCGCTCCATGTCTTCATCGGGAATTACCCAGCGAGTATAGAGCGAGTTTTCATGGTCGTCTGAAGACTGGATGATTCCTTGGCATTCTTCGCTGGTAATGCCGAGCATTCCCTGCATGACTCCGGATCGGCGATTTATCAGGAAAAGCATGGCGCGTTCGAAAAGATGCGATTCACCCGAGACGAGAGCTGTCAGATTGAGCTGGATCAGTCTGTTGATCCGGGTGGTGGCGTGCATGGCATTACTGACACGATAGAGCAGTGAGAGCTCTTGCAGTTTTTTATCATTTTCGCTGACGAGCAGTTCCATGCGACTACTGTGTTCTGATTGCACCAGCGCGGTAGCGATCAGGTTTGTCATGCCTTCGAATAGTTCGCGGTCCTCTTCATCAAAATTGCGCCGACCCGACCTGCCCGTTTTGCCGAAGAACGTCAGGCAGCCAAAGGTACTTTTCTCGTACTGAAGCGGGACACTGACATACGAAGGAGGGAGGTCTTCGTCGGAAATGAGGTCGACGGCCAGATGTGGTGTATTTGTAGCAAGCATTCTGGCTGCAGACCGGGTTTCGATTTCCTTCAGGGAGCGGAGATGTGCGCAGTGATTTTTCCTGCATGTCTGGGCAATTTTCGGGGAAAAACCCTTCTGCCCGAATATGCGCAGGATGGTACAGGACGAATCGGAGAAATTATGAACTGTTTCAAGGATATATGGGAGGATGTCCTTGGAGGGAATCGGCTGCTGAAGGGCCTTGCCCAGTTCATTCAGCGTCATGAGGTTCAGAATGCGTTGATCTGAACGTTGGGTAATCTCTTTGGAGCAGATGAGTCCGGCTATTGTCTGCAGTATGTCATGGAGTACTGCCGGCAGGGAAACGGCGAGGGGTGATCCCTCCGGCAGCTTCAGGCCAAGGACACCTGCCACTGCTTTACCGCACATGACCGGAAGAAAGATTGTGCCCTGTTTCCGTGCGGCTCCGGGATCGCTTTCAGGAGTGATGCCGTTCGGGGAAAAGATGAGCACTTTTCGGGAGGCGCATAAACCTGCCGCTTGTTCACCCAGGGGGATTCGGCAGGAAAGCATTTTGGCAGGCCCGTCTGCCGATAGTATTCGAGAAAGGGTGCGCCGCTCGGCATCAAGAAGATAGATGGCAACAGAGTGAAGGTGGAAAGATTTTTTGATGAGCCGGGCGAGGGATTTGAGCCGGCCAGTAAAGGAAAGATGGGCGGCATTGGCTATCTGAACCGCAGTGCTCAAGAGTGTATAGTTATCCTGATTAGCCATGGAGGATCGCCATTAGTTGTCGAGATGTATCGAGTGGACAGCTGGTGGAGTCAATTCTGACTGAGCGAGTTGCTAATGTTTTTCAGTTTTTTCCTGTTCAATCTTGCAGTCAATGCAGAGGGTGGTGACTGGACGAACCTTGAGTCGTGCTTCGCTGATTTCCTCGCCGCACATCTCGCAGGTGCCAAATGTGTCGTTTTCGATTCTTTCCAGGGCTTCCCTGATTTTGTTGAGGAGCCTTCTTTCCCTGTCCCGAATTCGAAGCTCGAAAGTTCGATCCGACTCCTGGGTGGCTCGGTCGGTGGGGTCAGGAAAATTGGTGGTGTCCGCATTCATTTCGGATACGGTTTTTTCAGCGTCCTCAAGGAGTGATCTCATTTCTTCCAGGAGGATGCCCCTGAAGTATTCTTTTTTGTCAATATCCATGCCTTTTCTCCTGGGTCGATAAATCTCTAATATACTAGGAGAATTAGACTCTTAAGTAAAGGAAAATATTCCGCGTGCATCACGCTGGAAGAAAGAGATTTTCCAGTGTTTGCTCCACCGAAGAAACTCCGATCAACTCGACATCGTCTGTGCGGACATGCTTCAAACTGCCGGCCGGAAGGATACAGCGGGTGAATCCCAGCTTGGCGGCTTCCCTTACCCGGATTTCAGGGTGGGTAATGGCTCGTACTTCTCCGGCAAGCCCAACCTCGCCGACCACCATGGTGCGAGGTGTGATGCTCCGGTCAAGATGGCTTGAGGCGACGGCGGCAACGATCCCCAGGTCTGCCGCGGGCTCGCTCAGTTTTACCCCGCCGACGACGTTGAGAAAGATATCCTGACCTGCCAGGGAGAGCCCGACTTTTTTCTCCAGGACCGCCACCAAAAGTGCCAGGCGGTTATGGTCAATACCGATGGTGGTCCGGCGGGGTTGACCATAGGTGGAAGAGGTTACCAGGGCCTGGAGTTCCACGAGGAGAGGGCGGCTCCCTTCGATGGTGGCCGCCACGACGGAGCCGGAAACACCGAGGGGTCGCTCGGAAAGAAAAAGTTCCGAAGGGTTCGACACTTCGCGGAGTCCCTCCTCACACATTTCGCACACGCCGATCTCATTGGTGGAACCGTAACGATCCTTGATGGCCCGCAGAATCCGGCAGGGACGTCCGGCATCTCCTTCGAAATAGAGTACTGTATCGACCATATGCTCAAGAACCCGCGGTCCGGCAATGGAGCCGTCTTTGGTGACATGTCCGACCAGAAAGACCGGTATCCCGCTGCTCTTGGCGAGCATCATCAGTTTTCCGGCGGTTTCGCGAACCTGGCTGACAGTTCCCGGTGCCGACTCCAGCGCTGAGGTGAAGACGGTCTGAATCGAGTCCACCACCAGTACCTTGGGCGACAACTTGTTCAGGTGGGAAATGATTTTCTCCAGCGAATTTTCGGCAAGGATGAACAGCTCCTTTGCCGAGACCCCGAGCCGTTCGCCGCGCATCCTGGTCTGGCGGGCCGATTCTTCGCCCGAGACGTAGAGAACCTTGCCACGCCGCAGGGCCAGATGGTCCATAGCCTGGAGCATGAGGGTCGATTTGCCGATGCCGGGGTCGCCGCCGATCAGAACGAGGGACCCGGCGACGATCCCGCCGCCGAGAACCCGGTCGAACTCGGAGATCCCGCAGGAAAAACGGTCTGCTGTTTCAGCAGGCACTGCCCCTATCGGAGTGGGTACTGATGCGATTCCAGTCTCTCCTGAGCGTCTGTCTTCTCGAAACAAAATCTCTTCCACCAGGGTGTTCCAGGAGTTGCAATCGGGGCATTTTCCGAGCCACTTGGGCGATTGGTAGCCGCATTTCTGGCAGGAATAGATGGTTTTCTCTTTCACGGGTGCTTCCCTTCGCAAGGAGTGTGCAGCGATAGTATTCTTATTCGCAAGTCCTGTCAACCAGGGTCGGGGAGCTGAAAACAAAGGTGGTGGCAGTGGTGAGAGGGTCGAATCTAAGCAAGCAGGAGGTTGATTCTTGAAAATGCCAGGGAGAACGGAGGAGAAGGAAAGAGATGGTGGGCGCGGTAGGGATCGAACCTACGACCTGACGATTAAGAGTCGCCTGCTCTACCAGCTAAGCTACGCGCCCACGAAGCGACAGGTGGAAACATATCACAGTGGGTGGATTAAATCAATAGGACTTATAGCTTTTATCGATGGCGATGATGGCGAGGAAAACGGAGAGTTGCAGCGTTTCCTGATGTTTCAGGACAGTGCACAGTGCTGAAGGTTATTTCCTGAGTTTCTTGCCAAGGAAAGCCGCGGCAAAAAAGAAAAAGTTGATAATGATGATGGTTGCCCCGGTCGGCAGGTTCAGAATGAAGGAGAGAAAGATCCCCCCGACAACCGAAACTATTCCCAGGCAGGCTGAAAGGAGAATGGCAGTTTTAAATCCTCGGGCCAATTGCAGTGCGGAAACCGCTGGCAGGATCAGGAGCGCGGAGATCAGCATGATTCCGACGACTTTCATGGCAAGCACGACCGTCAAGGCGGTCAGCAGAACAAGGATGGTGTTGATGCGATCGACATTGATGCCGGATGTTGCTGCCAGCTCTTCGTCAAAGGTGATGGCGAATAGGTCGTTGTAGAGAAAGGCCACGGTAAGCAGCACGACCACGAAAAGGACTGCCGTGACCAGCAGTTCGGTGGGACTGATGGAGAGGATATTTCCGAACAGGTAGCTGAAAAGATCTACGTTGAAACCGCCGGAGAGACTTGCCAGCAGGATGCCGGTGGCAATTCCTAGGGAAGAGACGATACCAATTGCTGCATCTCCGTAGATGCGGGCCTTTTCGGTAATTTTCAGGATGCCGATGGCGGAAAGCAGCACGCAGGGGATGGCGGCAATTGTGGTATAGACGGACTGGAAGTGGAACAGCATGGCCAGGGCAACGCTGCCGAAGGTCACATGGGAAAGTCCGTCGCCAATGAGGGAAAGCCTGCGCAAAACAAGAAATACGCCGAGAACCGAACAAAGGACCGCAATCAGGGTTCCTGCCAGGATGGCCCGCTGGAGAAAGGCATAGTGGATGATGTCTGCCAGATTCATGTAACCCTTCTTTCAGTGTCGATGGCAGATAAGGTGCTGGTTTTGTGGACCGAAAACCTCTGTCATGTTGGCAGATTGGCAAAACTCCCCGAAACTCCCGAAAAAAATCATTTTCTTGTCAAGATAAAGGAGCTTTGAGGCATAGAGACCGATTGTCGCGGAATCATGGGTTATCAGGATAACTGTCGTGCCCTTGGTGGCGTTGAGGTCCTGCAGGGTTGCGTAGAAGCTCTCCCGTGTCTCGGGGTCCAGCGCGGTGGTCGGCTCGTCGAGGATTAGGATATCGGGCTCATTGACCAAGGCTCGCGCCAGGAGCGCCCGCTGACGCAGGCCCCCGGAGAGTTCTCCGATGAGTTTGTTTCTGATGGAGGATATCCCCATACGCTCCAGGGCCTGTGTCGTTGCCGTGGAATCGGCGGCGCTGAAACGGCGCGGAAAGCTTTTTTTTGACAGCCGGCCGAGCTGGACTATTTCCTCGACCGTGGCCGGGAAATTCGGATTAAAAA
>Ga0105099_10002439_pt1 | contig 11072 bp, 8 predicted proteins | sample PPLLak3cmMay2015_2_FD_79138 | JGI IMG/M metagenome (GOLD analysis project Ga0105099, IMG submission 79138) | Freshwater sediment microbial communities from Prairie Pothole Lake near Jamestown, North Dakota, USA - PPLs Lake P8 Core (1) Depth... | ecosystem: Environmental > Aquatic > Freshwater >...
ACATCCGGAGCGTGGAAGAGTTCATTCAGCGGCTGTCCGTGCTCGCACTCACGCATCCCGAGATCAAAGAACTCGACATCAATCCCCTCATCGTCAATGATGATGGGAGCGGATGCTTCATTGCAGATGCACGCATCATGCTGTAACGGAAGGAGACAGCACGCATGAGGATCATCGTTCACGACAACTATGAGGCGATGAGCAAGTGGACGGCCTATACCATCGCACAAGAGATATTGAGCTATCACCCCTCGGCGGATCGTCCCTTTGTGCTCGGCATTCCGGCAGGCCAATCGCCGATCGGAACATTCCAGCAATTGGTGAGCCTGAATCAACAGGGGACAGTCTCATTTGAACATGTCGTCGTTTTCGGGCTGAATGAGTTCGTCGGCATTCCGCAGGACCATCCGCAGAGCCATTACTCCGTCCTGTGGAACAACTTCTTCAGCCGGATCGATATCGTCCCCGACAATGTACATCTGTTGGAGGGCAATGCGCCGAACTTCGGACAGCAATGCGAAGCGTTCGAGTCGGAGATCGCGGCACTGGGCGGTATGCATGTCTTTCTCGGCAGCATCGCGCCCGATGGTCATATCGGATTCAATGAACCGGGTTCATCGCTTTCTTCCCGAACGCGCATCAAGACCCTCGCCCATGGAGCCCGTGCGGCGAATGCCCATTGGTTCGGGAACGACATTAACAAGGTCCCCAAGACCGGGCTGACCATGGGACTCGCGACCATCATGGACGCGAAGAAGGTCATCGTCCTCATCAGCGGATTCAGCAAGGCGCGCGCCCTCCAGCGGATCGTGGAGACCGAGATCAATCACATGTGGACTGTCTCGATGCTCCAGCTTCATCGGCAGGGAATGATTGTGTGCGACGACGATGCGACGATGGAACTGAAGGTGGGAACCGTGAAGTACTTCAAGGATATTGAGAAGGACAATCTCGCGCTGCCGGAATTGTAACACTCATCCCATCGAGAGTTCCATGGCTCATCAACAGTTGTCGGAAGCCCAGATCGCCCAGCTGACCGCGCAGCACTGCACGGCGGCCGACTGGAAGCAGGTGTGGATCGTCGCCGGGTGCGATCTGACCAGGATCCAGCGTGTGCAATTCGCCGGAACCGTTCGCATCGGTGATCTCTCTGGAGTGAAACGCGTCGACGGAGTTGAACGTGATTGCGGCATCTCTGGCGCAGCCATCGTCCAGTGCGACGTCGGCGATCGTGTCCGCATCGCCAACATTGGGTCCGTTCTCTCCGGATATGTGATCGAAGACGATGTTCTCATCGAAGATGTTGGGTCGCTGACCACGGATGCAGGTGCCGCGTTCGGGAATGGTGTTGAACTGGAAACGATCAACGAAGGAGGGGGACGAAACGTCAGGATCCTGAACGACCTGACGGCACAGACAGCGTACCTTCAAGGGATGCTTCGCCATGACCCGGCATTCGTTGCACGATTGACCGAGTTGGTTGCCGCCAAAGCCAAACAGGCCATTTCGGACCGCGGTTGTATCGCATCGCATGCAACGATCGTGCATTGCGGCATCATCCGGAATGTGAACGTCGGTTCGCACGCCTTCATCCACGGGGCGCAATTACTCGAGAACGGGACGGTCAACAGTTGCGCTGAACACCCGACGGAGATCGGGGTCGGGGTGCAGGCGCGCTCGTTCATTCTGCAGGAAGGAGCGCGCGTCGATAGCGGAGCGTTGCTGGACAAGGTATTCGTCGGTCAAAGCGTGAAGATGGGGAAGCAGTATTCGGCGGAGAACTCGCTCTTCTTCGCGAACTGCGAGGCATTCCACGGCGAGGCGGTCTCGCTGTTCGCCGGACCCTACACCGTCACGCACCACAAGTCAACATTGCTCATCGCGGGTGTGTTCTCGTTCTATAATGCGGGAAGCGGAACGAACCAGAGCAACCACATGTACAAGCTCGGTCCAGTTCACCAGGGTGTCCTGGAGCGCGGATCGAAGACCGGCTCGTTCTCATATCTGCTGCTGGAGGCGCATATCGGCGCATTCAGCGTCATCATCGGAAAGCACTATGTCAACCTGAACGTGCCCAACCTCCCCTTCTCATACATCTCGGAAGAAGAAGGAACATCCAAGATCGTTCCCGCGATGAATCTGATCGCCGTCGGCACCGTGCGCGACGGAGAGAAATGGCCGAAGCGGGACGGTCGGAAGGCGCCGAATAAGCGGGATCTCATTGTCTTCGATGTCTTCTCTCCGTACACCGTCGAGAAGATGCGACGCGGACGCGATGAGCTTCTTGAACTGAGCAAGACCGTCTCGAAGGAGAGAGCGACCGTGGCCTACGGTGGCGCGCAGTTGAGCCGCGTCTTTCTCAAGAAGGGGGCGAAATACTACGCAATGGCGATCCACCGCTATCTGTACGAGAAGCTTTTCGAGCGTGTGCGCATGGTGATGGAGCAGCATCGGAACTGGGATTCGATCGCGGAGTCTCTACGACCCACATCGACCCTGCGAGCGGCAGGCGCCTGGACCGACGTTGCCGGGTTGCTCATGCCGGTCGAACGCCTCAGAGCGATCGAGGAGCGGGTCGTCGGCGGTGCGATCGCAACCTATGATGCGCTCGTGCAGGAATTCCGCTCTGTGTATCAATGCTATCGTCCGGACGAATGGCAATACGTTGCGGAAACGTTCGAAAAGGAATTCGGCACGCAGCCAGGCGCCCTGACGAAGGAGGCGTTGCTCAAGGCGGTCGACGATTGGGAGAATGCGGCGACGACTCTTCAGGCCGCCATCACCGAGGATTCCAAGAAAGAGTTCGCAGACTTTGCCCGAATCAGTTTCGGGTTGGATCGGACGGACGAAGAGAAGCGGCACGATTTCGAAGCCGTTCGGGGGACAATTGAAACGAACAGCGTTGTGCAAAAGATGGCGGCGGAGACAGCGGTGCTTCGAACCCGGAAAGAGGAATTCAAGAAGCTGATCGAATCAATCCAGTATTAGCCAACAAGGAGCACGCAATGCGAGTCATTATTCAACCAAACTACGATCTCGTCGGCAAGTGGGTCGCGTCGTACGTCGCCCGGAAGATCCTCGATTTCAAGCCCACGCAGGACAAACCGATCGTGCTGGGATTGCCGACGGGCTCTTCGCCATTGGGCACATACAAAGAGCTCATCGCGATGCACAAGGCGGGGAAGGTTTCCTTCCAGAATGTCGTGACGTTCAACATGGATGAATACATCGGCCTTCCGAAAGAGCATCCGGAGAGCTACCATTCATTCATGTGGAGCAACTTCTTCAGTCACATCGACATCAAGAAGGAGAACGTCAACATATTGAACGGGAACGCGAAGGATCTGGAGCAGGAGTGTGTTCAATACGAGGAGAAGATCAAGCGGTACGGCGGCATCCAGTTGTTCCTGGGCGGCATCGGACCGGACGGACACATCGCATTCAACGAGCCGGGGTCGTCGCTCTCGTCGCGGACCCGCGTGAAGACGCTCACGTACGATACCATCGTGGCGAATGCACGATTCTTCGACAATGACATCACGAAAGTGCCGAAGACCGCTCTGACCGTCGGCGTGGCGACTGTGCTCGATGCGAAAGAAGTGTTGATCATCATCAACGGATTCAAGAAGGCGCGGGCGCTGGCGAACGTGGTCGAAAGCGGTGTGAACCACATGTGGACCGTCAGCGCGCTTCAGCTTCATCCCCGCGGCATCATTGTGTGTGACGACGAAGCCACGATGGAATTGAAGGTTGGAACGGTGAAGTACTTCAAGGATATCGAAGCGCCCAATCTTGACCCGGCAGTGCTGCTGAAGTAGGCGAAGGAGGGTTCGAGGAATCGGACCAAGATTGGAATCCAATTGTCACCGATCTGCCCCGGGGAGAACCCCGGGGTGAAACCCGGGTCCTCTCCGGGGTCGAATGGTCTATGCGGGAACCTTGAGAAATCCCCCGTCGTTACTTATAGATACTTGGACACCCATCCTCCGCCACGCGCCTGGCATATTATAAGTGTAGCAACCTCTGCTCCATCCTCTCACCGTCTCCTCGTTGGGGCAACCTCGGGTACCACATATCAAAGGAGCGTTTCAATGAAGACGCGAGGAGTGATCGTTGTATTTGGCGTCATCGGAGTAGTTGTTCTCGCCCTCAGCATTCCCGCATGCACGCAGCCCTCTTCTGAGGTCTCGCCTGTCGAACGAGGCAAGTATCTCGTAATGGCGGGTGGTTGTAATGATTGTCACACGCCGAAGGTGTTCACCGCCAGTGGTCCTGCATTTGATACGACGCGCATGATGTCGGGACATCCGGCGGGAGAAACATTGCCGCCTCTTCCGAACGGAGTGATCGGTCCGGGGAAATGGGGGGCAGTCACCAATGCTGGTCTGACCGCATGGTTCGGTCCTTGGGGAGTGAGCTTCGCCTCGAATCTGAGTCCGGACATGCAGTCCGGGATTGGTTCCTGGCCGGTGGAATTGTTCATCAAGACGCTTCGGTCGGGAAAGTTCATGGGGCAGTCGCGTGACATTCTTCCGCCGATGCCCTGGCAAACCATTGGCCAGATGACCGACGAGGATCTCAAGGCCATCTTCGCATACCTCAAGTCTCTTCCCCCCATTCAGAATCCTGTTCCTGCGCCGCTTCCTCCCGCAGCGGAATGACACATCGTTGACCGAAGTGCGCGCTCGTCTTTCGGTTGTCGCTGAGAGGCGGGTGCGCACCGTGGTATCTCATTCGAACCCAAGATGACGGGGCAATTGTTGCAGATCTATCCCGGATAAATCCCCGGATAAAGTCCCGGATAAGTCCCCGGAAAAAGTCCCGGGTAAATCCCCGGATAGGTCCCCGGAAGAAATCCCGGACGAGTTCGACGAAGTTGTCGTCCGTCATGGTTGAATCATCCTGCCAAATTCTGTATCCTTCTGAGCCAGATGTCCGGTCCAGTTGACGAAGAATGCCGCATTCCCCAAGGAAGATCGAACGTCGGACTGTCTTGAACGCATACGTTAAAATAGCCTCATGAGGTACGGATGGTCAAGATCAACGAGTACGGCGCATTTGTCTGAGGAAGTTCAGGGGATTCACGGCTTTTCGGAGAATGTGATAATGGAACACGGAGGATTGAAAATGTCAACGAGTATCGCGAATGCGGCTGTGCGGGGAATCATCTTTGCAGTGGCGTGCCACTTCTTCGTTAGCTGTTCCGAAGAGCAGTCGAGCAATCCCGTTACCAATGGCGGCACCACTACGACGCCTGATGGATGGACTGTGCAGGTGATCGATGAGAAGAACGGAGATCAATACACGGCGGCGATCAACGGCGAGATTAACGCGGTGATTGATCCACAAGGGAAGCTCCACATAGGCTACTATGACTATACAACGTCCTCGCTGAAGTACGCAACAAATAGGAGCGGCGCCTGGGTCGTCACAACAATTGAAACGAGCGTGGCGAATGTCAATATCGTGGGAGAGATGAATGACATCGCCGTCGATCAAGGCGGCAATGCCCACCTCTCATACCACAACATGGACAACAATGTGTCGGACGCGAATGTGGAGACAATTCGTTATGCGACAAACGCTTCGGGATCGTGGACGAAATCGAACGTCTTCACTCCTGCGTCCAGCGTTACGTATGCGGAAAACGAGATCTGCGTGGATGCGACAGGAAAGGTGCATTTGGCGTTCGAGGGAGCGAATTCCTCGATCGGGTATGTGTCGAAGACGACAGGAAGCTGGACACAGGAAACCGCGGCCCAATTCCCTGCGTTCACGACCGACATGAGTATGGTCTTGGATGCCAGTAATGCGCCGGTGATCGCATTCACGGGAAATTATGGACTGTACGTCGTGCGAAGAGTTGCCGCCTCGAACTGGCAGGGGGGGCTTGTCGTTGGAACAGTGAATGTCAGCGAAGATGCAAACTACCCGGCGATCGCGGTTACGCCATCGGGGACGCAATATGTGGTCTATCATGATATGGACGAGGACAAGGTGTGGCTTGCGACAAACGGGGCATTGACAGAACTCAGCGCAACGGCGGGCAAGGGATTCTTCGCACGGTCCGCGATCACCGTCGACGGGGGCGGGCAGTACCACATTAGCTATCCCACCTTAAACACCTCTGACTGGACGTTGCATTACGCGACGAACAAAACCGGATCGCTGGTCAATACTCCGCTGAGCATTCGTACTTCCTCGAGCGGGAGCGCGATCTGCGTTGACAATGCCGGAAAGGTATACATCGTGTACGCCAACCATCCCCGCGCGAGCCTTTGCGTGGCATGGAAATAGAATCCCGGGTCCGATCCCGGATCCAGTCCGGGACCCAGTCCGGGACTCGCTCTGCCTTAGCCCGCCGGAACGCCTGGAGACGAGATCATATTACGGGGAACAGAACATCTCCATTCGTACCATCCTGATTGCATTTGACGGAGGCCTCCGTTACATTCGCACGTCCAACATCCTTCCATCAAGGAGATTCCTATGCTTCGTTCCACCGTTCTCCTGCTCGTGTGTTCACTGCTTCCCTCCCTTCTTCCAGCGCAGATCGACGCGCGGATGCTGCAACATCCGGATGTTTCACAAACGCAGATCGTCTTCTCGTATGCAGGCGACCTCTGGGTTGTCGCCAAGGAAGGAGGAACGGCGCACCGTCTCAGTTCTCCCCGCGGTCAGGAGCTCTTTCCGCACTTTTCTCCGAACGGGTCGCAGATCGCGTTCACGGCGAACTACGATGGCAATCCTGAAGTCTACACCATCCCCACCATGGGGGGGATGCCAACGCGCGTGACCTACCACGGCATGATGGACCGCATCCTCGACTGGTATCCCACAGGGGATCGTCTCTTGTATGCTTCCGCAATGAACAGCGGACGACAGCGGTACAACCAGTTCTATGCTGTGCCGGCGACCGGTGGCATGCCGGAGCAACTTCCGGTTCCGTACGGCGAATTGGCATCGCTTTCACCCGACGGTAAGAAGATCGCATATGTCGCTGTGACGCAAGCGTTCCGTACGTGGAAGCGATATCGCGGAGGATGGTCGGCAGATATCATCGTGTTCGACTTGGAGAAACGAACATCAGAGATCGTTGCCTCAAACGCCGCAAACGATGAGTTCCCGATGTGGCATGGCAACACCATTTACTTCTTGTCCGACCGTGGTGCGGACATGCGCTCAAACATCTGGTCGTATGACCTGACGACCAAGCAGACGAAACAAGTAACGACGTTCAAAGAGTTCGACATCCGCTTCCCCGCGCTCGGTCCCTCGGACATCGTCTTTGAGGCGGGGGGACGGCTCTATCTTCTGACGATCGCCTCCGGTGCAGTGAAGGAAGTCCCCGTGAAGGTCGTCACAGACGAGATGAGCTTGTTACCGCGGACGGAAAACGTCAGCAAGCGCATTCAACAGATCTCTGTCGCCCCCGATGGCAAGCGCGTGCTCGTCGAAGCACGCGGGGAGATCTTCTCCGTTCCGGCTGAGAATGGGCCGGTGATCAATCTTTCACGGAACTCCTCAAGTGCGGAGCGCTATCCAGCCTGGTCGCCGAATGGACGCTACGCTGCGTACTGGAGCGACCGCTCAGGCGAATATGAACTGGTGCTCAACGACCTCACGAAGCCCGGTTCGGAGAAAATGGTCACCGCGTACGGTCCGGGGTATCGCTACCGTCTCTCTTGGTCGCCGAACAGCAAGAAACTCGCGTTCATCGACAAGGCGATGACGATCCAGGTGTACGATATCGACACCGATAAGACGACGACCGTGGACAAGCAATGGTACTACTATCAGGGGAATCTTGACGGGTTCAGCGCGAGCTGGTCTCCGGACAGTCGCTGGTTGGCGTATCATCGTGATGTCGAGGGGCGAAGTTCCGCTGTCTTCCTCTTCGACACGAAGGAAGGAAAGAGCGCGCAGGTCACCTCCGGGTACTACTCCGATGCAAATCCGACCTTTGATCCCGACGGAAAGTACCTCTACTTCCTCACGGGACGGACATTCAATCCAGTCTATTCGGATCTGGACAATTCTTGGATCTATCCCAACACCACATCAATTGCCGTGACGACGCTGAGTCCGGATTCGCTCTCGCCGCTTGCGCCGAAGAATGATACGACGGCAGTGAAGAAGGAGGAGGTGAAGAAGGATGCGGCGGCGGACAAGGAGAAGGCGAAGGAGAAGAAGGAAGAGAAGCCCAAGGAAACCGCGATCACGCTTGCTGGACTTGAAGACCGTGCGGTTCTCTTGCCGCCGACGGCGGGAAACATCGGCGGATTAGCCGCGGTTTCCGGTAAGGTCATCTACCATCGCATTCCGAACGCGGGTTCGGCGGACAAGAAACGCCCGCTGATGTTCTACGATCTGGACAAGCGCGAAGAAAAAACCATCGTCGACGATGTAGATCGATTCGATGTCGCAGCAGATGGGAAGAAGGCCCTTGTCGGCAAATCGGGAAGTTACTCGGTCGTCGACATTGCAGAGAACCAGAAGCTGGACAAGAAGGTCCCCACCGCTCAGCTTGAGATGACCGTGGATCCGAAAGCTGAATGGCGGCAGATCTTCAACGATGTCTGGCGAATCGAGCGTGATTTCTTCTACGATCCGAACATGCACGGCGTCGATTGGAAGGCGATGAAAGAGCGATACGGCAAGATGTTGGAGCACGCCGTCACGCGTTGGGACGTGAACTTCGTCATTGGCGAGTTGATCGCCGAACTAAACGCGTCGCATACGTATCGCGGCGGCGGGGATGTCGAGGAAGGAGAGACGCGCGCTTTCGGATATCTTGGCGTTGATTGGGAGTTGGCGAACGGAGCATATCGCATCAAGAAGATCATCCGCGGTGCGCCGTGGGATACCGAAGTGCGGGCTCCGCTGTCTGCTTCGGGAGTGAAGGTGAGCGAAGGAGACTATGTCCTCGCCGTGAACGGAGAGGCGATGGATATCAGCAAATCGCCGTGGGCGGCGTTTGTCGGTCTGTCCGAGAGGACCGTTGAGTTGACCGTGAACAACAAGCCGCAATACGACGGCGCGCGCAAGGTCATCGTGCAATTGCTGGACGATGAGACGAGGCTGCGGCATCTTGCCTGGATCGAGTCGAATCGCAAGCGCGTTGACGAGGCGACAAACGGCAAAGTTGGCTACGTGTATGTGCCCTCGACTGGAATTGACGGGCAGAATGAACTCGTGCGCCAATTCACGGCGCAGTTCACGAAGGAGGGATTGATCATTGATGAGCGCTGGAACAGCGGCGGGCAGATCCCTGACCGTTTCATCGAATTGCTGAACCGAAAGCCGCTGGCGTTTTGGGCGGTCCGCGACGGAAAGAACTGGCAATGGCCGCCGGTCGCGCATTTTGGTGCAAAGGCGATGCTCATCAACGGATGGAGCGGTTCGGGGGGCGACGCGTTCCCGGACTATTTCCGGAAGGCGGGGTTGGGTCCGTTGATCGGCACGCGGACATGGGGAGGGCTCATCGGCATCACCGGTGCTCCGACGTTGATTGACGGCGGCAACGTCACGGTACCGACCTTCCGCATGTATAATCCGGACGGCACGTGGTTCAAGGAAGGGCACGGCGTCGATCCGGACATCGAAGTCAAGGAAGATCCCACGCAGCTTGCGAAGGGGATTGATCCGCAGCTGGAGCGTGGGATACAGGAGGTGATGAAGGCAGTGAAGGCGAATCCGCCGGCGATGCCGAAGCAGCCGCCGTATGAGAAGCGGTAGGCCAGGATTTCAAGGTTGAACCCGGGACGGAACCCGGGACGGAACCCGGGTTACACCCGGGGTCGAGCCCGGGATCATCCCCGCGTCGGCAGCCAGATTCCATTCACCAACTGCCAAGGGTTCCGCTCCCAGTCAGAATCAACGAAGCTCCTGTAGGATTCGACAGAATGGAAACGGCTCAACGTTTCGCTTGAACAGATTTCAAATCCAAAAGGGTCATCCGCGTTTGGAGTATGCGCAAGGTATGCACGGGAACTTGAATACTGCCAATCCTCCGGATTCTTCACCAGATTGGCTTCAACTGCATTCCGGTGAATGTAGCGACTAAGATAATCGAAGTACTCTGTTGACTCGATAAGGACTGCTTTGAATCTCGTGCCGAAGACATGATTCCGCCGACGATACTTCTTGTTGAAGAACCGTGCATATTTTGCTTGAAGTTCTCTCATTGCTGACGAAACATCAATGGTATCAAGTAGGCTGAGTGAAAAGTGAAAATGATTCGGCAGGAGTGTGAACGAGTGAATCCGAGTGGCTGCTGACGAAACAAACGTCCTGAAGAGCTTCAGGAAATAATGAAAATCCTCCGGATGTAGAAAGATCTTGATGGAATTGTTGCTGCGGTTGAAGATGTGATACCGCTCCCCTTTTGCAAATGCGACCTTGCGTCTCGGCATGACCGACCCCCTCTGATTGTAATCGATGCGAACCGCATTAAAATAGCGTTCTTCGCTTCTCTTGCTAGGGAAATCGTCACGACGAAATGTGATCCAGGATCGGGCACTTCCAAAATACTCAAGTCGGTCCCGGGTTGGAACCCGGGACGGAACCGGGGTCGGAACCGGCTTCCAACGCGGTTCGTATTCTGTGCGCCTTGGTTGTATTTGGAATCTGGGAAGTGCATATTGATAGCATCCCCTACCCCAAACCCCATACGGCGCGCAACTGAGATTTCTCGCGGGAAGGATTGTGAAGTGGAACGAAGCCTCCGTTGGCGCTGCTGACAGAGGCTTCGCTGTTTCCGGCAGAGGATGATCTCCCCATTCCCGTCCATTCCCCTTGGAGGAGGCTTCCCATGAAACGCCGTCCTTGGTCCTTCCCGCTCCTGCTGCTCATCCTCATTCCTCTCGCATCTCCAACATTCGCACAAGAGGCAAGCCTTCAGGCGCCTCCAGTCGAGATCGTACAGGTCGGACCGATCGATACGACCATCCTGGGAAACGTGGCAGGTCTCGGCGAGACGTTCACAGCCACTCAAGGGACATCCGAATACAGGGTTTCGCTGAATTGGACGGTCTATCAGCAGTACCTTTGGGGCACGTTCATTGAGGTAA
>Ga0105099_10002441_pt1 | contig 11061 bp, 14 predicted proteins | sample PPLLak3cmMay2015_2_FD_79138 | JGI IMG/M metagenome (GOLD analysis project Ga0105099, IMG submission 79138) | Freshwater sediment microbial communities from Prairie Pothole Lake near Jamestown, North Dakota, USA - PPLs Lake P8 Core (1) Depth... | ecosystem: Environmental > Aquatic > Freshwater >...
CCGCGGGGAGATAGGCGGCGGGCGGTTCGACGACGAACTGACGCTCATGCGCGTGGTGCGGGAGTCCGGGCTGGGCTTGCCCCCGAGACGCCGGCTCATAAACCTGCACTTCGGCGTGCATATCGGCACAATACGGGCGTACAAGCACCACACCAGGGAGACCATGCGGCACCAGCTCAACATGCGCGTGTCCACGTCGGTGGCGCAAGAGATGTGCGTCATAATGGATTCCCCGGAGTGGCGGGACATAAAGTGCGACAATCGAACGGTACGGGAAGAGATGCGGATGCTGGAAGCATATTGCCGAGGGAGGGCAAAGCAATGAATTTCCATATTATAAGCTGCGGGTGGTTCACGTCAGAGCAATACGCTATCCAGTGCATAGCCCGCAATCTCGAATCTGTGCGGGACCAGACCTTCGGGCGCTGGTGGCATTACGTCCTGCTCGACGGCGGGACGGACACGTTCGGCAATAAGCTGGCCGGGTTTGCGTCGGATGAGCGGGAGTTCGGCATCGTTACAGACGTGCGCCGGGGTATGGCGCGGAATACCTACGAGGTTATCCAGATGATTAACGGCAATCCAGACGATGTCGTTGTCATGCTCGACCTGGACGACCGGTTCGCGGTGGATACGGCCCTGTCTACGCTGGCTATCGAGTACGATAACCCGGAGTGCTGGGTCACGCACGGGAGCTTCCGGAAGCTGTCAGGCGGGGCGACAAGGCTGAACAGGCCGATACGGGCAGATATGCCGGTGCGCGCGCAGGCGTGGTGCATGAGCCATTGCAAGTCATTCCGGCTGGGGCTGGCAAAGAAGCTGAAGATGCGGGACTTCAAGGACAAGGCAAACCAGTGGATAATGGCCGCGGCTGATTTGGCGCTCATGTATCCTATTATCGAGATGGCCGGGACGGATCGCGTGCGGTTCGTGCCAGAAGTAATCTACGAGTATAACGATACAAACCCGTTGGCAGACCAGAAGGTCGCATACGACGAGCAGAAGCGCATGACGGACATGCTGGTGCGGAGACCGGCGAAGAAAAGGATTGAGGCTTATACATGAATGTTATTGTTTTCTCAAAAGACCGTCCATGCCAATTAGATGCGTTCCTGTCATCGTGCGAGTACTATTTCCCTGAAGTACGCAAGTGCAACGCCACGATAATATACCGGCACACGTCCGCCGACTACGCACACGGGTATGATATCTGTCGGGCTGCTCATCAGGGCTGGCGATGGATGGAGGAAAAGCCCGGCGGGTTCAAGGGCTGCGTCAATTCAGCGGTTGATTCGCAAAAGCGGCATACGGTTTTCTTCGTTGACGACATCATGTTTGTGGCTCCGCTTGCGATTTCAGACACAGAGGTACGCAATTTCAATCTGACACCACAACAGCTATGCCTGAGTCTGAGGCTGCATTCAAGCATCACGTATTCGTATGCGATGAACTGTGCTGTGAAAATCCCTCAATTTCACCATAAATGGCTGTGGAAGTGGGTAGAGGCGCATTCGGACTATGCGTACCCTATGAGTCTGGACGGGCACATTTTCAAGACGCGCGACGTAGTGGCCCCGCTGATAAAGATGGATTACGCCAACCCGAATCAATTAGAGGGCATGTGGGCGAAGCATCCGATCCAGAACAAGTTTCTCATGGGCTGCTATCAGACCCCGCGCATAATAAACATTCCCCATAACAAGGTCAACGAGGTATGCAATAATCGAGTGATGGGGCAGTCCGCGGCAGACCTGAACGCTCGGTATCTCACAGGAATGCGCGTAAACTGGCAGAGTCTGGCGGGGTACGTCGGGAAGTCCGTGCATGTCGATATAGACCTGCCAACCATCGGCGGGGGGAAGCAGGAGAAAATCAGCATCGTTACCGGCACGCTCAATCGCAGAAGCCTTTTGCCGGGGGTGATTGCGAATACGGTCGGCGCATCGGATCGTATCGAGCTGGTCCTTGTCGATGGCGGTTCGACAGACGGCACGCAGGATTATATCAAGTCCCTGCATAACGAGAGAATCAAGCTGGTTGAAATCGGTGGGCGTTCTCCGTATCCTAATTATATGAACGAGGGCATTCGCCATGCAAGCGCTGATTTAATCTGCATATGGAATGACGACGTTCTGCTTGAGACAGGATGGGATAATGTTTTCAAGACGATGACACCAGGCACAGACGTATACCTGTTTGCATGGAAAAGCAACAGGGTGAAGGAATGGACAATATACTGCAATCCACCGGTCGAGGTCGTGATGAACTACGGCATTTACCGGCGCTCTGTGTTTGAGAAGGTCGGGATGTTCAATAATGCGTACAGCTATTACCGGGCAGACGGAGATATGGCGTTCCGGGCATGGGCTTTCGGTTGCACGGTTATGCCGTGTCCGGATATTCACGTCAGAGAGCTGGATGTTGAAAAGCGGGCGCTACCCTGCACCGCAGCGGACGATAAAGCGTACGACGATTACCGGGCGATGTACCGGGCCGGCGTTTTACCGGAAGGCTTGGAAAGGCTGGCGCCAAGATGACCCGCGTAATTTCGATATCGTTGTGGGGCAACGACCCGATGTTCACTCAAGGAGCCATTGAAAACGTGCGCCTTGCCAGAATATTCTACCCTACATGGCAGGTATGGATATACCACGACAATACCGTGCCTGGGGGCGTTCTGACCGACCTGCAGCACGAGGGGGCAGTCCTGAAGCCTCAAATGCCAGAGAAGGGATATGTCCGGCTGTTCTGGCGCTTTCTGCCGGCCGCAATTTCACATGTCGATAGGTTTGTGTCCCGCGATGCCGATGCAAGGATCGGGCTGCGCGAGTCATTGGCAGTCAAAGAGTGGGAAGGAAGCGGGCTGAAGTTTCACGTCATGCGGGACCATCCCAACCACAATCATCCGATAATGGGCGGCATGTACGGCGCCGTGTCAGGAGCCATACCAAACGCGCTGCGCACTATTAAGAACGGCATGCGCGGGGCGACGGCAAGCAGACGGGTTACTCACCAGGGCGACGGGTTCGGGGAAGACCAGATATGGCTTCGAGAGGTTATCTGGCCTATGGCTCAAGGGAGCTGCATGCAGCACGACGATATGATGCGCTTCGGGGAGTGCCTGGGGTTTCCGGCCAACAGGCTCGACGGCGCCGATTTTATCGGGAACAAATACACTGCGGACGGGAAGCCGGTTTATACGACGGAGAGCAGATAATGCTGATTTATCACAATCTTGGGCTTGGGGATCATCTGGTATGCAACGGCATGGTGCGCCATTTTGCCGAATCATCCGGGGTTGTGGTTATCTGCAAGACAGTGAACTATCGCTCTGTGGTTGCGATGTACTCAGATAATCCGTCGATATCGGTTCTAAGGGTTCACGACGATGCCGCGGCGCACGGACTTTTCGACTCTTGGAAGGGCGAAAAAATAGCTGTCGGTTGCTATAATAAGGAGTGGAACCCACAAAGCCATACCCCTTTCGATGTGATATTTTACGAGCAGGCTGGGATTCCGCATGCCTATCGGTGGGATAAATTCAAGTGTCCAAGTATAAATAGAATACCGGCAAGGACTGAGCCATATATATTTGTTCACGAGGACGCGGATAGAGGATATGTTATTGAAGAAAATCTGCGCAAGGCCGTTTCATACAGGTGGGACGAATCAAAAATTGTCTGGCCGAAGAAGTGTGGCGCTATTGGCGACTGGATAGATGTTGTTGGAAATGCCGAAGAAGTTCATTGCATAAACAGCGCATTTCTTATTCTGGCCGACCAAGTGCCTACGCGCGGCAAGCTGGTTTGGCATAAATACGCGAGGAACGAAGGCGATATCTGCAACCCGACCTGTAAAAAGAAATGGATAATTCTGGGATGAAATACTCTCCAAACCTGAAGAAGATAGAGCTGTGCCTGACGTATCGGTGCAACGTGAAGTGCGCAAACTGTTCAAACCTATGCACCCAGGCCCCGACCGGCAAAGACGCTGACCTGAGTGCGGCCGATATCGAGAGGTTTATCGAGCAGTCCATTGGCTGCGGACGCAAGTGGGATCTGATTACCCTGCACGGCGGGGAGCCTGTTCTGAATCCAGCGATACATCAAATATGCGAGATATTGCGAAAATATAGGGAGCTGCACAGCACGAATACCAGAATATCGCTGTTGAGCAACGGTTCAACCCCGGCTATTTTGCTCAAAGTGCATAGGCTGTGCTCTGAGTTCGGGTTTGAGCCTGGGATATCGGAGAAGGTAAAATCAAACCACCGCGGCGACGGCACCCCGATCCCGTATGTCCCGGTGAACATCAGCCCAGAGGATAAGGGGAATTCATATACCATAGGCTGCTTCCAGACAACAGATTGCGGGATATGCCTGAATTATGCGGGATACTGGCCGTGTTCACCGATGGCTGCGGCTGCGCGTGTGTTCGGGTATCAGCCGATGGCGAAGAGCGTGGCGGAGCTGACCGAGGACGTTCTTACGAAGGGCTTTGAGCTGCATTGCAAGCACTGTGGGTTCGCGGGAAGCGCTCCAAGGGTTATCGGGCAGGCCTCGAGCAAGACGTGGATAGAGGCCTTTGCGCGTTATTCAAAGGGATAGCCATGCCGGACATATCGAAAGAAAAGTTTATCGAGTTCTGGGGTCAAGGTGGATACCAGCAGACATTTGACGCCGGATACGATTGCGCCCCAGAGGTTGAGGCTGTTTTAGAAGAATACGCATACGTGGACAGGGCATTGGAGATTGGTTGCGGGAACGGGTTCTGGACGCGCCAGTGGCTTTTGCCAAGGTTTAAGGAGATAGTAACGGTCGATGTAATAGAAAGGCCGGCGGCTTTTGACGGGATTGAAAGCATCCGGCACATCTGCTTGCCATCGGCAGACTATTCTTTGCCCGGCGTGGGTGATTGCAGCATTGATTTCGTTTGGAGCTTCGGGACATTCTGCCATTTCACGAACAAGGCAATAGCCGAATATCTGGAAAGCGTTTATCGGGTTCTGCGTGCAGGCGCGTATGCCTGCATTATGTTTGCCGACTGGCAGAAGCATCCGGATTTTAAGGACAAGACCGCGGCGTACGGCGAAGACCCGGAAGAGTTTTGCGGGTGGACGTGCGGTAATCTCGAAAGTGTGATGCGGCAGATACGCGCGGCCGGGCTCATGTTCATCAGAGACGCCATACCGGAATTCAGGGACACCCTTGCCATAATGAGGAAACCATGAAAAAATGCCTTTTATACGGGAACTGCCAAGCACAAGAGGTTGCCAAGGTATTATCTGAGCATAAGGCCTTTTCTGAGGTATACAGCGTCGAATACGTGTGCAATTACGATTCCGGGACGCGGGGGATAGCGTTACCGACAGCCGAGATTTCTGAGGCGGACGTGCTGGTGTTTCAGCCAATACGCGGGGTTGGCATTTTCACCAAAGAAGGATGTACGAGAATATCGTTTCCGTACATTTACAATTCCGGTGTCTTTGCGATGTACGAAGAAGACGACTATGTTCACGGTGCGGAGCAGATACGTAAAATGAAATGGCTGAAGATCCCGGAGGATATAGCCGTGGATATAGCTGTCGGCGGAAGGCTGTTTTTCGATTTGAAGTACCGCTTCGACGAATCGCTGAACAGAATGCACCGGAAAGAGGCTGATTGCGATATCAAGCTGACCTTTACGATAATGCAAAACATAAAGATAGTGCCGGTGTTTTTCACTCAAAACCATGTGTCGAACATAATTCTTTTTCAGGTAATCAACAGCGTGCTTGGTTCGCTCGGGTTTCAAACAATACCGGAAAGCGACTACGGTCCGGAGAGAATGAGCGCGGGCGCATGGCCGGTGTCTCCATACGATGTTGCGGAGCTTGGCCTATTCTATCGGAGTTCTGACGGATGGGAAGCCTATATGGAGCACTGCATCAGGAGAATATACTCCGGAGATGAAAAGTGAAAACAAGCGTATTCATCCCCTGCACACAGAAGCACGCGCATTATATTCCGGGTGTGGTGAGGTCGTACTGCCAGGGAACCGTGAAGCCTGACGAAATCGTTGTCTTTATATCCGGCGACCGGGACTATGAATTATTCCGGAACACGCATTACGAGAAGCACGTAAAGGAGAAGTACCTTGCCGGGGAAGCGCGGCAGAAGGCGCGGGACCTTTGCCGCGGAGATATTATCCTTTACCACGACGCAGACGATTTACCGCACCCCCAGAGGGTCGAGGTTGTAAAATACTGGTTCGGGCACACTGACGCTGCGCACATGACCCATTCCTATGCGTTTTTAGGGGAACTGCCCAAATGGGCCAATCGTGGAACGCATCATACATCAGCGACAATGCCGAAGAAAATCATTCCGGCTAATGTGCCTGTTCTTGGTTTTGGGGCGATAAGGGAAATGTATTTTCCCGACGGGCAGATCGGAGAGTGCTCAAGAACGTCATCCTGGGGCCCGCCGGAAAGCATACAGCACGCCGGGGCATGCTGCATCAGGCGAGAAGTGCTGGACGCGGTTCGGTGGAAAAGGAACGACGAGCTTGTTTTGGCGAAAGCGAATTTGAGCAAGGCCGAGGACTTTGAATTTTGTATGGAGTGCGCGTTTAAGCTTAAAAGCAGCATGTTGAATGCGGTTCTCTATCAATATAGGGTGTGACATGGTTACGTCCCAAAGCGCAAAAAGGTTTTTTATAAACGCGGGTATTGGAAACGAATCCGAGCTGTACCGTCTTTTCAATAATACCGACATTATAAACATTGCCGATATCGGGGCGTGCGACGGCTTATCCTCAGTCCACTATGCGAAGATGTTCCCCTGCGCTACGATACACGCCTTCGAGCCTTTGCCCCAGAACTGCGCGGAGATGCAGGAGAACTTCGCTCAGTACTGCGTCCGCCACGAGATTTATCAATATGCCCTGTCGGACAAAAGCGGCATGGGCTTGCTGTGGGAGTCCCACGGCCAGCATGCGGCCGTTAAGGATTGGAACACCGGGAACAAAAGCAGTAGCCTTTTACAGCCCAAAGGACACATTAAAGCGCATCCCTGGTGCAAGTTCAGGAAGCGCCAGATCCGGACGTGCAGGCTGGACGACGTTCACGCGGACATGACCTTCCACTTCGCCCATATCGACGTACAGGGCGCGGAGATGGCGGTTTTGCGGGGCGGGGAGAAGGTGTTCGCGCGGACACGGGCTTTTTGGGTTGAAGTTGCCAAAACGGAGCTTTACGCCGGCCAGCCGATGAAGAACGATATCGTAGCGTATATGGCTAAAATCGGGTGTAAGTGTACGCTCGATACGTGCCAAAACGAGGCCGGGGACATGTTTTTCGTGAGGGAATAATCATGATTTCAACAGACTTCATTTACGGCCACAGGTTCCGGGATATCGGTTCTCGACACGGGTACAGGTACGTGAAGACCGATTACCTTGACCAGCATCTAGCCATTAAGGAGGCGGAGATTATTATTTGCCATAATAGTTGCTGCGCCGTATCAGATAGACCTATGGTAAAGGGCAACCAGCAGATAACCGACATTCCGGACGGCACGCTCATCTATACGACCAACATGGATATCTGGCATTCAAGGGTGCATCCTCTCCCACTTGGATTGGAGAACCCGGGCTGGCATCCTGAAAACATGGAGATTCTACGCCGGGAGATGGCAAAGGACATCCGGAAGAGCGGAATGCTGTATATGAATTACAGCCCGAGGACGGAAGAACGCATCCAGCTGTCCGAAGCGCTGGGCAGTCAGATATGGGTTACGCGCCGGCACGGGACCGATTACGCCACATATTTGCGGGAAATGAACGCGCATCGGTTTGTCCTGTGCCCGGAAGGACACGGCTTTGACACACACCGAGCATGGGAAGCCTTGTACCTGGGCAGCATCCCTGTGGTCAAAAGGCGGGCGTTTACCGAGAAGCTGTCGAAAGTGCTTCCAATGGTCGTGCTGGATGATCTGAAGTCGCTGACGCTGGATATCCTTGAGGAAAAATGGGAAGCCCTGCAGAACGCAAACAGGGACGCACTGGCCTTTTCATGGTGGGCGGCAAGGGTATGAACCTTGATATTCTCGAAAAGACGTTAAAGCTGGTGAATTATATCTTCCGTTACGCCGGGGTAAAGTACTGGCTTGGCTTCGGCGGGCTGTGGGGATTGGTGAAAAACGACGGCGTGATACCGGACGGGGATCTGGACCTGTGCGCGTTCTACGGGGCCGACTGGAGGAAGCTGATTAAGTGCTTCCAGAACAGCGGGTACACTTTGGCAAAGGCGCTTCTCAACGATACCGACAGGGCGCAGTGCGTGTATTGCGGATTTAACCGGGAGGGATACCCGCACATCTGCGTATCATTCTGGTATCCGCATAACGGCATCCGGTACTATTGCCACGACCAGCATCACGAGGTAACGGGCGAGGGAGTGCCGCCAGCAGGATATTTCTTCAAGGGTGTCCCGGAGTGTCACTTGGAGCACTTCCGCATGGTAGAGTGGCCGGGAATACGCCAGGACACGAAGATAAGCGTCCCGCGATTGCCCGGCGCATTGCTGGACTATTCATACCCGGATTGGGCGTACCAGAAGCAGCGGTACAATATCCTTAAGCACGAAATAGACAAGGAGCACACGGTATCCGTTTTTAAAGGCGGGGCAATCAGCCCGTACATGGTCCATGTCAAAAGCATGGCGCAGTGGGGAGATGCCGGGTATATTAATCAGCAGATCGAGGCCGGGAAAGTCAAGTGGCTGGCAAAACTAAAGGAGCTGGGAAAATGAAAAAGACGCATATCAAGCACTTTGATAAACAGCCGGCAGACAGGGTTTTGTTCGATAACCTGAAGGCTACCACAGAGCCGTGGTCATGCCAATGGGTATTTGACGGCCAATACCGCCAGCTGCTTATTTCTTCAGGATATCAATATGACGGTGCAAGCGTCCCGAGAATAGGCTGGACGACAACCGGGATACAGAGGGATGGAGAGATACGCGCAGCATCACTTGCCCATGATGCCCTTTATCGTGGAGCAGGCGGAACAAAGAAGCTCAAAGGCGTGTTACTTGTTAACGGGAACGGGAATGCTGTTCTTGTTTCCCGCGCAGAGGCCGATTGGGTATTGCGTGAGTTTATGATATTTGGAGGGTGTGAAAAAATATTCGCAGTAAGGGCGTATTTAATAGTCAGAGTATTCGGCAAAAAGTATTGGGGAAAAGAACCCCCTGAATTTAAATAACATATTAATTGACTTTCATGGCGTTTTTATATATAATACTTATAGGCTTTAATAGTGGCAGAAGATTCACGAATGCGCATTCGGGAGTTTTCTCGTGTTGTACTGTCTGTTACATTAAAGCCGAAGGGTTGATGGCTTAACCGCTGTCAGCCCTTTTTTATTCTAAAATGGTTATCCTTTGCAAAAATACCCGAATTGAGAACGGCGAAAAGACAGTGCCGTGCAAGCGGTTTCTGGCCGACATCCCTCAGTGCGCGATAGATTCCCTCAAAGCAAATCCCGGCGAGAAGATGATTTTCCGGTGCGCTACATGCCCCGGATACGACCGATGGATAAGCGTTTATTACAACAGCACCGGAGAGTCCGTGTGGGAATCGTCCGCGGAAAAGCCGGATTTTACCGTTGAAATGAATTTCGACGTTGTTTTCAGAACAGAACAATTTGCATAAGGAGCACGTATGATGCCCGATTCTACCGCCCCTACAAGCCGGAACGCCTCAAAAGCCGGCTACGATATCGCCAATTACGCCAAGAAGGACAAGAGCATAAACGTGAGCCTGAGCATCAGACTCCGCGACATCGACGGGAAGAAAAGCGTTATCGGAACATGCGAGTGCTATCCGTGTATGATTGTCGGAGAGCGCATTATCCCGAAAGAGTTCACAAGCGCGAGCGCGTTCAAGACTTACCTGTCGGAAATGATTGATTCTGTTTACGAAGCAATAGGGAAGTAACCGATGGTTGCAGCAGGCTGGAAACGCGATCTGGATATGCGGGACGAGAAATCGTACCGTCGTGCCAAGTTCATAGCCGACCAAGCGCAGCGGTACGAAACATACTGGCGCTCAGAGCTTGACAGATACACAGACCTTGCGCGCATGTACTGGCATGTGAACTTCGGGCAGTGGCCGCAGGACGTGGTTGACAAGTTGCGCAAGCAGGGACGCCGGCCGCCGACCTTCCCGCTCATACCCGACAAGATTGAAACGCTGGTCGGTGTCTTTCTATCCAACGATTTCGACATCCAGTATACCCCGTGGAACGGGAAGCTTACTAATCAAGTTCTTGACTTGCAGGACATGTATTATGATGACAAAGAGAACGGCGATTGGGAGCAGTCCGAAGTCATGTGCGTGCTTGATTCTCATATCATGGTCGGCTACGAGCGCATGTACGTCGATGACGAGATAGGGGACTTCGGCGTTCTGGCTTGGGAGAATCTCGATGCGCGGCACGTTCTCCTTGACCCGGCATGGAAGGTTGACGACACCGACAAGCTGGAAAACTACATCGTATGGGATGACCTGACAGCCTACCAGATTGCCGGGAAGTACAACGGGGCCGGGGAGAAGATAAAGGAAGCTGCACTCAAAGAAGAGGTTGAGGGCATAGACTACGGCGAATACGAGGGCGCGACTCCGCGGTATCGCACATACGAAGAGAAGTGGAACGCCCTGCACCGGGTTTGGGAATTCCATTGGACGGAACGGGTGGAGAGAAAATGGGAGTACGACCTGAGAAACCATTGCTTTTTCCCGGAAACAGGGCTTAAGCAGGGTTCCGAGGAAGACCGGGCAATCAAGCTGCGTTATGCGCAGATGATGGGGCTGGCTCAAAAAGACGTTACCTTCATGCCGCAGAAGCGCAGAATAAAGCGCATCGAGGCCATTGTCCCGTCTCTTGACCGCGAGCTTTTCCTTGTCGCCGGCAAGGACATTATTCAGACGAACAGCGTGAACCTGAGACCGCTTGGGATACGCTACAAGGGCCAGTTCGACAGTATAACGAATCGGCTATGGGATATTCAGGTCGGCG
>Ga0105099_10002443_pt1 | contig 11051 bp, 12 predicted proteins | sample PPLLak3cmMay2015_2_FD_79138 | JGI IMG/M metagenome (GOLD analysis project Ga0105099, IMG submission 79138) | Freshwater sediment microbial communities from Prairie Pothole Lake near Jamestown, North Dakota, USA - PPLs Lake P8 Core (1) Depth... | ecosystem: Environmental > Aquatic > Freshwater >...
CCGCTCGGTCCGGTGATGAAGACAAATTCGCCTTTGCGTATTTCCAGGTTGATATCTTTCAGGGCGGCACTTTGACCGTAGCTTTTTGTTACGTTATAAATATTGATCATCGGCTAATGTCGCTCTAAAGGATTTTACTAATGCCACTGTTAAAAAACGGGCTAAATCCATAGGACTGTTAGCATTTTTTTTCAAAAACATCAAGAATCTTTTATTGATGGACCGGGCAGACCGTTTGCCCCGAATGAGTCTGCCGGCCGTTACCGGCCGGCAGCGAGGTTTTGCACATTGCGGAATTTTTGAATCGAAACTATTTTCAACGCTCCCCGATGGCCCGCTGCAATTTGGCTTTGGCTAAAATATGGTCATATAAAGCATTATAATAATTCATGCGGGCTTGATTCAAAAGAGTCTGGGCATCCAATACTTCGGTCGAAGTCGTAACCTGCGCTTTGTAACGTTCCTGGCTGACTCTTAAATTTTCTTCGGCTTGTTCCACCGCCTTTTGAGTCGGAACCATATTCTTATCCGCCGCTTCCAGATCCAGCATGGCTTGTTTGATATTCAGATTCAGGCCATCAACGGCTTTTGACCGTGTGACGCTCAATTCTTTCTTGAGACTCTCTTTTTCTAGGACTGAATTGCTGGTTTTGCCCCAATCCCATAAAATCCACGATAACCCAACCATGGCTTGCCAACTGTTGCCGTCGTGAAAAGCGCTGCCGGTCACATTGGGATGATCTCCTTCTTTAATATAGTCATATGAGGCATAAACTTCCGGATAGTATTTGCTTTTGGCGATTTTTATTTGTTTTTCCACTTGCCGAAGATTGATGTCCAAGGTTTTGATCTCGGGCCGTTGGTCCATTGCTTTTTTCAGATTACTCGAAAAATCACTTTCGATTTGATGATAACTTAGGATGTCCTCAACCGCTAAAGGAGCGTCTATCGGTCGGGCCAAAAGGTTGTTAAAGGCCGCCCGGGCGATCTTGGCTCCGTTCTGCGCCTTGATGAGATCATGTTGGGCATTGGCCAGTTCCACTTCGGCCTTAAGCACGTCGTTGACGGCGCTCATGCCGACTTTATAAAAACTTTGGGCGACTTCCAGGTGAGAACTCAAGCTTTCAACCGCTTTTCCGGAAACTTCGACAGCCCGATCCGTTTTCAGGATGTTGAAATAACCGGCTTTCACTTCCAGAGCCAAATCAAGTTCCGTCAGATCCAAATCAATCTGGGATTGATCAATCCCCAATTTCGCCAATTCATAAGAACTGGTTAATGCAAAACCGGTGAAAAGCGATTGCTTTACACTCACTTTCCATTGATAATTATCTTGGCTGTTAAGATCTTGACCAGGAATGGAAATAGAACCAGAACCAAATGGCGCCGGGAATGTGATGGTGTAATCTTGAGGTTGTGATTTCTTCACTTCACTCAATCGGGTGTACCCATAAGTAGTGCTCAATGTCGGATAAAAATCAGCCCCGGCTTGTTTTTTAGAATATTTCGCCTGCTCGATCTTTTCTTTTTTGGCTTTGATGGTCCAACTATTGGCCAATGCTTCGGCGATGCTTTTGTCCAAGGTATAGATATTGTCTTGAGTTTGAGCTGTGCTGACATTGGAAATGAAAAGGATAAATACAATACCGAATAGAATATGAACAAAATTTTTCTTTTGAAACCGGGACATGTCTACCTCCTGGAAATTTTCCTTAGACCCAACTATATAATCATTTTAACAATACTTTGGTATCTAAAAAATGTTTCATTTTGTAATATTATTTCTAATATTAAAAGGCCCTATTGATTTTTCAGCACATCTCCGAAATCTGTTTCCCAGATCATCAAGACCATGGGCACCCCGACCGCCGTTTATATATCCTTATAAAGGCGAATAATTATAGTAGGTTAAGAAATAAGTCAATTTAAAACATACCGGTCCCCGATTGTGTAAAAAAAAGCCACCCGGATTATTTTTCCGAATGGCTTTTGGAAAATTTATGACTGATTTTAAGAAATCAGGTTAAAGTCATTTTAATCGTCATCTTCCGTTGCCGGTGCGGTCGGAACTTTACCCATACCGGGGATCATTCCTTTTCCGCCCATACCGGGAATTTCCATCTTGGTATAACCGGCCGGGATTTTAAATACGGAATCGGACACATTGCCTGTTTTGATATTTTTATATTCCATGGTCATATCGCCCTGGGCGGTTTTTGTAACCGATTTGATCGGATACTTGATCTCTCTGGCGATCCACTGGGTTGATTGATTCATTCCCAAGGATTTATCTTTGGGAGTGAACAATCGTTTATCGCAGAGATAACCGTTTACGGTTTCCGTGCCCAGATCTTTCCAGGTTCCAAAATCTTTCTGAAATTCAGGGTCAGCCGCGGAAGCCGCCATTTGGCCCGATAAAGCCATTTCCATATAGGTTTTGTCCTTGGGATTAAGGATGTAAGTCGTTTTTTTCTTTAGATCCGTTATTATAATGGAATCCTGACCGCCTTCCTTACTCTCCATACGCGTCAAATGACCTTTGACAAAAACCTTGCCCGTACTGTTCTTCCCCATAAAGGATCGATAGGAATCGGCTGAAAATTCCACAGCCCAAATTGAAAAAACCGACCCTAAAACCCATAAAAAAACCAGTAAAATAAATAAACTCGATTTCTTCATGCTTGTTTCCTCCTGTTTGGTCTGCTATTAAATTCCAATTTAGGGATAACTGAAATAAAGTGTCAAGCTCAAAGAGACTGGCTGGTCTTCATCGCCTACCCAAGTCTCCGATTATGACACGAATTCAGTCACCTGGGCGAGCTAAAAGGTTCATGGAAAAAATAGAAACCTCAAAAATCGGACCGAAAAATGAAAACCCCAAAACCTTCCATTGATTTCGATTTTCGGCAACTGGAGATATTCTGCCGGGTGGCGGAAGCCGGCAGTTTTTCCGAGGCTGCCAAGCAGGTTTTCCTGGCCCAAGCTTCAGTCAGCGAGAGAATCGCAAGCCTCGAAAACATGGTCAATACTCGGCTTCTGGATCGCCAGGGCCGGCAAGTGACATTGACCAAGGCCGGCGAGCTCCTTTATCGACGCGCCCTGGATTTGCTCGAACTGAAAAAAAACATCGCCTTGGAACTGGAAGCCTTTCTGGGCCATAAAGGGGGGCAAATCGAGATCGGCGGCAGCACCATCCCGGGTGAATATATCCTGCCCGAGCACATCGGCCGCTTCAGCCGACAATTCCCCGATATATTTGTCAACCTGCTGATTGCCGACACCGATGAAATCGAAACCAAAGTCCTGGACGGCCGGCTCGAACTGGCCGTGACCGGTTCCAAACCCTCGAACCGCAATTTCGCAATCAAAGAACTCTGGAAAGACGAATTGGTCCTGGCTGTCCCGGCCGGACACGCCTGGGCCGGTCTCAAGGAAATCGGCTTGAAGGAATTGGTGCAAATGCCTTTTATCGCAAGAGAAAACGGTTCCGGCACCCTCCGGATGGTAAACGAAAGTCTTGCCAAGAGCCGCCTTAAATCGCCTGAGGCTTTGAAAGTGGTTGCCCGGCTCGGCAGTTCCACGGCCGTGAAACAAGGGATCAAGTCGGGTCTTGGCGTTTCCATTCTCTCAAAGGTCGCCGTTGCCGCGGAACTCGCCGAAGGCAGCCTTAAAGCCCTCAAGATCAAAGGCCTCGACCTGGGCCGCAGCTTTTACCTGATCTGCGACCGCCGCCGCACCGTCTCCCCGCCCTGTCAGGCTTTTCTCGATTTTCTGCTCGAGGATACCGGTGCAGAACGTTGATGTGAAGTTGTAGATTTCTTCTTGGCAGCCGCAAAATAAAACAACTCGCCGCATCCATAAGGGCCATAACGTTAAAGTCACCGTCCGATTCGGTGTAAATGGGCGCGTCGTTCAATTGGAACACGAGCCAGGCCTCATTGACCTGAAATTGATTCGGATGAAGCATGAATTCCTCTGTTGAACGGCAAGGGTTCAGCCGCGCGCGGGGTTAGTCGACAGCGCTTCGTTCACTGGCGCAACTCGATAGCGAACCACCTCACGAGTTCAGCGCGCAAAAGCGCGTCGGTTGGACCCAGTGTTAGGCCGCGTCTTGCTTGGCCTGTTGAATCGTTGCCGCCGAGACGCTTGCTTGTAGTGTGCACAGTGAGCCGCCATGAGGTGTTTTCAAAAACTTGCCGAACATCATTAAGGCTTCATCTGTCTCTTTACGCGACGTGCCACAGGTTTCTACTATAGTATCGAAAAATAACACATATTCTTGTAAGTAGACCTGTTCAGTCGGTGAACCTGATAAGCTATTGTAACGCAAAAAACGGAACGCTCTAAACACATGCTGGTCGAAGATGGGATAACATTGTGGCAAGGTTATATGCAGCAAGAATATTTTCCAGATGGTTGTGACTTTATCAAATACGTTTTGGAATGCGTCAAGACTGAAATCTGCTTTTAGTCGGTTGATGACGTCCAAATGGCGCGTTATCTCTCGTAAAGCCTTTAGCTTCTTACCGCTCAACTTCATTCCATTTTTCCACAAGAACAGATTCTCTACATCGCTGGCCGAAAATGTCCCTTTGTTGATGTTGTCGTGATAAAGATGTTCCTGTGGATAGTTGTAAAAATTGCTCCAAAAATTGATAAACTGTTGTGGGGTTATGTTCCAGTCAAATGACAATCGTGGAAATTTAATCGTTGCTGTCATCTTTGCTTACCTTGCGCGTTTCTTCGATTGCGGTGGGCGGCCGAACGATTAATATTGTATGCTGAGTCAACGCGCAGAGGGATTCAGCAGACAATTTGTTGGACTAAACCGCTTCGCGTTTTTGCCTATGGGGTTTGAATCTGATTTCTTTCTGGTGTCAAACCTCTTTGAATCGTATTTTAAACTCTCTGAATAGCGCTTCAATATGAAAATACACATATTAAAAAGCAAATAGCTGTTGTAAAACTGAAATCACTTTTAACTGGGTTTCGGAATCAAGCGTACCGAGATTTTTTACAAGTCTGGTTTTGTCTATTGTTCGGATCTGATCCAATACAATTTGCCCCTTTTTTTTCATGAATTCGCATGCTATTCGTGTCGGATATTCTTTCCTCGCGGTTGTCATTGGAGCAACGATGACGGTGCTTATGAATTTATTCATCTCGTCCGGTGAAATAATCACACAAGGTCGTGTTTTCCGTATTTCCGCGCCGACCGTAGGATCAAGATTGATCAGATAGATATCGAATCGATTCACTGCCATTGCCATTCCTCTTCATCCCACGAATTTGAAATAGGGTCGTTTCCGTCTATTAAGATATCATCGCCTTTTTGGGCCATTTTCCTGAACGCCTCATCCCAACCAAGCCTTGGACTGAAGATTGGACGAATAATGATTTGGGTTTTTTCCACTTCAAGCTCGACATCATCCGTAATACCGGTTTGATCAAGTAATGGTTTTGGAATTCTAATTCCCTGGGAATTGCCTATTTTAATAATACGCGCTCTCATTTTTTCCTCCTTGGTCATAGGTGCATACATTGTAATTACATGCATTATAAAAGTCAAGTTTCAATCTGTTTATCAATTTTTTACTGCATCCCGATTGTTCGCTCTCTGTAACCCGCCCTCCGTCAGCGCTATCCATCGGAAGAACCTTAATTTTCAGATTTATGTATCGGAATTTCCTGTTTGACATATCGGAATTATTAGATTAAGCCGTTATATCTAAAAACCATCTCGAAAGCGAGAACACCGATATGAAAACGGAAATTCAAAATAAATTACAGCAGATGGTGGAACAAAACCTGATCGACATCGAAGAGGCCAAGGAAAAAGGCAAAAAAGTAATCGGATTATATTGCTTATATTCTCCGGCTGAACTGGCCGTGGCCGCCGGGGCGATCCCTTTGCCGCTTTGCGGCACGCGCAACGATCCGATTCAGGCAGCCGAAGAAGTCCTGCCCCGGAATTTGTGTCCCCTAATCAAAAGCAGTTACGGATTTGCCGCTACCGGCACTTGTCCCTATTTCCGTTTCTCGGATTTCCTGGTGGCCGACACCACCTGCGACGGGAAAAAAAAGATGTATGAACTACTCTCCGCTTTCAAACCCCTGCATGTCTTGCAGCTGCCGCAGAATCAAGACCCCTCCAGCGCTCTGCCCTTTTGGCTTGAAGAAGTTAAAAAATGTAAAGGATTCATCGAACGCCAAACCGGGGTTTCCATAACCGATGCCAAGCTTTCAGCCGCCATCCGGCTTATGAACCAAGAACGCCTGGCGCAAAAAGCTCTGATGGATCTTGCCAAAATCAAGCCGTCACCGATCAGCGGAATGGATCTTTTAACTATTCTGTTCCGTACCGGTTTTTTCGCCGACAAAGCGCAAGGCATTCGCTTAATCCATGAAATTGCGGCTGAGATCCGCAATGATGCTTCCCAAGGCATGCACCCATTTTCTCCGCATGCACCGCGGATACTCTTAACCGGGGTGCCGGTTGGTTTAGGCTCGGACAAGGTCATAAAACTACTCGAAGCAGCCGGCGGCAATGTGGTTTGCTTTGAAAGTTGCAGCGGTTATAAAAAAGTTTTTCAGATCGATGAAACCATTGATCCCCTGCAAGCCATTGCGGAACAATACTTGAGCACGCCTTGCTCGGTCATGTCGCCCAATCAGGGCCGCTTGGATTTACTGGACCGGCTGATCAAGGAATTTTCCGTGGACGGCGTGGTGGATCTTACTTGGCAGGCCTGCCATACTTATAATGTCGAGTCTTATAACATCGGAAAATTCGTGCAGGAAAAGCATCGCCTGCCCTTCCTGCACCTTGAAACCGATTTCAGCGAAGCCGACACCGAGACCTTGCGGGTCAGGATCGAGGCGTTTCTTGAAATGGTGATAAAATAACTCCGCTCAAAAACAGCGGAGTTATTTTATATAAAAAACCGCAGGAAGCGGATTTTAAAAGAGAAACCAACTAAACGGTTTATATTTTTATGGTAGACTTAAAAAATTTTCTAAAACGATTTTGGGGTTTTTTAAAATTCTAACCGTTGAACCGTGAACTCTGAACTATGAACTAAGGAATAAAAATGAAATATGCAGGCCTTGACATCGGCTCACGAACCATTGAACTGGTTATTATCGAAGATGGTAAAGTAGTGGAATCCAAACAAGCCGACACCGGATTTGATCCTTTAAAACAGGCTCAGACGCTTCTTGACGGTGTAAAACACGACCGTCTCATGGCCACCGGCTACGGCCGCCATTTGGCCGCCGATGCGTTCGGCGCCGCCACGGTCACGGAGATTAAAGCCTATGCGGTCGGCGCCAGATCGATTTTTCCGGAAGCCCGCGCCATCCTGGATATCGGCGGCCAGGATTCCAAGGCCATCAGCCTGGACCAAGCCGGAAATATACTTAAATTCGAAATGAACGACCGCTGCGCCGCCGGCACCGGCAAATTTTTGGAGATCATGGCTCATGCCCTGGGTTATTCCATGGAGCAGTTCGGCCCGGCCGCCTTGCAGGGCAAGGGCGCGTTAGCCATCAACAGCATGTGCACGGTATTTGCGGAATCGGAAGTGATCTCGCTGATCGCACGCAACGAAAAACGGGAAAACATCGCTCAGGCGCTGCATCAAACGATTGTGAAAAGAGCGCTGGCTATGATCAAACGGGTTGGTCTGCACCAGCCATTGTTTTTCGCCGGCGGGGTCGCGCGCAATGTTTGCGTCCATCAACTCTTGGAAAGAATGATCGCCAACGCGGTCCTGGTGCCTGAAGAGCCGCAGATGACCGGCGCCCTCGGCGCGGCCTGGATCGCGGCGATGAATGAAAAGAAATGAAATCATATTCACCACAGAGGCACAGAGTTCGCAGAGATTTTTTTATTTTTTCACTTTTCCTTGAGAAGGAGGAAAAGTGAAAAGCAAATCTGTTCTCGATATATTTGGCATAACTCTTATGGGCATAACAACATTACCACGTAATGCAGTCACTGAGATATTTTCTCCTGCTGACCTCTCAACAGCAGGGGAAAAAGAAATCTCTTCAACTCTGTGTACTCTGTGCCTCTGTGGTGAATAAAATTTTCAAAGGAGAAAAATCATGAAACAAATCGACTGCCTGGGGCTGGCCTGCCCCGAGCCCGTACTCAGAACCAAACAACTGATCGAAAAAGAAAACCCGGTTGAACTCAAAATCCTGGTCGACAACGAAGCCGCCAAACAAAACGTAAGCCGCTTTCTCCAATCCCAGGGTTTTCAGGCCTCGGCCGAGAAAAAAGGTCCCAATTTCGAAGTGACCGGCAAAAAACCGGCCGGTACTTCCTGCTCTTGCGAAGCCATGCCCGCATCGGATGAACACCAAAAAATCATGGTCCTCATTACTTCCGACTGCATGGGCCGCGGCGACGACGTCCTGGGCGCCAAACTCATGCAAGGCTTTCTCAAAACCCTCAAGGAAATGGGCCCCGAACTCTGGCGTCTGATGCTGATCAACAACGCCATCAAACTCACGATCGAAGGCTCTGAAGCCGTGCCCCTGCTCCGGGACTTGGCCCAAACCGGCGTGCCCATCCTGGTCTGCGGCACCTGCCTGAACCATTTCCAATTGCTTGAAAAAAAACAAGTGGGCGAAATCACCAACATGCTCGACATCGTGACCGCCATGCAGGTGGCGGATAAAGTGATTACCATCTGAAATGGAGGAAGAGGAAAATTTTTACCACGAAACTATTTTAAGCAGCACAAAATTGTGTACACACGAAAAGGCATGAAAATTTAAACGGGCGCTATTCAGAGTTAATCATCTTTTTGAAATATCGTCGGTAATCACCACCAAATCGGTCGAGGCCATGAACCACATTCATGCCGAACGCCAAAGCGCAGCTTTTTGCGATCCGCTGGAACCTTTTATTTACTGTGTTAGTTTTTTATGTGCATCTTATTAAAATCGCCGATCCAAAGCACGGTCTCACCGTCTTCAAGAAAATGCATAAGTAGTTTGTGATTTTTATTATCGGCAACGAATATAGGTTCCGTAATATCGTATGGAATCATGGCCCAGTATATTTGAAGCTCGATAGAATTGGGCTTGCGGATTTTAAAGGCACTGCCGTCTGCCTCAAGATATTTTTCCATGCTTGTGCAGAATGCAGTAATTTCTGTTTTGCTCTGAAATAGCGCTCCTTCAAATTTCTGCGCACCTCCAGTGCTTTTCGGCACAAAAATATTTGCCGGTGTTATGTTCATGTCTTTAAGTGGATTCTCTTTTTTCAGAGTGAGCCAAGGTTGAGGCCCACAGACGACTTTGGAACCAAAGAGAGTGTTCAATTTGATGGGATTTTGGCAAAAAATGGTCTCCAGCTTTTTCAATGCTTTTCCATTAAGTTCATCTGATGCCTTGATATAACGGACACCTGGAGGAATCTCCTGTGCAGTCATAGCGGAAATAAATATTGCAGCCGCAATGAGAAAGTACGTGATTTTTTTCATTTGTTCCTCCGTCGTCCTACATTTTTGTATTGGATTTCCTTCAGCCCCCATCTCACGATGACGCCCTTGTCCTTCTCCTAATCTTCGGCTCAGCAAAAACCTGGTACGTGGATTTTCACCCCCGCTAATTACGTGCCATGCCTGGCACACACGATGGCATCATCGGCGGCTGTAAGCCGTCCGGTGGAGTGACGGATTATGTCCTCTCACTTGTTAATTTTTTTGCAATTGCAACAGCATCTATAGCTGTATCACAAGAAACAACTTCTATCGGTTTATCCCAATTGTCCGCAAGCACAAGGTAAACCTTATATACTGCCTGATAAAATCCGATGTCGACAATAAGAGGTTTACCTTCTGTCTGTTCCAGCTCTGCCTGAAACAAGCCTTCAGATACATCGTAGTCCCGTTGGCCATTTTTGTCGAATGGAGGTTGGTCGGTAATCCTATCGAAAGTTACCTTCCAGCCTCTCGGTAAATCTACGGTAAATTTCTTATACATAGTTGCCTTCAGACATAACGCTCCGCTGAAGTGCGGTAACCCGCCAGCGAAGCGGTGGGTTTGCCGTCGCTTCCAGCGGTTTGTTAACTCTGTATTTTCTTTAGCTTCAACATCTCGTTGTTGCCCTTTGTTTCACCTGTCGGTCTGTATCCTAATTTTCGATAGAAACCATGTGCCCGAACACTGGAATCGGGATTCGACCACAACCAAATTTCTTCGTGTTCAAACGACCACAGCCATTCGTGAAGCTTCTGCATCAACTTTTTACCGATACCTCTTCGTTCGTACTCCGGATAACATGCAACGACGATTATTTCCGCGGTTTTGCTGTCAGCCATAGCAAAGCCAACTGGTTTATCGGATACTTCGCACAACCATCCTACAACGGATCCATCCAACCACATAGAAACCGATTCCGGCGTTACCCCAACTTCCGCGAGATCTTTCATGCTGAAGTGATTTTCTTTCGTAGACACCCTAATTCTTAATATATCGTCGATGTCCTTTTTCTCTATCTCTCTTAATCTCATTTTCTTTTTTCCGAGTTAACGTCGCCATTCAGCGGGAGCGGCGATTTTTGCCGCGATCCGCTGGAATGGCTTGTTGGGTGGTTTCATTTCAGAACGGATAGTCGTCATGTCGAGTGACCACGCGAATGTCGCTATCGTTCTTGAAGAGCTTTTCAACTGCTCCAATGGTCTCCAACACGTTTTTCGAGTTATCTATTGATCTGAATTTCGACCAAGACCATTTTTTCCCATTTTGGATCGACGGCAAAATCGCATACCTCTCAGGGTTAGGATTGGCGTCCGGATCGGAGTATATGCAGAGGGCCATTTTGAAACCATTACGATCCGTCTCAAGCCACCAACCCCAGTCTTCATTACAGTAAAATGGCACATTGATCCCAATTGAGGGCAGTTGTGCTTCGAGGTACTTGCACAGTGCTTTGCCGTACATGTTTTCATTCGTAATCTCATCCTTCTCGCCATCGAGGATGGGAAACTTTTTCGTTTCAATAAGAAGACAGGATTGTGGAATCATGTTCCTAC
>Ga0105099_10002444_pt1 | contig 11051 bp, 11 predicted proteins | sample PPLLak3cmMay2015_2_FD_79138 | JGI IMG/M metagenome (GOLD analysis project Ga0105099, IMG submission 79138) | Freshwater sediment microbial communities from Prairie Pothole Lake near Jamestown, North Dakota, USA - PPLs Lake P8 Core (1) Depth... | ecosystem: Environmental > Aquatic > Freshwater >...
ATTCCCGATTTTCGTTCTCTGAATGCGGAGGGTTTTACGGAAAAATATGATCGCTGATACGGAAAATCGAAAACCAAACCATACGGCCCGGCAACACTGGATGGCCGTATTGGCCAAAACCGGCCCCGAGGAATTGGAAAAAGCCTGGCGTTTTTGTAAGGACAAACCCAAGTACCGTTTTTTACGGGCCCCGGAAACCGGGCTGATCATGGTGCGGGGCCGCGCGGGCGGCACGGGTGTACGCTTCAATTTGGGAGAAGTGACGGTCACGCGCTGTGCGGTACAGGTGGAGCAAGGCGCGATCGGCACGGCTTATGTCATGGGGCGCAGCCGGCGTCAGGCCGAATTGGCGGCTCTGTTCGACGCCTTACTGCAAAACAGCGGGCAGTACGCCCGGCTGAAGAGCGAAATCATCGACCCCCTGGAAGCCGTTCAAGCGCAGGAGCAAAAACAAGAGGCCCGCAAGGTGGCGGCCACTAAAGTGGAGTTTTTTACCATGCTAAGAGGAGATTGAAAACGATGTTGATGGAGAACCGCAATACTACGACTTTGCTGCCGGGATTTCAGGACCCGGTGCTCGACAGTCAGTACACCTTTAGACGCGTTCTGGACGCCATGGCCCATCCCGGCGCCACGGTCGTCGTGGGGCAGGAACTTAAAGTGCCTTGGCCGTTAAACCGGGCCACGGCCGCGGTTTGTTTGTCTTTGCTGGATTATGAAACGCCGGTGTGGATGGATTGCGCCGGAAATCCGGATATCGCGGATTGGCTCACTTTTCATTGCGGATGTCCGTTGACGGACGCGCCGGGTCAGGCTCGTTTTGCCGTGTTTTGCAATAAAGTCACGACGCCCGTGCTGGAACAATTCAATATCGGTCAGGATGAATTCCCGGAAAATTCCACTACCCTGATTCTGCAGGTCTCTTCTTTCGAAGCGGGCCGCATCCGGCAATTGCGGGGCCCCGGCATCGAATCCGTTGCGCAGTTGAGCATCCCGGATTTAACCGAGGCTTTCTGGAGCTATTGGGACCTGAATCACCGGCTCTTTCCTTTGGGGTTGGATGTGCTTTTCACCAGCGATACGATCCTGGCGGCTTTGCCGCGCAGCGTGAAAGCGGGAGTATAAGTTATGTATGTAGCGGTTAAAGGCGGAGAACAAGCGATCGCGAACGCTCATCTGCTCTTAGAGGAGAAGCGGCGCGGCGATCTATCCGTATTGGAAATGACCGTGGGACAGATTCAAAATCAACTGCCGCTGGTCGTGGCGCGGGTCATGGCCGAGGGCTCCCTTTACGATCCGGAATTGGCGGCCCTGGCTTTCAAACAAGCCTCGGGCGATCTGATCGAGGCAGTCTTTCTGTTGCGCGCTTTTCGCAACACCCTGACGCGTTTCGGTTATTCCCGGCCTCTGGACACATCGTGCATGCATCTGCGACGGCGTATTTCCGCCACTTTTAAAGACTTGCCGGGCGGTCAGATCCTGGGGCCGACTTACGATTACACGCATCGTTTGCTCGATTTTTCCCTGCTGTCCGACAATGCCGCTGAAGAGCCGCAGGCCAACGCCGACGAAATCGGATCCGGGTTGACGGAAAACATCCCCAGAGTCACCGGATTTTTAAGCCGTGAAGGGCTTATTGAAGAAGAGAACGCAGACGATGACAGCGACGCGGTGGGGGATTTGACCCGTCAACCCCTGCAAATACCGGCCGCGCGCGATCTGCGTCTTCAGAACCTGGCGCGCGGGGATGAGGGCTTTCTGTTGAGCTTGGCCTATTCCACCCAGCGCGGGTTTGGGAAGAATCATCCTTTTGTGGGCGAGATCAGAATCGGCCGGGTTGCGGTCGAAATCGTGCCGGAAGAATTGGGCTTTGCGATCGACATAGGCGAAATCATGGTTACCGAATGCCAGATGGTCAATCAATTCAAAGGATCGCAGACCCAGGCGCCGACTTTTACGCGCGGTTACGGCCTTTGTTTCGGCGCCTGCGAAAGAAAAGCCATGTCCATGGCCGTGGTGGACCGGGCCTTGCGCTGCCGTGAATTGGACGAGGCTTGCGATGCGCCGGCCCAGGATGAAGAATTCGTGCTCAGCCACAGCGATAACGTGGAAGCGTCCGGGTTTGTGGAGCATTTGAAACTTCCGCATTATGTGGATTTTCAATCCGAGATGTCGCTGATTCGGAACTTACGCGGCCGTTTTGATAAGAAAGAAGAAGCTAAATGTTTTATTGATCCCGAAAAGCATGGGATCAATAAAACATGAATTCCGGCCAAAGCGCCGGAATAAATCCGCATGATACCAAGGGATTGATTGTTAAAACTATTTTCTTATCGACAATTTTTTGTCGATAGGGTTCGAGGACAGGCGCCTAAATGAAAAAAAAGTTATTGCCTTTGACACCAAAAGCATACACCGATAGCGCACGAATAGCTGGTTATAATTTCGCCTATCTGGATGAAGGCACCAAGCGCATGATCCGGCGCGCCATTCTGAAAGCAGTGGCTATTCCGGGGCATCAGGTGCCGTTCGGCAGCCGCGAGATGCCGCTGCCTTACGGTTGGGGCACGGGCGGCATTCAGATCACGGCCGCTTTGATCGGGCCGGAAGACGTGCTGAAAGTCATCGACCAGGGTTCGGACGACACCACCAATGCGGTGAGCATTCGCCAATTTTTCGCCAAAACCAGTGATGTACGCACCACGGAAAGAACGTCCGAAGCCAGTTTGATTCAGACCCGGCACCGCATTCCGGAGACCCCTTTGAAGCCGGGTCAAATTATAGTCTATCAAGTCCCGATTCCGGAACCGTTGCGCTTTCTGGAGCCGCGCGAAACCGAGACCCGCAAGATGCATGCCTTGAGCGAATACGGCCTGATGCATGTCAAGCTGTATGAAGATGTCGCCATGCATGGCCGGATTGCCACAGCCTATGGTTATCCGGTGCTGGTTAACGGCCGTTATTTGATGAGTCCTTCGCCGATTCCGAAATTCGATAATCCCAAGCTGCATCGCATGCCCGCCCTGCAGCTTTTCGGCGCCGGACGCGAAAAACGAATTTACGCGGTTCCGCCCTATACCGAGGTTAAAAGCCTGGATTTCGAGGATTACCCGTTTAGCGTCGAATACCTGGAACAAGCCTGCGCTTTATGCGGCGCGGACCGGAGTTATCTGGATGAAATCATCACGGACGATCAGGGCACGCGCCTGTATGTCTGCTCCGATACGGATTACTGCCGGCAGCGCCGGAACGCGGGTCATAAAAACCCTTCCGCGGGCATGGTGCCTTTGGCCGCGGCTAAATTGCGTAAGGAGCAATAAACATGGCCTCTTTAATGGAAAAGCCTATTTTACAGGCCCAACAGGTAAGCAAGTTTTTCGGAACCCGCGCGGGTTGTCGCGACGTTTCCTTTACGCTTTGGCCCGGCGAAGTGTTGGGCATTGTGGGCGAGTCGGGATCCGGTAAAACCACATTGCTAAACACACTGGCCGGGCAATGGCCGGCATCCGGCGGAAGGGTGCAATACGACAGCGGAGCCAACGGGGTGATCCCTTTTAACGAGATCTCCGAGCCGCAAAGAAGGTATTTTTTACGCACCCAATGGGGCATGGTCCACCAAAACCCCCGCGACGGTTTGCGCATGCGGGTGAGCGCCGGCGCCAATGTGGGCGAACGCCTCATGGCCCTGGGCGAGCGGCATTACGGCCGCATCCGCGCGGAAGTGTTGAAGTGGCTCGAAAAGGTCGAGATCGACGCGGACCGGGTGGACGATTTTCCCCAAGCTTTTTCGGGCGGCATGCTGCAGCGCCTGCAAATCGCCCGCAATTTGGTCACGCGTCCCCGTTTGGTTCTAATGGATGAACCGACCGGCGGCTTGGACGTTTCGGTCCAGGCGCGGTTGCTGGATTTATTGCGGAATCTGGTTTCCGAATTGGAGCTCTCCTTGATTATCGTCACCCACGACCTCGCCATCGTGCGTTTGCTGGCCCATAAAGTCATGGTCATGCGCCAGGGAGAAGTCGTGGAAGCCGGGTTGACCGATCAAGTCCTGGACGATCCGCAGCAGCCCTATACGCAATTGTTGGTTTCATCGGTGATTCAACCGTAGGTAAGATAGGGATCGCGATTTTAAAAAGGTTCGCGTGTGTTTTAGTTTGCAGCCGCTCAAGCGGCAAAAGCCGGAGTCAGGATGAAGAAGTTGGAGAAAAAATAATGGAACCCATGATCGCGGTGAATGGTCTGGAGAAAAATTTTGTGTTGCATTTGCAGGGCGGGGTGCATTTATCCGTGCTGCGCGATATTCATTTGAACGCGCAGGCCGGGGAATGTTTGGTTTTAAACGGTCCTTCCGGTACGGGCAAAAGCACGCTGCTGCGCCTGCTTTACGCCAACTACAAACCGGATAAGGGCGAAATTCTGATCCGGCATAACGGGGGGCGGGTGGATCTGGCTCGGGCGGATTTGCGTAAAATTTTGGAAATGCGCAAACAAACCCTGGGCTACGTAAGCCAGTTTCTGCGGGTCATCCCGCGCGTGCCGGCTTTGCGCGTGGTCATGGAGCCGCTGCTCTCCGCCGGCATGGCGATCGAAGAAGCCGGCGAACGCGCTCGCGAACTGCTCTTAAAACTCCACATCCCGTCGCGCTTATGGAATATTTCCCCCACCACCTTTTCGGGCGGAGAACAACAACGCATCAATATCGCGCGTTGTTTCATCGCGCGTTATCCGGTTCTGCTTTTGGACGAACCGACCGCGGCCCTGGATGCCGTGAACCGCCGGGCGGTGGTCGAATTGATTTCCGAAGCCAAAGCGCGCGGCACGGCCGTGGTGGGGGTGTTTCATGACGAAGAGGTCCGATGCAAAGTCGCGGACCGGGTTTTCGAAATTTTTGGCGAAACAGGCGCGGCATGAAAAAGGAAACGATTCTTACCAATGCGCGGATCGTCACGCCCGAAGCGGTTTGGCCGGGCACCGTGCGAATACGGGAAGGCCGGATTCAGGACATGGAAGTTGAAGACAGCCGAGTGCCGGAAGCGCTCGACCTGGAAGGAGATTATCTGCTGCCCGGGCTAATCGAACTGCACACCGACAATCTCGAAAAGCATTATGCCCCGCGGCCGGGCGTGCGCTGGCCTTCCGGAGCGGCAGCGGTGGCGCATGATGCCGCCTTGGCGGCTGCCGGCATTACCACGGTGTTCGACGCCCTATCGGTCGGCGACACGGCCGATAACAGTATGCGTCTCGAATGTCTTCAGGACATGGCCGAGGCGATTCAAACGACCCAAGCCAAAGGCCTGCTGCGCTGCGAACATTTTTTACATATGCGTTGCGAAATTGCCTATCCCCATGTCATCGATCTTTTCATGAATTTTATAAATAATCCGCTTGTAAAACTGGTTTCTTTGATGGACCATACACCGGGACAGCGTCAGTACGCCCGCGTCGAGAAATTAGAAGAATATCTTCAAATACAATACGGATTCAAGCAGGAACGCATCGATCAGATCATGATCACAAGATTGGAGTATCAAAAAACTTACGCGGAAAAGCATCGTAAGGAACTGGTTCAAATCTGTCGATCCTTCGGGTATCCGATCGCCAGTCATGACGACGCGACGGTGGAACATGTGGTGGAAGCGGCCCGCGACGGCATAGTCATAAGCGAGTTTCCGACGACTTTAGAAGCGGCCAAGACCGCTCGTTTGCTCGGCATGGACGTATTAGCCGGCGCGCCGAATCTGGTAATCGGCGGATCGCATTCCGGCAATGTTTCGGCCTTGGAATTGGGAGAAACGCGATGTTTGAACATCCTTTCCTCGGATTACGTACCCGGCAGCATCCTGCAAGGAATTTTTTTATTGCACGAAAAATTATCCATGCCGCTGCATGAAGCGACTGCTTTGTCTACATGCAATCCGGCGCGAGTCGTGCACTTAACCGATCGGGGCGCAATTGAAAAAGGACGGAGGGCCGACCTGATCCGGGTAAAGGTCGAGCAAGGCCTTCCGGTGGTCAAAAAAGTTTGGCGCAACGGTCAAGAAATTTTTTAATAGGTTTAAAGGAGGTTTGCGATGCAAAAAATAGGTTGTAAAATCGATGAGGTGCGGGTAGACGGCGGCGTGAAAGCGTTCCGAGACGATTTAAAGTATTTCAGCCAAATCGGCATCGAAGCGGTTGAACTGCCGGTGCATGGGCTGGATGTCATTAAAAACGGTTTGATCGATAAGGTCAGTTTACAAAACATCTTGTCGATCTTGCGGGATTTTAATTTTGAGTATTCGGTACACAGCCCGAATCCTTTGAATCTCATGGACCAACAGGATCCGGAATTGCATTATTCCGTTTTCAGAGCCGGCCTCGAATTCGCGGCCGCGGTCGGCGCCGGGATTTTGGTTTATCATGCGGGGCGTTTTATCCCTGAAGAAATCTTTCCGATTCCCGGCCATCATGATGTTTCCAAAGTTCAAGCCCAAAAGCTCCTGGAACAGGAACGGAATTACCTGGTTCGGCTCGCGGACGAATTTCCCCAGATCATGATCTGTATCGAAAACGCCCGGCCTTATTTGCATTATAGCCCCTATTGTTACGGCGAACAGATCGAAATGCTTAAGAATCAGGTTGTTCTGAGCGACCGGAATAACGTCAAAATCGCCCTGGATATCGGCCATCTCAACATGGCGGCTCAATTCTATCATTTTAATCTGATTGAAGCGGTTCAAACAATCCGCGATTTTATTTTTCATGTGCATGTGCATGACAATTTCGGCCGGGCGGTTTATCCCAATGAAAAAACCCAGACTCATTTGATCCCTTTTGGCCGCGGAGACGCACATATGCCGATCCATTGGGGAAGCATACCGATTCGGGATATCCTGGGCGCTTTTATGGATGCTTATTCCGGAATGTTCATTATGGAATTGCGGAGCCGCTATTTTCCGTTTACCGAGGAATGTAAAAATAATCTTGAACGGATTATCGAGGAATTAAGGTGTTTTGAACATTTACCTTTAAGTGTTTGGGAAAAAGCTCAAGACCTACCATCACAGACATTGCACGCCCGGATGTGATTCGGGTTGTTGAGCAAAGCTTTATTTTTATCGTTTTCCCGCTTTCCTGAATAAGAGGAAACCAGGCTCCTACCCCCGAAAGGCGGCAAACCGTGTTTATTCACGGACCGGTTTGCCGCTTTTCAATGTTAAAGCGCCGATATCAGCAAACAACATTTATTGACTTGCAGTTTGCATTGCTTTAATATATGCAAATTAATATCTTTTCATAAGCGACCCCATCTTTTCATTAACTAAAAATTAACATTTTCTTTATTTTGTCCTCATACGCGTTGATTAAGCTACTCAAAAAGTTAAAAGATGATAAATAATCAATTAAGGAGGATGAATATGAAGATTCGTTATTTGGCAAGTATGATGATGTTGGTCGGATTGGTGATCGGTTTTGGTGCATCGGTCCAGGCCGGGCAGGAATTGGCCGGCGCGGGCGCCACTTTTCCGGAGCCGTTTTATGTAAAGATGTTCGACACTTATTTCAACCAAACCGGCAATAAAGTGAATTATCAGGGTATCGGGTCGGGTGGCGGTATTCAGCAATTGCTGCAGCAGACCGTGGATTTCGGCGGGACCGACGCTTTTATGACTCCTGAGGAGATGTCCAAAGCGCCTAATAATGCCGCGATCCTGCATTTCCCCACCTGTTTGGGGGCCGTGGTCGTGACCTATAATGTGGAAGGCAACCCGAACCTTAAATTAACGCCCGATGTTATTGCCGACATTTTTCTGGGCAAGATCACCAAATGGAACGACGGCCGCATCGCGGCTTTGAACCCGGACGTCAAACTGCCCGCCACCGCCATTATGGTCGTGCATCGTTCCGACGGCAGCGGCACTTCTTTTGTGTTCACCGAATACCTGTCCAAGGTCAGCAAGGAATGGCAAGACAAAGTAGGCACGGGCAAGGCGGTCAATTGGCCGGCCGGCATCGGCGGCAAAGGCAACCCGGGCGTGGCCCAATTGGTTAAACAAACCATCGGCGCGATCGGATACGTGGAATTGACCTATGCCGAGCAAAACAAGATGCCTTATGCCCTTATTCGCAACAGATCCGGCGAGTTTGTCAAGGCGTCCATGCAGAGCGTTTCCGCGGCTGCCAACGTTGACATGCCGGCCGATACGCGGGTCAGCCTCACCGATACGGCCGCCAAAGAGGGTTACCCGATCGGTTCTTTCACCTGGGTCGTTTTTTACAAAGAGCAAAATTATAAGAATCGCGACCAGGTCCGGGCCCTGGAATTGATCAAATTGTTTCAATGGATGGTCCGCGACGGTCAGAAATTTGCACCCCAACTGTTGTACGCTCCGCTCTCGGCCGAGACCGTGAAAAAAGCCGAAGCCATCATCAAGAGCGCGACCTATAACGGGCAGCCGTTGATAAAGTAAATAAGGAAAGGTTCAAGTGATCGGATGATGAGGAACATCATCCGGAGTTCCAAGTTCACGGTTCACGGTTAACAAAGAAAGACAGTTAAGCTTTTTCTTTAACCGTGAACCGTGAACGGTGAACTCCACAACCGGTTTTTAAAAGCATCCGGTCATTCGATGAATATCAACACCACTGTCATGAGGATCTCCCTTGATAAAACAACTTAACAAAGACCGGATTTTTAACACCACCTTAACCCTGGCGGCTTTGACCATTTTGATCTTGGTTTTGGCTCTGGCCCTGAGTCTGTTGTCCGGTTCTTTGCCGGCTTTGAAGTCTTTGGGGCTTGGTTTTTTTTACAGTGCCCAGTGGGATCCGGTGGCGGAACATTTTGGAGTATTGCCTTTTTTACTGGGAACCCTGATTACCTCTTTTCTGGCCTTACTTCTCTCTTTGCCGCTCTCTTTGGCCATTGCCCTGCTTTTGGGCGAATATATGCGCCGCGGTTTTTTAGCCGGCGCTTTCAAGAGCATGGTGGATCTGATCGCGGCCGTGCCTTCGGTTATTTACGGTTTCTGGGGACTGATGTTTCTGGTGCCGATCGTACGGATTTTTGAAATGAAAATCGGCGTGGCGCCGTACGGTATCGGTATTTTTTCGAGCGCTCTATTGTTGGCGGTCATGATCATTCCCAACACCGCTTCCATAGCCCGGGAAGTGATCGAAATGGTGCCGGCCGATATCCAGGAAGCAGCCTATTCGCTGGGCGCCACGCGTTATGACGTGATCCGGCGGGTCATTATTCCTTTTGCCCGTTCCGGCATCCTGGCCGGCGTATTGCTTTCCCTGGGCCGGGCTTTGGGCGAGACCATGGCCGTGACCATGGTGATCGGCAATGCCAATGTGATTCCGACAAGTATTTTTCAACCGGCCAATACCATGGCCAGTGTGATCGCCAACGAATTGGCCGAGGCCCATCTGGGCTTGCACTATTCGTCTTTGGTATTGGTCGGTTTGACTCTTTTTGTTCTGACGGCTTTGCTCAACTATTTGGGCACGAGGATCATTAAAAGGTTTACGGTGTGAGGATAAACAGAAGACAGAATTCAGAAGTCAGAATTCAGAAGAAACCGGTCAAGGTTGTTTTCTCTACTGGATTCTGACTTCTGACTTCTGGCTACTAATAGCAGGGTTCGTAACAATATGCATTTGGATAAGGCTTTCATGGATAATAGGGAAAAAAGAATAATGAAGAATCCCATCCTTTGGCGGCAGACCAAAAACAGAATTTTTCAGGGATTGGTTTATGTGCTTTCCTTTGCCGCGCTGATTCCGCTTTTTCTGATTCTTTATCACGTGTTTTCTCTGGGCCTGCGTTTTATCGATTGGGATTTTTTGACCCATTTGCCCAAGCCCACCGGCGAATTGGGCGGCGGCATCAGCAATGCCATTGTGGGCACGCTGATGCTGATCGGCATGGCATTTGTCCTGGCCGTGCCCCTGGGCGTGACCACCGGGATTTATCTTTCCCAGAACCGAAATACGCGCCTGGCCGGGTTCACCCGTTTGGCCGTGGATATGCTCCAGGGCATCCCGTCGGTGGTTATCGGCATTGTGGCCTATTTGTGGGTGGTGAAGACTTTAAATCATTTTTCGGCTTTTTCCGGGTCCGTGGCTTTGGCCATCATGATGCTGCCGATCGTGGTACGCGGCACTGAAGAAGTTTTAAAAGTGATCCCGGACTATCTTTATGAAGCCTCCGGCGCCCTAGGGGTTCCTTATTACCGTACCATTCTGAAAGTGATTGTCCCGGCCGGTTTGCCCGGCATTATTTCCGGCGTGCTTTTGGCGGTTTCGCGCATTGTCGGCGAAACCGCGCCCCTGTTGTTCACGGCTTTCGGCAACCGCTTCATGGAATGGAATCCCTTGAAAGCGGTTAATTCCCTGCCGCAGCTGATTTTTAACAATGCCATGAGTCCTTATGAAGACTTGCAGCAGATTGCCTGGGGTGCATCCGTGGTTTTAATTATCTTGGTTTTGGGGTCCAATATCATCGCGAGGTTGATCGTCAAAAAATGGAAAGTACAATTCTAAGATCTGAAAATTTATACGCTTTTTACGGCGACCAGGAAGTGCTCAAGGGCGTTACCCTGGATGTTTACGAAAAAAAGCTGACCGCCATCATGGGGCCCTCGGGTTGCGGCAAGAGCACCTTTATCCGTTGCCTGAACCGCATGCAAGAGATGAAAACGGGCGTCGAGGTGAAAAACAAGGTCTATCTGAAAGGGGAAGATATTTTTGCCATGGAGTCGACCCTGCTGAGGCGCCGGATCGGCATGGTTTTCCAGCGGCCGAATCCCTTTCCAACCATGACAATTTATGATAATGTCATTGCGGGTTATAAATTGAACGGCCTGCACCTCAAAAAAATGGAATTCGACCGCATTGTGGAGGAATCGTTGCGCAAGGCTGCCCTGTGGGAGGAGGTCAAGGACCTGCTTTATAAAAAAGGCACTTTTCTTTCGGGCGGTCAGCAACAACGTCTTTGCATTGCACGGGCCCTGGCCATGAACCCGGAGGTTTTACTGCTGGACGAGCCCACCTCGGCGCTCGATCCC
>Ga0105099_10002445_pt1 | contig 11050 bp, 8 predicted proteins | sample PPLLak3cmMay2015_2_FD_79138 | JGI IMG/M metagenome (GOLD analysis project Ga0105099, IMG submission 79138) | Freshwater sediment microbial communities from Prairie Pothole Lake near Jamestown, North Dakota, USA - PPLs Lake P8 Core (1) Depth... | ecosystem: Environmental > Aquatic > Freshwater >...
GATATTGCCGGAGAGTTTGTGGCGGATGGCCTTTTTTTCATCGAAGAGGATGTTGTCGAAGATGCGGATGATGGAGCCGGTCCGGGCTCGATCTTCCGAAAGGATGCTGATGCCACCGACATTGCCATCCCCGCCCACCTGGTTCTGGTGGTTGGCGTAAAAGACGCAGTTGCGGATGGTGTAGTCGTGGCCCAGGGTACCGTTCGTCATCGTAAAATTGATGCCGCCTCCGACGCCCATGATCCCATCACCTTTGGTATGGTGCACCTCGCAGTTGACCACCTCGGCCCAGGCTGTATATTCCGCGATCTGTATCCCTCGGGAAGCCGCATTCTTCACTTCCAGGCTATCGATTCGAACCCCCGTTGCCCAGCGAAGCTGGATCAGATCCAGCAGCAGGTGTTCGCCGTTCAGCACCGCCCGAGGCCTGCCCGGCCAGGTGGTAATGAGGGTGGGGATTTCTGGGGTGCCGCTGGCATTTCCCCAGAGAATGATGGTCATGTTCTTGGTTTGAAACTGGGCCGGGTCGGGCTGGACCGAAGCCTTGAATTCACCGGTAATATAGAGATGGTCCCCGCCTCGTAAGAACCCGCCACCCCCAGTCCCCCTGGGCCCCGTCCAGCCGCAAACAGCTTCGAAGCTGTTGAAGGGACGGACCTGGCTGCCGTCTCCCCCATCCGGAGCCACGGCGTCCACGTACCAGGCCCTCTTACCCGCCTGCAAGGGAATTGACGGCGCCGGTGCGTTGCCGCTGCGCCAGAGGAGACCCGGATTGAAGGGGTGATCCTGGGCAGAGAGCTGAAAAAACATGAGGAACAACAAGAAAACGCATTGTAGGGGCGTACAGCCGTACGCCCTTATTAGAACATGCGTATGAACAGGATTACCGGTCATTTTTCACCCCGTTTGGGTTTTGTTTGTAAGGGCGTATAGCCGTACGCCCCTACCCTGGCATAGGCCATCGCCCCGTCGGCCATGCGGATGCGGATTTTCAGGTTGGGGCCAGTGTGGAAGCTGCCGTCGGCCAGGCGCCCTACGGTCCAGGTGAAGGAACCGGCCGCGGCATCGACGTCCATGGCGATGGTCCCCAGGACGGTATCGCCTGAAACCAATTCCAATCGGAGGGGCGTATGATCATACGCCCCTGCCATATTCCACGTGATCTGCCGCGTCTCGCCTCGGCGCCAGGTCTCCCCGCCGTTGGGGCTGGTGAGGGTCAGGCTGGTCATGACCTGGATGCCCACCTTCGACACATCGGCGCCCATGTCTTTACCATCAGAACCGGCGTTCTTGCCGGGTGAATGGGTGTCCAGGGCGAAACCGGCGATAGTATCGGGGGCTTCCCCTCCCACGAAGACGGGGTTTGCCGCGATGGAGTGCTGATCCCCGCCATTTTTGGCTCGCCAGGCCGCCAGGGTGGTGTAACTCACCCCATCCTCAACGGCGATGGCATAGTTGGCGGGATGACCGATGCCGTTTGTGTAGCTACGGTTGTGGTACATGTTGTAGTCGTAGCTGTTGGCGTAATCGTAATTGACGATGGGGATGCCGTTTATGTCCTGCGGCGGACCGTAGGCATGGGCCCGATGGTTGGCCATAATGATGTTGCTCTGGATCTGGTTGTGGGTGGCGCCCCGGAGGGGATCAAAAGGCTGTCCAGCGGCATCGTATCCCCGCTCGGAGTAGGAGAAACCGATCCCCGGAGAGCCCTCAACCAGCAGAGGGGAGGCATGGATGGTGTTGTGCTCGATGAGGCAGTAATCCCCGAATGAAGGGCCCTCCGGCATGCCGCCATCGAGCCCCGAGCTGATGCTGCCCCCGCCGACTCCAGAGATATTGTCATGGATATGGGCGTAGCAAGCCGCAGTGGGAATGGCGTTGCCGCAGGCGGTGAAATAATTGTAGGCAAACTCGATGTCCGTTTCGGCCTGGGCTGCCACCAGATTGGGGTGCTTGTAGAAGATACCCATGGGCAGATCCGAGAATTCGTTGTTGAGGATTTTGAGTTGCCGACATCCAAAGACGAGCACCCCAGCCGTGTTGGGGTTGAGATCCCTGCCCGGCCCGATGATGCGGTTGTTCTGCACCCGGATATGGGACTCACGGTTGCGGGAGACCACAAAACCCACGTTGTCGGCTCCACCCTGACGGTTGGCTGTGCCGGAGCAGTGATGGATTTCGGTGTGATCCCCGCCCTCCTGATAACCGATGGAGAAGCAGACGGCGTAGTTGATGAAGCACAGATTGCGGATGGTGTTGTGGTTCTTCTGAATGCCGAAGGCCACCCAGACCTGGGCGCAATCTATCGTGGCCACTTCGCCGGGGTAACTGGTGAAAATAATGGGACTTAGGGCGCTGCCGTGGTGCCCCATGTTTCGGGTATCAATGGTGGCGGCCAACATATAGGTTCCGCCCCTAAAATAAACCGTATCCCCATCTCTGGCCTCGGCCCACGCTTTAAAGGGGGTGGCCCAGGGAGAAGTTATGCTGTTATTGGTGTAGTCGACGACGTCGCTGCCGCTCGGGGCCACGTAGAGATCTTTGGAGAAAACGGGACTGGCCAAAGGGCCTAGGGCACATAAAAAACCCAGCACTATCTTTAAAGGCCACCGAACCATTGCTTTCATCGCTGCATCAGAATTCCAGTTCACATTTCCTCCAAAGACAGATCGTCATGCCGGGCCGTACGATCAGTCGTCTTTACGGCCTCATCCTACCTGGATCAGGGGACGATATCGCCTCACTTTTTCAAATTGACACTATCCCCATTCAAATTGCCTATATTCCTGAATAAATAATTTCAAAATCTTGCCTGTTCACAAAAATCAAAGTCCATTAATGAGCTCCCGGGTTCATGATATAATACCGGATAATGCGTAAATTCTTCTTTTTGTTTATGCTGCTTTCATCTTTTACTGGCTTATTGAGTCAGGACACCCAATCAATCATGGCTCGAATTGAACAGTCAAAAGGAAATAAACGGATTAACCTCATTGCCTCTTTGCCTGATTATCCATCTGACATACCCGGTCAACAACTGCTTGTCTGGGGTCAGGAATTGCTGGCCAGCGCCCGAAAAACAAATATTAAAACCAGAGAAATTCAAGCCTTGAAGTTAATTGCTCTGGGCTACTCCCATATCGGTGAACATGCCAAATCTCTGGAACACTATTTCCTGAGTCGGAATCTATCCAAAGAAACCGGCAATCTCATGACAGAAGCCCAAAGTACGTCAGAAATCGGCAATCTCTTTTATTTTGCCTTCAATGACTTTTACCAGGCCATCGAATACTATGGAAAAGCAGAAGCCCTGTACCGCAGCCTGAAAGATGATTTCGGGGTGATTAAACACCAGAACAACCGGGCCGAAGTCTATACCAAAGTAGGTGAATACACCCAGGCAGTCAACCTCTACACCGAAGCTCTTGCAAAACTCGAAAAGATGGGGAAACTGCAGGATTCAGCCCGTTTTGTTGTTTATCTCAACTTGTCCCGGGCCAGTGCATATATGAGCAATTTAGACATTGCCGATGATTATAAGAAAAAAGCGGAGAATTTACTGGCAGAGATCAGAGACCCCTGGCGAGAGGCCCAATTCTGGAACTTGCAAAGCAATCTTCTTGAACTGAGGGGCAACTATCTCGAAGCGATGGATGCCATCATCCGGACCCATGAAATGATGCAACCAGGCCTAAGTCATCAGAGTGAACTGGGCACTGCCCGGGTGGTCATGAGCAATAAAATTCAAATGGGGCAACTGGCTTTAAAGCTGGAAAAGTTCGATGATGCGTCTACATATCTCACCGAGGCGGAAGCGTTATATCCCAAAAGCCAGGACCGTTACAAATACAGCCACCTGCTGCTGAATAAAGCCCGACTGCTCCATCGTCAGGGCAAACTGGAAGCCGCCATAAACCAGGCACTAATAAATGCCGACCACTGCCATACCTTCCACTTCCTCTTGGAACAAAAAGAAGTCTATGGGCATCTTTCCCAGCTATATCATCAGCAGGGAAACCTGGAGAGGGCTATGTATTTCGCCCAGATGCGTACCAAGCTTGAAGAAGAAAAGCTTCAGCCCAATATTCCTGCCGACATCACCTCCATCATCATGAAATACGAACAGGGACGATTGCGTCAGCAGATGGGAAAGTTGAAGTGGAATAATGTGCTGAATCTGTTTGTTATGGGTTTTTTTCTGCTTTTGTTGTTGCTCATATCCTTACGAACCATCCGGAAAATCAAAAAACATGGCTTAGAAGAACTGAAGCGGGTGGAATTCAGACATAGCAAAGACTTGGAAAACCTTCAAGATCAGCTCATGGCCTTTAAGGATAAAAAGAGTGGCATACATGTTGAAAAAGCGGAAGATCTGGTCAAAAAACTGATTCTTTTGGTTGAAGAAGAGGAATTGTACAAAGACTGCAATATCACCCTGGAGGTTTTGGCAGATCGTCTTGATGTGAATCGCACCTACCTGTCTCAGGCCGTCAATTCCCTTTGGGGAAACAATCTCAGTGACTTCATCAACTATTTCCGCATCAAGGAAGCCCGTCAATTGCTATTGCAGCCCAGTTCTCAATCCAAGAGTTTTCTGACCATCGCCTTCGAAGTGGGCTTCAATTCCAAAAGTACCTTCAATCGGGTGTTTAAAGAAAAAACCGGCCTGACGCCAAAGCAATATGTCCAGATTAAAAGAAAAAACGGTTCTCCATTAAAATGTGTAGGTAAGTTGATTTGAGGGGCTCCAGTCCGTATAGTCTTTTCAATACAAAAATCTAAAAAAGACCAACCAATACCCCTAATCGAGAAAGACATTATGACAGAATTGTTTGAAATTCAAGGATATTATGCATCACAAATGGGTAAGGATCGGCATAAAGGTTTATATTTACGATCATCATTATAATTTTTGATTCCGACAAATCGGTCTGAGCCACAGCTCCCAACAAAAGGAGCGCCCGATTTTCACCGGGCGCTCACAGTTATAGAATTGATCAACTAAGGGGCTTATTCAGGAAAATCCTCCCACCAGTTGTCGGAAATGAGCAGTATAGAAAGCATATTCACGGAATCGTTGAAATACCCCCCATCTCCGGTGGCCGTATTCACCAGCCAATTCCAGTTGGCCTGGGTATTGAGCTTGCTCCCCACCACGGAAGCTGCAGCCAGCAGGGGCGCACTGAAACATTTCTCTTCATCCCAATCGGCAGTTGGCGTTCCATCCAGCTTATACCCTCCCTTAAATTTGGAAATATCCGTGGAAGTCCCCAGCACCTTTTCCGCTCCTTTGACAAACTTACTCAAAACGGTGTAAGCATCCAGCGAGCCTAAATAATCGTGTTTGTAGGCCGCAGTGAAGCGCATGGGAAAACGACAGGCATTGTAGTCGAAATACCCGTCATTTTCATCTTCGAGCCATTCTCCCACCACTGGTTTGACCTTGGCATTCTTGCCTTCGGCAAAATCGGGCAAAAAGCCATGATTCGGGGAATAGGTGTCCTGCAGATGCTTGGCCATGGTGTAGATATTGGCGCGGGTCTTGATGATGGCATTGCTGGAAACATAGGCACGGAAGAGGTTGAGGTGTTCGGGCATCCAGTCGGAGATGCGGGTACCAAAGCCATGACTGCTGGTTCCCTGCGACCAATCGCCTACGTTGAGACGGAAATCATCCGTATAGGCACCACCGTTACAGATCAGATTGCTGACGATCTCGGGCACCAGTTCCCGTACCAGTTCAGCATAATCCTGTCCCGGACTCTGGGAGCTCCATTGATAGGCAGCCAAAGCCAGACCATAGGTTATGTCCAGGTCACCGTCGGTGGCGCTGTCATCCCCTTCACCGACGGACCAATCGAACAGGTTCGATTCGCAGCTGCGGTTTTCGTCACACATCTTCCATAGACCGTCAAAAAGAGGTTTATCGGCCATTAACACGGCGATGATCATACCGTAGCCCATGGCCTCAGATTGGGTTCCACTGGACACGGGTGGATCGGCCGGGGCCTTAATGATGAATTTACCGTCCCCTTTGCTCTGCACATAAGTCGTTTTCCAATATTCGTAAAAAGCCTTCACATCCTGATTCATCTTGGTAACACTCACCCCGGGAATGATCTCTGGGCCGCTCTTATGCACTGGAAAAGGCATCCGTGGGACCACCACTTCAGAGATATACTTCCAAAGCGCCGGCGTGTTGGGTGGGGTCCAGTTGGGGGCATAGGCCGTATGGGCCTGCAGGCATTTGTAGAGGCCCGACTGATAGGTCACAAAATTTCCGACTTTGTACACACCACCCACCTTCCAGACGGGATAGGTCTGTCCATCCAGGCCCATAGGAGCCAGAACAAGCGCAACGACACAAACGAATAAACCGAAGAACAATGTTCTCTTCATTCTCAAAGAACCTCCTTATCCTATTGATTTTTCACAGCACCCGCAGACCGCCTCGATTGTCCCGGTAGTACTGTCGTACGCTTCCATAACCGTCAAAAATTAACCCTCAAGCCACCAAACACCAAAGCTCAAAACTCTGGCAAATGTTGTTAAATACCAAAAAGACAACGCTTATTGCCAAAGTCAGAGTAACAATAAATCTATCCAGAAACTAACAAGAATAAAAAAATAAATTGCGCTAAAAATTTCCCAATATCAAACCATTTTTCACTCTTTTCCTAATGTCTTTACTCCAGACACAATTTGTTTTTTTGTTTCTTGGCCCATTTTTGTTCGTTATTGTTCGTTGCCCAAAAATCAAGAGCTCTGGGATATATTCTGGCCATGCATTCCGGTAGGTTTTTTTCTTGTCTTACTTTCCGATTTCCCCCTTGCATTCGGTCTTCAATGGAAGTATAAAAATACCAAGTCTTGATGCTGATCTTGTTTTAAGCGATGAAACAATCGCCAGTTGTTGGGAGTGATTCTTAGCTTTTTGTATTTTTTTTTTGTGGCAGAGAGAAATCGGTGGGTTTTAAAAAACTGAACCGTCACCGAACGGCGGTAGTTTGCACGATTTTTTTTGAAACATCATGAATGAAGATCAGAGAATCGGTATGCCTGGATTTACCCGGTCATCAATGTAAAAAGACCGTACCCTCAGGAATAGATTTGGTGAAATTAATTATTCTTCATGATTATACTTCCACCCAAATTAACATCGCATTTTATTGTTATACATATTATTTTTACACTTTTTATATCAAGCCACCTTTGTTTTCTTGACTTTGAGTCCCTAAAATACGATTATTTTTAAAAAAGCAGAAGAAGCTTAAAAATGAATGTTGGGTGAAATAAAGAAAAAAGTTGCTCCACACAAGTAATTACATTATAATTACCCTGATTATGGAGGACAACATGCAGGTGCCAGTCATCGCAATCGGAAACTCGAAGGGAATTCGGTTGCCAAAAGCCATTTTAGAACAGCTCCAGATATTGGACAAAGTGGAAATGGAAGTCGAAAATCAACAGATCATTCTGAAACCCATAACCGAAACGCCAAGAAATGGTTGGGGCAATTCGTTTAAAAAAATGCATGAAACTCAAGAGGATTCACTTCTTCTCAAAGATGATCTTTCCACTGAGGCTTTTGAATGGGAATGGTAATCAACCAATACGAAGTGTATCTAATCGATCTGGATCCGACCAAAGGACATGAAATCCAAAAAACCAGACCCTGCCTTGTCATTTCCCCTAATGAAATGAATCATTTCATCAGTACAGTCATCATTGCTCCAATGACAACAAAGTCTCATTCATATCCATCCAGAGTACCTTTGAGTTTTCGAGACAAGGCAGGGTGGATTGTACTTGATCAGATCAGAACCGTTGATAAGACAAGACTGATAAAAAAAATGGGGATAATTGAGAACGATGTCATTTATAAAGTCAAAAGAGTCCTAAAAGAAATGCTCATTGAATAAAAAAAACGTCCAACAATTCGTTCCAGCAGACCGCGAATACGCAGCTGCTGAACAGTGAGCGTTGAATAAATATAAAATGCTGATTAAATTCATAAAACAATTGACAAACCATAACCGGCAGAGTGGAATATCTCTTTCCTCACGATTTTCCGACCCCATCGCACTGAAAACAGAATGGTCACCCTTGCGTAGTGTCGGGAACCTGAGTACAGGAAGGCTCGTCAGAGTTGACTCGAACAGAATTGTGTTTCGCGTAACATTAGAAGCTTTGAGTTTTTATCTATTTTTTCTTTTTGGTGGAACGGTGCCGTTTTTTCTTGTTTCTGGCGATGTGTTTAGTAACATCGTACTGATGTCGGCTGGTGTAGCCTTCTCCGCTGCAGGAGGCTATGGGTTGTATGTTTGTACAACACCGGCTATCTTTGATAAAGGCCGGGGATTCTTTTGGAGGGGCAGAAAAGAACCTGATGCCTTATTCGGTAATATCCATTTGAAGGATAATGTACAGCTTCAGGATATTCATGCATTGCAGCTCGTTACAAATTATGCTACCGACGGAGGTTCTTATATGTATGAGATAAATCTTGTTCTTAACGATGGCAGACGTATCAACGTTGTAGTTCAACGTAATGTCGTTACTGCCCGCGAGAATGCCCGAACCCTATCACAATTTCTTGAAAGACCGATATGGGATGCTCTCTGAAAAGAATGAGGATTGGGGGACGGTTCTTGTTTTCTTGTATTCTTCATCTCGATGAGGGACAGTTTTGCCCCAGCTTGCGATAAATGCCTCCCAACCGATTGATCTCTTCTATTTTTTCATTCATCTGATTTCCGATCTGAATATGCGAAGCCGCCTATAACCCCGGTTCATTGAGTGATGATAGGCTACCCTGTAACCTAGATTCCCGAACAACATAACGAGCACTCCATTATGTTGAACGATTATAGCCAATATTAAAAGAATATTTCCCTTTCACCTTGCTTTTGGCATCGTTATGTGGTACTGTGCACATAACGATGTTGCGCGGGTTAATATGGCCATAGTGCACCAACATGACAAGCGATCCGGCATCACTTACGCTTATGAATCCATCTCTCATTGGGATAAATAAAAGAAGCAATCCCGGGCAAAGCGAACCCTAATCGGCCGTGTAGATGATAAAACCGGTGAAGTTATTCCAACCAAAATGACCAACATGCCGAAAACGCTTACCCCAGCCACAGTTCCCAAGAGAGGGCCAGTTCCCTGCACCGAAACTTCAAGGAAGTTTTACGGTGCCACCTACCTTCTTGACGCACTTGGCCAAAAACTTGGACTGACTTCGGATTTAAAATATTGCTTTCCCGACAGCTACAGACAAATCATTTCACTTGCATACTACCTGATTCTATAGGCAGACAGCCCCATGAGTCGCTTCCCGAAATGGTCATTGCTTCACCAGCATCCTTTCGGAAAAGACATTCCACCCCAAAGAAGCAGCGAACTTTTTGCCTCTATTACAGAAGCTGATCGCTACCAATTCTTTAAACTCCAGGCAACGCGTCGATGTGAGAAGGAATATTGGGCCTACGACATCACCTCGTTGTCAAGCTACTCGGAATGCCTGAAACAAGTCAGGTACGGGATGAACAAGGAACAGGAACATTTAGCGCAATTCAACTTGGCCCTTATCTTCGGACAGGAATCAAGCCTTCCTTTTTACTACCGCAAGCTTCCAGGGAACATAACTGATGTAAAAACAGTCAGGAATTTGTTGGCTGACATGGATTTTCTGAGCCTGCAAAAAATCCATTTGGTTATGGATCGAGGGTTCTACAGCACCGAAAACATCAAGTGATGCAGGATAATGAATTATTTGGCAAGTACACCCTGCAGGGCTTGCTGGATCAGATAGACGTGATCGAATGCTTTGGCAGGCCAGGGAAGGACATGCGTGTCGGAGAGATTACTAAAAAACAAAAAGATCTCTATGAAATATTTAAAGTCGATCCTCCTCCATCGTTATGAGTTGGCGGGAATCTAGGTTATTAAGGCTTAAGTCCTTTCTCTCATAATCAATAGCTTAACCGTAAGCGCTTGGCGATTTCCCGCATAAATCTTGAGATATCGGCTGTAAAAGAGAAAATTGCCTTTAGCCCCATATTCCTATAAAATAAATATTTCTGAATTATGCAGCTGCTTCTTTGTAGTGAAAATAAAATTGGCGGAGGTATGACATGAAACAGAATGGCTATCAATCCGGGACACCGGTTTCACAACTAAACCGTCGCACTTTCCTGAAAACAGGTGCTCTGGCTGGAGGACTGATCCTGGGAACTCCATCACTCTGGTCAAAAGAGCAGGAAAAAAAGGAACAGCAGGCTAAGGCCAATGTTCCCGCAGTACCCAAAACCAACATCGCTGATTTTATGAAAGTCCCTTCCGAGAAACACGCTCTGCCAGCTCCATACCCGGGGAAAGTCGTTGAAGTATGCAACCCTTCATCCGTCAAAAATGGTCTGATCAACGCAGATGCAGTTCATGACATGTTCAGAAAAGGGATTGAAAACCTGACCGGGAAATCTCTCAGTGATAGCTTTAGCCTGTTTTTTTCCAAACAAGACATCGTCGGCCTGAAAGTCAACCCGGTGGGTGCCGGCCTTATCAGTACTCGTCTTGAACTGGTGGATGCGGTGATCGACTGGCTGGTCTCATCTGGTCTGCCCCGTAATCAAATCATCATATGGGATCGTTTTGACTACATGCTGACAGAAGCCGGCTTTACTCCGACGCGCTACCCTGGAATCGGTATTGAAGGCCTGCAGACCATGGATCCCAGTGAAGACCCTGAAAAATTGAATTTGGATGCCATTAAAAACGGTTTGCATGTCAGTCGCGCTCTCTTCGACCCGGAAGCGTTTTATTGGGCGGATGTCGATGCGCCACAGGATAACGCCTATCTCAATCAACACGTTTTCAATGGCAAGGAGTCTTTTTTCGGCAAGCTGGTTACCCAGAAATTGACTAAAATTATCAACCTGCCTGTGTTCAAAAACACCGGCAACGGAATCTCTATGGCCACCAAGAATATTGGTTACGGATCTGTCTGCAATACCAGTCGCCTCCATAAACCGCTGTTCTTTAA
>Ga0105099_10002447_pt1 | contig 11046 bp, 10 predicted proteins | sample PPLLak3cmMay2015_2_FD_79138 | JGI IMG/M metagenome (GOLD analysis project Ga0105099, IMG submission 79138) | Freshwater sediment microbial communities from Prairie Pothole Lake near Jamestown, North Dakota, USA - PPLs Lake P8 Core (1) Depth... | ecosystem: Environmental > Aquatic > Freshwater >...
CAGGTCGTTGGCGCGCAACATGTTGAAGGTGCCGGCCATTTCCGAGCCTTCGAGGAAGCCGCGTTCCTGCATCTTCTTTTCCAGCCCGGCGACCGCGCCTTCGTCGAGGAAGACCCCAAGTTCGCCCGGCTCGGAGAAATCGAGCATGGTCGTGAAGAAGGTTGCTGAATTGGCGCGCTTGTCCTTCTTGGCCGTCATGTAGGCCAGCGTGGTCATGGCCAGCGTACCGCCCAGGCAGTAGCCCGCCAGGTTGACGCTGTTCTCGCCGGTTTGCGCGCAAACCTGGTTGATCGCTTCGACCGAGCCCTCGAGCAGGTAGTCGTCGAAGGTTTTCTTCGCCAGTTTCTCATCCGGGTTGATCCACGACATGATGAAGGTGGTGTGGCCCTGATCGGTCGCCCACTTGACCAGCGAGTTCTTCTCGCGCAGGTCGAGGATGTAGTACTTGTTGATCCACGGCGGAACGATCAGGAACGGCTTCTTGTACTGGTCGGGTGTGGACGGGTCATACTGGATGAGCTGGAAAAGTTCGTTCTGGAAGACCACCTTGCCCGGCGTCGTGGCGACGTTCTTGCCCATTTCGAAGGCCGAGGTGTCAGTCATCCGGATGCGCAGTTGCCCGTCGCCGGATTCGACGTCGTGCAGCAGGTTGTTGAGGCCCTTGATCAGGTTCTGGCCGTGGCTGTTCACGGTTTCACGAAAAACCTGCGGGTTGGTCAGCGCGAAGTTCGAAGGCGACAGCGCGTCAATGTACTGGCGGGTGAAGAAATTGACCTTCTGCTGGGTGTTTTCGTCCAGTCCTTCGGTGCCGGCGACGGTGTCGTGCAGGTGGCGGGCGGTGATCAGGTAGGACTGCTTGACGAAATCGAACAGGAAATGCTGTTCCCACTCCTCGTCCTTGAAGCGGTTGTCACCTTTCTTCGGCGATGCAATCGGCGCGTGAACCGGCATGCCCATCATCTTCATGGAGGTGTTCTGCCACAGCGAGAAGTAATCCCACATCATGTTCATCTGCGTCTGGGCCATCTTGTACGGATTGGCCATCAGGCGCGACGACAGGTCCATGAACGCCTTGGCGACACCGAGTTCGTCGGTCGGCGCGCTGACGCCGGCCTTGGCCTTCTTTTCGACGAACTGGGAAATCAGGCGCGAAGCGCGCTGCGCGACTTCGGCATAGGTCTTGGCCATTTCGGCCGGGTCGGGCAGATTGCCTGCCTTCTCATCGGTTTTCTGCGACATATTCGAACTCCCTCTGTCATTGCGCGGCGTTGAGATTACGCCGCGTGTATCGAATCACACCGTCGGTATCGGTACTGCGTGACAACCGTCCGGCTTGTTCGAGGTGGTTAAGATGGGCAATTGCTTCGCCCATGGCAAACATGGTTTGATGCGTATCGAGCGCCCGCTGAAACAGGGTTTCGAGCAACCCGGCTGCGCTCTGCGGCGCATCTTCACAAGTCTCCTCAAGTGCGCGCAACCGGTCTTCATGGTGCGCGCGCAATGCCTCCACCCGCGCCTGTATCCCCGTGAAGGGCAGGCCATGCGAGGGTAAAACCAATGTTCTTTCCGGCATTTCCCGGGCCAGTTCCTGCAGAGACTCCAGAAACCAGCCCAGCGAATCGGCTTCCGGGGTCGCCGCGAATACACTGATATTCGTGGAAATTTTCGGCAAAAGCATGTCGCCTGAAATTAACACGCCAAGTTCGGCGCAGTAAAGAGCCATATGCTCCGGCGAGTGGCCATGACCGATCAAAATCCGCCATTTTTTCCCGTCGACCGCGACCGTGTCGCCGGCTTTCAGACGGTTGTAATGCTCGGGTAAGGCCGGCACCGCCAGGCGATAACCCGAACCTCGCTTCTCGAATTTCGCCAGCCGCTCGGCTTCGAGGCCATGCTGGCGGAACTGCTCGACCATGAAACGCGCCCCGTGGCCACCGACTTCGTTCCACACGACATGCGCGGTCAGGAACTCGCCGGTGGTCATCCACAGTTCGGCACCCGTCTCGTTCATCAGCCAGGTCGCCAGGCCGAGGTGGTCCGGGTGAAAATGCGTCACGATCAGACGCCGCACCGGACCATCCAGCCCGGCGATCAGCGGGCGCCAGAGTTCGCGCACGGCATCGTTGGCGAAGCCGGTATCGACGATCGTCCACCCGTCGCCATCACGCAGCAGCCACAGGTTGATATGGTCGAGCTGGAAGGGAAGCGGCATGCGCAGCCAGTAGATTCCCGGCGCGACCTCGAACTGCTGGCCGGCGGCCGGTGGATGCGCATGGGGATAATGCAGGGACATGTTGCAAGCCAGTAAACTAAGTCTGCAAATTACCATACGGTAGCGAATTGAAAAAACTTCTTTCTTCTGATCTACTTGGCTGCAATCGACAAGGATCGCCCAGTGCCCCGGACCACCACCACTTTCGCAATCTCCGATCTCGCCCGCGAATTCGGGATCACGCCGCGCACGATCCGCTTCTGGGAAGACCAGGGCATCCTGGCGCCGGAACGCGAAGGCAGCAAGCGGGTATTTACCCGGCGCGACCGCGCCCGCCTGAAAATGGCCCTGCGCGGCAAGCGGCTCGGCCTGTCGCTGGCCGAAATCAAGGACCTGATCGGCATGTACGCCAGCACCGAGGACGAAACCCCGCAATTGCTGGAGTGCCTGCGCGTCATGTCCAAACGGCGGGAAGCGCTCGAGCAGCAGCGCGAGGACATCGAGGCGATGCTGGCGGAAATTTCCCTGTTCGAGCAACAGTGCCAGCAAGAACTGGTACGTCGCGAATCCCGATGAACAATCTCCCAAGAAAAGTTGACGTTAACGTCAACGTAAATACAATCACGCCATGAGCCATATTTCCGACCCCCATTTCGCCGAACGCGTCCGCGCCAGCTTCGCGCTGCAGCACGCGATGGCGCTGATCCGCGCGACGCTGCCGGTTATCGAGCACGGTTACGCCGAGATTCATCTGCCGCACTGGAGCGGCGTCGAGCAGCAGCATGGTTTCGTGCATGGCGGCGTGGTCGGGATGATTGCCGATTCGGCAGCCGGCTATGCAGCGATGACCATGGTGCCGCCCTCGGCTTCGGTGCTGAGCGTGGAATACAAGATCAACAACATGGCGCCCGCCGACGGCGACTACCTGATTGCCGCCGGCAAGGTGATCCGGGCCGGGCGGACGCTGATCGTCACCCAAGGCGAGGTCTTCGCGATCAAGGACGGCCGGAAAACACAATGCGCGCTGATGCAACAGACCGTCATGGTCATGCATGGCAAACCCGAAAAATCGCAGCGAGAAAAACCGTGAACATTCCCAGCCTCGACTTCGGCCTCGGCGAGGACGTCAACCTGCTGCGCGACGCGGTGAAGGCTTTTGCCAACGCAGAAATCGCCCCGCGCGCCGCCGAGATCGACCGCGTCAACGAATTCCCCGCCGACCTGTGGAAGAAGTTCGGCGCCATGGGCCTGCTCGGCATGACCGCCGGCGAGGAATACGGCGGCACCGACATGGGCTACCTCGCGCACATCGTCGCGCTCGAGGAAATCTCCCGCGCCTCGGCCTCGGTCGGCCTCTCCTACGGTGCACACTCGAATTTGTGCGTAAACCAGATTCGCCGCAATGGAACGGAAGCCCAGCGCCAGAAATACCTGCCCAAGCTGATTTCCGGCGACCATGTCGGCGCGCTGGCGATGTCCGAGCCGAACGCCGGTTCCGACGTCGTTTCGATGAAGCTGAAAGCCGAGAAAAAGGGCGACCGTTACGTCTTGAACGGTTCCAAGATGTGGATCACCAACGGCGGCGATGCTGATACGCTGGTCGTCTATGCCAAGACCGACCCGAACGCCGGGGCCAGGGGCATGACCGCCTTCATCGTCGAAAAGGGCACGAAAGGTTTCAGCCACGGCACCCACCTCGACAAGCTGGGCATGCGCGGCTCGAACACCTTCCCGCTCTTCTTCGACGACTGCGAAGCGCCGGAAGAAAACGTGCTGGGCGGCGTCGGCAACGGCGCCCGGGTCCTGATGTCCGGCCTCGACTACGAGCGCGCCGTGCTCTGCGGCGGTCCGCTCGGGATCATGGCTGCCTGCATGGATGTCGTCGTCCCCTTCCTGCACGAGCGTAAGCAGTTCGGCCAGGCGATCGGCGAATTCCAGCTGATGCAGGGCAAGGTCGCCGACATGTATTCCACTTGGCAGGCCACGCGCGCCTACGTCTATGCCGTCGGCCGCGCCTGCGATGTGAGCGATCACTCACGCACGCTGCGCAAGGATGCCGCCGGCGCCATCCTTTACTCGGCCGAGAAGGCGACCTGGATGGCCGGCGAAGCCATTCAAACCTTGGGCGGCGTCGGCTACACCAACGAGTACCCGGCCGGCCGCCTGTGGCGCGACGCCAAGCTCTACGAGATCGGGGCAGGTACTTCGGAAATCCGTAGAATGCTGATCGGTCGCGAACTTTTCGCCGAGACCGCTTGAACCAGCGTCGCCAGCAACCGGGAGTAGCACTCACATGTCAGTAGTCCTGCGCACGCTCAGCGCCACCGACGGCGAAGCCCTGGAACAGGTCCGCCAGTACTTCCGCAATTACGCGGCATGGCTGGGCGTCGATCTGTCGTACCAGAATTTCGACCAGGAAATGGCCTCGTTGCCCGGCGCCTATTCGGCCCCCGAAGGCCGGCTGTTTTTTGCCGAAGTCGACGGGCGTCCCGCCGGTTGTGTCGGCGTTCGAGCGTTGAGCGGCAGCGAAGGCGTCTGCGAGATGAAGCGTCTCTACGTGACGGCGGAAGAACGCGGCCACGGTGTCGGTGCCGCGCTGGCGCTGGCGGCGATCAAGGCCGCCAAGGAAATCGGCTATCGCAAGCTGATGGTCGACACCGTGCCCAACATGCGGATGGCCGTAAAGCTCTATCGCGAACTCGGCTTTACCGAGGCGCCGGCCTACTACCAGACCCCGGTCGAGGGCACGATGTTCCTCGCGCTCGACCTGGAAAACTGGTCAGAGGAGGAAATCCGCAACGAGAACCTCTCCCACCTGTTCGATTTCAACCGCGCCTGGTCCCGCCAGATGCGGGAAATCGATCCGACCTACTTCGAGAAACTGGCCCGCTTGCAGACCCCGGAATTCCTGTGGATCGGTTGTTCCGATTCGCGCGTCCCGGCCAACCAGATCGTTGGCCTGCTGCCGGGCGAAGTATTCGTCCATCGCAACGTCGCCAACGTCGTCGTCCATACCGATCTCAACTGCCTGTCGGTAATCCAGTACGCGGTCGATGTGCTGAAAGTGAAACACATCATGGTCGTCGGCCACTACGGCTGTGGCGGCGTCGGCGCCGCGCTGCGCCGCGATCGGGTTGGCGTCGTCGACCTCTGGTTGCGCCACGTCCAGGACGTACACAAAAAACATCTGGCTGCGGTCGACCGCTTGCCGGAAGAGCAACGCCACGACCGCCTTTGCGAACTGAACGTAATGGAACAGGTCGTCAATGTCTGTCACAACCCGGTCGTCCAGGATGCCTGGCAGCGTGGCCAGCGCCTGACCATCCATGGCTGGATCTACGGCCTAAAGGACGGCCTGATGCACGATTTCGGCATCACCGTGCATCGCCCTGAGGATTTGCAGTCGCGTTACGACGCCGCGCTTAAGGCGCTGGACGTCTAGCCGTTACCGTTGAGAACCCGGCATGAATGACCCGATCGTCATCGTTTCCGCTGCCCGTACCCCGATGGGTTCGTTCCAGGGCGGCTTCAGCAGCCTGACCGCCGCCAACCTGGGCGCCGTCGCCATCAGGGCTGCCGTCGAACGCGCCGGCATCGACGCCAATCTGGTCGACGAGGTGCTGATGGGCTGCGTGCTGCAGGCCGGCCAGGGCCAGGCGCCGGCCCGCCAGGCGGCCTTGCAGGCCGGGCTGACGCTCGCCGCCGGCTGCGCGACGATAAACAAGGTCTGCGGCTCGGCGATGAAAGCGACCATGCTCGGCCACGACGGCCTCCTCGCCGGCTCCTGCAATATTGCCGTGGTCGGCGGCATGGAGTCGATGACCAACGCCCCCTACCTGCTCCCGAAAGCCCGGGGCGGCTATCGCCTCGGTCATGGCCAGATCATCGACCACATGTTCATGGACGGCCTCGAGGATTCCTATTCGAAGGAAAACCGCGGCCGCCTGATGGGCACCTTCGCCGAGGACTGGGCCGCCAGCTACCACTTCAGTCGCGCCGCACAGGACGAATTCGCCATCCGTTCGACGACCCGCGCCAAGCAGGCCAGCAGTGACGGCAGCCTTGACTGGGAAGTCGCCCCGGTCAGCGTCGCCGGCAGACACAGCGATGTCGTGCTCGACAAGGACGAAGGACCGTTCGCGGTCAACATCGAAAAAATCCCGACCTTCAAGCCGGCGTTCCGCAAGCATGGCACGGTGACCCCCGCCAACTCGTCGTCGATTTCCGATGGCGCCGCCGCCCTGGTGCTGATGCGCGCCGCGTCGGCCGAAAAGCTTGGGTTGAGTCCGCTCGCCCGCATCGTCGGCCACGCCACTTATGCCGACGCCCCGGCGCTGTTCCCGACCGCGCCGGTCGGCGCCATGCGGAAATTGTTCGTAAAAACCGGGTGGACCGCGACCGACGTCGACCTGTATGAAATCAACGAGGCCTTTGCCGTGGTCACCATGGCCGCCATGCACGACATGCAGCTGCCCGCCGGAAAGGTCAACATCCATGGCGGTGCCTGTGCGCTCGGCCACCCGATCGGTGCTTCCGGCGCGCGCATCGTCGTCACGCTGCTCGGCGCACTGAAGAAGTATGGCCTGCGGCGTGGCGTCGCGGCGCTGTGCATCGGCGGCGGCGAAGCGACGGCGCTCGCGGTGGAAATGCTGTAAGTGTCGCAGCAGGCCGGATCCATCACCTACCTCAAGCTGATCGGCGCCATGTTCATGTGGGGCGGCACCTGGATCGCGGGACGCATCGTCGCGCAGGAACTGACGGCGCCGCTCGCCGCCCCGGCCATCCGCTTCCTGCTCGCCGGGCTGGTGCTCGGCGGCGTTGCGCTGCTCACCGAGGGGCGCATTCCGCGCCCGCAAACAGGCAGCGAGTGGGGCACCGTCAGCGGCCTGGCGATGACCGGTATCTTCCTCTACGCCCTGTGTTTTTTTTATGGCCTGAAGCACATCAGCGCCGGACGCGGCGCGCTGGTCGTCGCCCTGACCCCGGTCGTCGTCGCGCTGGCTGCCTGGTTTCTCGGCCAGGAACGGATGGCCCCGCTCAAGCTGACAGGCATCGCCATTGCCCTGGCCGGCTGTCTGACAGTCATTGGCAACGGCAATCCGCTGGCGCTGCTGCACGGCGCGGTCGACATCGGCGAGTGGCTGATCCTCGGCTGCGTGTTCTGCTGGACGGCCTACACCTTCATCGGGCGGCGCGCGACTAAGACACTTTCCCCGCTTGCAGCGACCTTGTGGGCCAGTCTCATCGGCGCCCTGCTGCTCGGCATCACCGCGCTCGCCCAGGGCGGCGCCGAAATCGCCGAATGGTCATGGCACGTCTGGGCCAGCGTCGTCTTCCTGGCGATCGGCGGCACCGCCCTCGCCTTCACCTGGTTTGCCGACGGCGTCAAGCGCCTCGGCGCCGCCAGGGCGTCCGCCTTCGTCAACCTCGTCCCGGTCTTCGCCGTCCTGCAGGCTGCCGTCCTGCTCGACGAACGCCTCGGGCTGTCCGTGCTCGCAGGTGGCCTGCTGGTCATCGCCGGCGTCTGGCTGACGGCCAATTTCTCGGAGAGAGCAGCATGATCCTGACGCAGGAACAGGAAATGATCCGTGACGCGATGCGCAGCTTCGCGCAGGAGCGCCTCGCCCCCTTCGCCGGCGAATTGGACCGCAACCACACCTTCCCGGCCGCTGCGCTCAAGGAACTGGGCGCGCTGGGGGCGCTGGGTATGGTCGTGCCTGAAGAATGGGACGGCGCCGGTATGGACTACATGGCGTTGGTCCTGACCCTCGAGGAAATCGCCGCCGGCGACGGCGCCACCTCGACCATCGTCTCGGTGCAGAATTCGCTCGCCTGCGGCATCACGACGAAATACGGCAGCAACGCGCAGAAGGAAGAATGGCTGAAACCGCTGGCCCGTGGCGACGCGCTCGGCTGCTTCTGCCTGACCGAGCCGCACACCGGCTCCGACGCCGCGGCGATCACTACCCGCGCCGAGCGCGATGGCGACGATTTCGTGCTGAACGGCGTCAAGCAGTTCATCACCACCGGCAAGCATGCGGACGTCGCCATCGTCTTCGCGGTCACCGACAAGGCCGCCGGCAAGAAGGGCATCTCCTGCTTTCTGGTGCCGACCGAAACGCCGGGCTATATCGTTGCCCGCATCGAGGAAAAGATGGGCCAGCACGCCTCCGATACCGCGCAGATTCTCTTCGAGAACTGCCGCGTGCCGGCCTCCGCCCTGCTCGGCAACGAAGGCGAAGGCTACAGGATCGCGCTGTCCAATCTCGAAGCCGGGCGCATCGGCATCGCCGCCCAGGCGGTCGGCATGGCGCGCGCCGCGTTCGAGGCGGCGGTGCGCTATGCCAAGGAGCGGGTCACCTTCGGCGTGCCGATCATCGACCATCAGGCGGTCAATTTCCGCCTTGCCGACATGGCCACCCAACTCGAGGCCGCCCGCCTGATGGTCTGGCGCGCCGCTGCGCTCAAGGATGCCGGCCGGCCGTGCCTGACCGAAGCCTCGATGGCTAAGATGTTCGCCTCGGAAATGGCCGAGAAGGTCTGTTCCGACGCCATCCAGATCCACGGCGGCTACGGCTACGTCAGTGATTTTCCGGTCGAGCGCATCTACCGTGACGTGCGCGTCTGCCAGATCTACGAAGGCGCCAACGACATCCAGCGGCTGGTCATCGGCCGTGCCGTGGCGGCGTGAAGCCAACCTTGACAGGAGGCAGTTGATGTCCGAGCCCATCGATTTCTGGTTCGATTTTTCCAGCCCCTACGGCTATCTGATGAGCGAACGCATCGACGATCTGGCCGCCCGTTTCGGTCGCAAGGTGCGCTGGCACCCGATCCTGCTCGGCGTCGTCTTCAAGGCGACCGCCAGCGCACCGCTGACCTTGCAACATCCCGCCAAGGCCGCCTACGCGCTGCGCGATTTTGAACGCTCGGCGCGTTTCCTGGGCGTCCCCTGCCGCCGCCCGACGCGCTTTCCGTTGCCGACGCAGAACGCCGCCCGCGCCTACTACTGGCTGCACGGGCAGGATTGCGCGCTGGCGCGGCGCTTCGCCCACGCCACCTATCGCGCGCTGTTCGTCGACGACCGCGACATTTCCGCACCAGCGGTCGTGCTCGAAATTGCCGCTAATCTGGGGGTCGACCGCGAAAGGCTCGAAGCAGCGCTGCAGAGTCCTGAAATAAAGGACCGGCTCAAGGAAGAAGTCGACAACGCGCTGCGCATTGGCCTCTTCGGCTCGCCGCATGTCATCATCGACGGCGAAGCATTCTTCGGCGCCGACCGCCTGCCGCAAATCGAGCGCTGGCTGGAAACCGGCGGCTTCTGAAATTGAGATGAAATCACGTGTGAACAGCAAGGAACGAACATGAAACGAATCTGCGTCTTCTGCGGCTCCAATATCGGCCGCAACCCGAGCTACCGCGCCGAAGCTGAAAAACTCGGCCGCCTGCTCGCCAGGCGTGACATCGAACTGGTCTATGGCGGCGGCAATATCGGGCTCATGGGCGCTGTCGCCGATGCCTGTCTCGCCGCCAACGGCACGGTCATCGGCGTCATTCCCCAGGCGCTGGTCGGCAAGGAAGTGGCGGGTTGCGTCGTCGATCACCGGGCGCTGACCCGCATGGAAATCGTCGATTCGATGCACACCCGCAAGGCGCGGATGGCCGAGTTGTCCGACGGCTTCATCGCCCTGCCCGGCGGTTTCGGCACCTTCGAGGAATTCTGCGAAGTCCTGACCTGGGGCCAGCTCGGGTTTCACGTGAAACCGATGGGCCTGCTCAATGTCGCAGGTTTTTACGATCCGCTGCTCGCCCTCTTCGACCATGCCGTCGACCAGGGCTTCCTGCGCGCGGAAAACCGGGCCATGGCGCTCGCCGAAACCGATATCGAGCGTTTGCTCGACGCCATGGCCGCCTACCATCCTGAGCCGGTCAGCAAGTGGCTGAAGGAATCGCAACAGCTTTGACCGCGAGGCAACATGACCGTCCTTAAATCCCAGCTCAACCCGCGCAGCGCTGATTTTCAGGCGAACGCGGCAGCCATGGCAACGGTCGTCGCCGACCTGCACGAGAAGGTCGAGAAGATCGCCCTCGGCGGTCCGGAAGCGGCACGCCAGAAGCATCTGGCGCGCGGCAAGCTGCTGCCGCGCGAGCGGGTCAACGGCCTGCTCGACCCCGGCACGCCCTTCCTCGAAATCGGCCAGTTCGCGGCCTACGGCATGTACGGCGGCGACGTCCCCGCCGCCTCGGTGATCGCCGGCATCGGCCGCGTCAATGGCGTCGAATGCATGGTCGTCGCCAACGATGCAACGGTGAAGGGCGGCACCTATTACCCGCTGACCGTCAAAAAGCACCTGCGCGCTCAGGAAATCGCCCTCGAAAACCGCCTGCCCTGCATCTATCTGGTCGATTCCGGCGGCGCCTTCCTGCCCATGCAGGATGAGGTCTTTCCGGACAAGGAGCATTTCGGCCGCATCTTCTTCAACCAGGCCAACCTGTCGGCGCAAGGCATTCCGCAGATCGCTGCCGTCATGGGTTCATGCACCGCCGGCGGCGCCTACGTGCCGGCGATGTGCGACGAGTCGATCATCGTCAAAAATCAGGGCACCATCTTCTTGGGTGGCCCTCCGTTGGTGAAAGCGGCGACCGGTGAAGTGGTGTCGGCCGAAGACCTCGGCGGCGCCGATGTGCATACGCGCATTTCCGGCGTCGTCGACCACCTGGCCGAGAACGATGCCCACGCACTGGCCATCGCCCGCCGCATCGTCAAGGACCTGAACTGGAAGAAGGCCCCGCCGGTCACGTTGACCCAGCCCCTCGAACCGCGCTACCCGACGCAG